>Ga0129353_1212557_pt1 | contig 29820 bp, 32 predicted proteins | sample CPBNA2_4_FD_105431 | JGI IMG/M metagenome (GOLD analysis project Ga0129353, IMG submission 105431) | Freshwater to marine salinity gradient microbial communities from Chesapeake Bay, USA - CPBay_Sum_27_0.2_RNA2 (Metagenome Metatranscriptome) | ecosystem: Environmental > Aquatic > Marine >...
GCAGACTTTGCCGCGTTGATCTATGATCCAATGTGGTTCAGCATTGCGACTCTACGTCCACTTACAGAAGTTGATGTAGGTCAGCAAGGTGACTCAACCAAGGGTATGATGGTTGAAGAAACAACTCTTGAGGTTCGTAACCCCAAAGGTTGTGGTGCTGTATACGGTCTGTCAGGATCAGCATAGCATACATAGGAGGGGAGCTTCGGCTCTCCTTCTTTTATTAAATTATTTGGGAGTAATAATTTATGTTAGTAATTAAAAACAACACTACAGGTGTAATTTACCCTGCGGATAGTTGCATATGGAAAGAAGCAGATGCAACTAGTGGATATGGGTATACAATTAATACGGTAAAATATTATGGTTCAGGCACTGAAGTGACTGTCGCTACACCCGTATTAGGCTTCATCGGCAAGTCAGGCCGATTTGTACAGATTTCTTCAGATTAAGGATATTAGATGGCTAAATGGAAAGTTGGGGACAAGAGTAATCCAGGGTCACTTCAAGGTACATTTGAGTACGAATCAGGGTCCACTACAGGAGAGTCTGTGTGGTCTGTCCAACAAGATGAAAAACCTTTTCTTGAGCAAGCTAAACGAGATCGAGATACAGGGCAAAAAGATAATGTTGGATATAAAAAATTTGCTACTATACCAGATATTGTAGCTATTGATATTCTTAATAAATACGGTATTGATATTCATGATCCCAACACAATGAGAGATCGTGATAAAATGATAAAATTTAGAAATATAATTAAGACGGAGTATAAATACCTTTTGTCTTATTAAGGTGATGATATGAAAACTTATAATGAATTTGTTAAGCTAGTTCGTAATTGGGCTAATAGAGATGAAGAAGTTTTAAGTAATGCGATTATTGCTGATTGTTTAACCTATGCGGCTGATAAAGCTTATCGTACCTTGCGTGTACCTCCTTTGGAAACTACAGTTACGTATAACTCTACGGAGCTTACAGCCGCTACTACGACAGGACCGCCTAGCTTTACAGAGTTAGCAATTCCTTCTAATCTTATTGAGTTCATTCAGATTAGATCAATTGCCGCTGATGGTGCTACGAAAAGAGTCTTTAATGAAAAATCAGATGTTCGTACATTTTTTGACACTTATGCCGAAAAATATAATGCATCAGCTTATTGGACACGTAAGGGAAACAATATTCTTTTGTCCCCAGGATTTAATACATCCAATGTATCAGGGACAGAAGATAAAGTAGAATTGTATTACTATAGACGATTACCTGCTTTAAATGCAAGGTATGATGTTACAGCGGCTAACGCTAATCTTAGTGAGACTTTTATTTCTGAAATTACAGAAAGTAATCCTGCTCCGACAGATCTTAAAACAGGACAAGTAGTAAGTACTGCTAGTTTAAAGAAAGCAGTTTACACAAGGACATCCGATAATCAAGTAATAACGACTACATACTATGAAACGTCTGTAGCAGACTCCTCCATACCTGCGGCTCCTGTAGGTCAAACTAGAGCTATAACAACAGCTAGTTACTACGGTTCAGAAGTTCCTAATTGGCTTAGGGATGAAAACGAGCGCATAATTTTAAATGGAGCATTAGCAGAAGCTTTTATTTATCTTAATGAACCAGAGTCTGTTCAAATGTATGGTCAGATATTTACATCAGAGATTGATGAATTAAATAGAGAAGAATCAAAACGACACTCTTCTGGCGGTAATGTTCAAATTAATATTAACACTAATGGTTTGATATAGGAGATTTAAATGGCAGATCCAACTATTTCTTCTGGTGCAGGAGGGTTGTTTAATACTACTGATAGTACAGCCGCATCTGCTACTGCTTCTGTTAGTGTAACAGGAATATCAGATAAAGTTACAGCCGGTGGTTTGTTTAAAGGGCAAGCATCCGATAGTGTACAGCAAGAGCTTGCATCTACCTTATCTGAAATAGAAACCTTTGCCAACCAAGCTTTAGAGTCTGCCGCTACTGCTAGCGCGGCTCAAACAGCGGCTGAAACTGCTGAAACAAATGCTGAAAATATTGTAAATGGATTAGGTTTAGGAAATACTAGTTTTAATCTTTCAGGTATTTCAGAAGGTGACGGTATAGTATTGGGAAATAATAATACTTTAGTTGCCCACACATTCACAACTACTTCTTTATCTGATGTTGATAATACAAATAGACAAAATGGGTCTGTATTAGTTTATAATACAACCTCTAACAAATATGTATCTACAAATACAATTGAAGAAAATATGACCATTAAGGGAGGAACTTTTTAATGGCAACTACTCTTATACTTAAAAAGTCCACCACAGGAGGCGCTGAACCTGTTTCTGGTGATTTAGAAAAAGGCGAACTAGCGATTAACCTTACTGATCGTAAACTATACACTAAAGACAATGGTAATAATATTGTTCTTGTTGGTAACCCTTATGTGGGAGCCTCTGCACCTAGTCATGCAGAAGCAGGTGATCTTTGGTATGATACAGCTAATAATATATTAAAAGCTCACAATGGTTCTAGTTTTGATTCTCTTACGTCAACAACAGGAACAGTTACTTCTATAGGGATTACAGAAGGTGATCTTATTGATGTTTCTAATAGCCCTATTACAAGTTCAGGATCTATAACAGTTAATGTTGATCTTGAAGAATTAACAGATATGACTGAAGCTAATACAGAAGATGATGAACTTGTTATTTTAGATGATAGTGTAACAGCAGGAAGTAGAAATCGTCAAAAACGTAAAGCTATTAGCGAAATTAAACTATCTACTTTTAATAACGATTCTGGATTTCTTACATCAGAGTCAGACACATTAGACTCTGTTACAGATAGAGGATCTTCTACTACTAATGACATTACTGTTGGCGGTGATGGCGATAATGTACAACTTACTGTTAAGGGTAATGCAAGCCAAACTGCTAATATAGTAGAAGTATTAAGCTCTGGTGGCTCTGCTTTATTTACTGTTGATAAAGATGGAGATACAGTAATTGCAGGTGACCTAACAGTTAGTGGATCAACTACTACCGTTAACTCTAATGAAGTTAATATTGGTGACAGTATTATTTTGCTCAACGCAGACATAGATGTAACCACTACTCCTTCTGAAGACGGTGGTATTTCTATCAAACGTGGTAATGAGGCTACTAAAACATTTAAATGGAATGAAACAAGTGGTGCTTGGGATTTAGGTAGCGAAACACTTCAAAATGTAACACTTGATGGTGGGGCTTATTAATAAAAGGAACATGACATGGCTACAAAAATACAGCTTAAAAGATCTTCAACAGCAAATGATGTTCCAGTTGCAGGTGATTTAGCAGTTGGAGAAGTTGCTGTAAACACAGCCGATGGAACACTTTTTACAAAACATACAGATGATTCAATTAAAACAATTTCCGCAGGGCCAATATATCAAGCTACAAATACTAATAATGTAGCAGGTGTTTGGAAAGCAACCATTCCAGAGATTACTGCATATGAAGACGGTCAGATCATTGCGTTCTACCCCAATAAGATTGATGGCGTTTCTGGCGGAACTACGTTTGAAATAAACAGTCTTGGCGCTAAAACTGTTACCCGTCCAGACAGTAACGAAACCGCAATTACAACTCACTATGATGGGACAAACTTAATATTCCTGCGGTACGTTTCGGCTGATGATTATTTCATTGTTCATGCCAACTACAACACAACTGACGATTATAGAATTCGCTATGAGCATAACGTAACGGCAAATAACTCAGCGGGAAGCGGTACAGCTTGGTATGGCTATGAGTTACTTATGGAAGGTATTGATGGTAAGTTCTACCCTGTAACTGAAGGTGGATCAACCGCAAACACTAACGCTGTCTCAACTGCCGAACTCAGAGTCGGTGGGGCTATGTTGGTATATCTTAGCAGTACTAACCGCACCGCTAATACTGACACTGGTAGTTATAGCCTGTACGAAGCCGTTCGCCACACTACTATGGAGTATTGGAACAACAGGGATATAGGTTGGGCAACAGCGTATCGGCCTTGGTATATCGTTGCAACAATTAATTCAAACGGTAATTTTGTTCTTGATAACACCTCATACACCAGCTTTTTGACCCAGGATTTGCCAACTTCAGAAGATGGCAAGTATTACATCCATGGCGGGTTGATGCTTGATACTTATGATGAGTACAGACTGCAAGTCAATCATCCGATTTACGTATACAAAAATGGTGCAGTACGTGAATGGGGTGGTTCTGCAAAAATTGCAGAAGAGCTAGATGGTAGTCTTTCTGGTGAACTAGACACTAACGGAAATAATATTCGTTTTGGTGATTCTAATAATGTACACCCATATGGTAATAGATTAGGATTTGGTGAAGGTATTACTACTGGCGGCAATAACTTTCCTGACATGCAGATTTATCATGATGCAACAAGTGATACTAATTATGTAGCATCTCAGACTGGTACTATTACTATTGGCAGAAATACAGGATCAGGAGGCGATGCAAAGTTAATCATCAATGGAGGTTCAGGAGCAGGTGGTTCAACTATTGAGTTAAATTCTCACGCAAGCACAATTCCTAAGCAAATTATTAATGCGGCACAATCTGCTCAACCATTAGAATTACAACATGCAGGAACTACAAAATTAAGTATTGATAGTGATGGTACTACAGCTTCTGATAATATAAATTTTGGTGATGATGTATCTGCTTCATTTGGCGCAGGCGGCGACTTAACCATAACTCACGAATCGTCAGGTTCACACAGCGTAATTAGAGAAAGCGGTTCGGGTAGCCTGTATATAGACGCTACCAATCTTTTTCTTAGAAGCCGTACCTTTGAAGATATGGCGAAGCTTTACGCAAATGGATCAGTAGAACTTTATCATAATAATTCTAAAAAGTTTGAAACACTTAGCACTGGAATTAATGTCACAGGGAAAACAACAACAGATGCATTAGATGTTAAAGTTGCCTCAACGGGTGATAATTTAACAGTTAATTTTAATTGTGGCCAATATGATAAAACTACTACTATTAATATGGGTAATAATTCAGACCCTGACGATGGTTATATATCTTATGCTAACTTATATAATAGATTTACTTTTGGTATGGCCCCTGGAGGTTCTGGATTTAGAGCAACTTATTTAGATCAAGATAATTTAACTTTAGCTCAAGGTCAGGATATAAAGTTTAAACACGGCTCTTCAAATTTTTATACTACTTTAACTCCTTCCAATAATCCATCTTCAAAAACTATTACATTACCTGATGCTACTGGAACAGCAAGTGTTTACAAGAAAACTGAATTTAGTTTAACTCCAGGATCAACTTCTCTCACAATTGGAACAAGTGGACACACTAATGTATATAAATATGTATTAGTAATGGATAGAATGAATACTAGCTCTGGGCCAAATGGACCTATTTTAAATATTGAAGATACAGCATCTACTCCTGCTGATATTACTTGGCTAGGCTCTTCTTCTGTAGGTAGTAGTTTTACACAAATAAATTCAACAGATGTTTATGTTGCTCTTGGTAATTATCATCAATTAGGGGATCAAATAATAGAAATTTGGCAAGCTAACTCTACTGATAATATATGGTTTTTAAGACTAACAGCACCTAATGGATACAGTGGTAATTATATAATTCAAGGGAATAGTACAAGCACAGTTACAGGTACAATCGGTGGTTTTACTTTTTCAACAGGAAGCGTTAATACTTGGAATAATGTTAAAGGAACACTTTGGGAGTACTATTAATGAGTAATATATTTAAATGGTCTCCTGATAATACTTCAGGAACTTTAAGAAGTAAAACATCTACGGAATTATCTAAAGAAACTACTTTAAAATCTGCTAAAGATCCTATTAAAGAATCTATAAGTATTGACAATAGTAATAATATTTCTCAAAATTTATTTTATAATGATAGTAAAAAATTAGAAACGCATTCATCTGGAGTTACTATAACAGGAACTGCTAATGTTGACACTGTAGATTTAGGTAATTGGACAATTACTGAATCTGGAGGAGTTCTTTATTTTGCCACAGGAGGTACTAACAAAATGAAATTAGATGCTTCAGGTAATTTAACAGTAGTCGGTGATGTTTCAGCTTTTGGTACAGTATAATGGCACTTCCAAGTTCAGGTCAACTATCTCTTGACGATATCCAAACAGAGTTTGGAGGTTCTAATCCAATTGGTCTTTCTGAATATTATGGTGTAGCGTCAGGAGTTCCATCTTCTGGTACAATTGATATATCAGATTTTTATGGAACTTCTGCTACAGCTACAGGTCAAACAATGCAAGTTCGGGAAGATGCTGTTACTAACGCTTCTAATGTTGCTAGGAGAGTCGGTTTTCAATTAACTAATGGTGGTGATTTTCATCATCCAGAGGTAGGTAACTACGATCCTTGGTCCAATAGTTTTGGATCATTGCAAAATTACAATAGCTTAATAACTGGTGGTAGCATAACAGGTATTACATTAGCAAATTATGATGGTAGTTCTATTAGCAGTAATGCAGATTATTTAGTTGCCGTTATTAGTACAGATAGAACTACAGATGGAGGATGGTCTAGCTGTAGTATTGCAATGACGGGGCATCCTACGTTTGGTAATTACACTCATACTTTGAATAGGACAAGTGCTTCAGGTTTTTCTCGTCATAGCAGATTAGCGAGTTATCGTTCTACTACTAGATACAAATGGTATTATATAATTGGAACATATAGCGCAAATAGCGACAATGATAAGTTTTGGTCAAGTATGCTTTATCAAGCTACAAACTCTGGCTCTGCAACAATTAATTTTTCATAGGAGGGCATATGATAGATTATGAAATAATTAAATTAGATCCTATTAATTCTCAAGTGCAAATAAAATATTCAAAAGAAAATAAACCTAATTTCTTTTATCGTTGTTTTGTATCAGGATTTTTTAATGAAGAAAATATTCATAATGAAGCAGTAAAAAATTCTGAATGGGCAATTGATTTTTGGAACAAACAAAACGAAATAGAATCATTTGAACTTTCTGTTTCTACAGGGCAAGCAAAAAATATAGAACATGATGATGAAATAGAGTATGACGCTACTAATCAAAAAGTAGAACACTACACAGAAGAAGATAGCTCTACAATATATTATAAAAAACGTGTTGTAGATTTAAGTGACTCAGAAAAAGCTTTACAGATTCGTAATAAAAGAAATGTATTATTACAAGAAACAGATTCAGAAATGTTGTCTGATAGGACACCCTCAGAGGAAATTATTGCATACAGACAAGCATTAAGAGATATACCTAGCCAAGAAGGTTTTCCTAATGATATAACTTGGCCCATGAAACCGATAGATTAAAATTATGAAAACAGTAAAGTTCTATGCATTATGTTGTCGAAACTTAAATGCAGTAAAACGTCATGCACAATACATACCTAAAGAAGATTTAGTAATTGTAATAAATACTCAAGATGAAGAATTTAAAACTCAAGCAACAGATTACTGCATAGAAGAAAGCATAGAGCATTATATTACAGAAAGTGATGGAACTCCTAGTACAGGCAAAAACTCTGTATTTAATTTATTTAAAAGTTCTGATTATGACTATGCAGTTTTAATTGATGGGGATGACTTTGTTACTCCTCACGGAGTATGGGCATATAAACAAATAGCTAATCATGAAGACGCTATTGATGTGTTAGCATTAGAGTATCAATATGGTATATGGTGTGAAACAGGATATAATTTACACATTGGATCTGCAGGGACTTTTGAAGATTATTATGCTGATCCGTATTTAGGTGTACAAGATAAAACTAATGCTTCAGCTATTCATGGACATGGTACACGATGTTTTTTAAAAACTTACGATTGGTGGCAACAAGCTCTTAATGGAAAGGTAGTTTCTGTATTTGATGAGTTTTCTAAAAAGTTTAGTGATGTGCATATGCGATGGGCTAACCTATGCTACAGTTATATTAGTAAATGGGAAACTCATTTTCGATTAGTTATGTTTTCTAAAAAAGCAGTTAATACATATGTACATAATACAGATTTTATGTGTGGGGAAGATACTTTATTATATTTAGATTATAAAGATGCTCACGTAAAGGGTAAATTAAAACTAGCTCATTTATTTGACAGGTATCCAACATATGTTTATGACTGCCGTGTAGATGGTATTATACGACAAGAGCAAGACGATATAAATCCAGAAACAGAATTATATCAGCCAGACTATGGGTGGTATAAATGGTTAAATAAATTATCAGATAAATATGAAGAATACGAATCATTAGGTAAAATGCACAGTAACCAAATAGATCGTATAGATTTAGAATTGCCAGAAGATTATAAGCCTAATGTTTTAGGATTGGTTAATTACCCTGGAAAACAAGAGATTAAATATTAAGGAAAATAATTATGACAAGAGCAAGAGATTTAGCTAGTCTTTTAGATTCAGGGGGAGATATTGTTACTTCTGCTTTGGATAATATTTCAACCATACCTACTGGTGTTTTAGAAGATACTGTTTCTGAAGTAGCTTATAATACTACAGGAACTGTTTCGGTTGATGTCCCTGCTAGTGCTACTGGATGGGTAAAAGTAGTTAATACAGGTCGTAATCCTGGAAATGGAACAACAACTGTAGAGTTTGGCACTACAACAGGAACTATTTCTGAAAGTTATAGTAGTACAGGTACTGCAAAAGCTTTTATACGTCTGTATGTTATTTATTGGACTTAACAATAAAGGAGTTATAAATGGCTAATCAAGTATTACCTATTACTCAATTAGATCAAATAGGTTTGATATTAGATACTCCTCCTGCATCATTACCCCCTAATGCTTTTTCAGATGTAAATAATATTAGGTTTAAAGATGGCTCTGTAAAGAAAATGGAAGGAGAAGTTAATATCTTTCCTAATTTATTTGATGATTTAACAAATCAAATTAACGGATTGTCTGCAAACTTTGATGGTTCTATTATTAAGTATTGTGCTTGGTGGCCTAACCCAAACTTAATTAACAATAATAAAGGCTATTATTTAGTTATAGCGGAAGAAACTAGATCCGCGCAACAAAAAGATATTGCGTACATAGTTAGTGTTGATGGTGCAAATAAAATTGAAAAAGGAATATTTACAGCAACCCCATTAGGAAATTGGCAACATACATTTTTCCAAGGTGGGTTTTGTTTAATAATTAATAATGGATTAGATGTCCCTCATTACATATTAGATGAAGAAAATAACACAAATATAAACAATGTGCCTAGTTTTTCTGAACTCCCTGGATGGGATTCCTATGAAGTAAACCAAATTTATTTGCAAGATATTTTTGATTCCGACACAGATTCATTTTTATTTGATTTAGGTAAACAAGTAAATTTTGAATTAGAGTATATTGAAGTCATAGACTACGATTCAGGCACTGGTTCATATACAACTTTTACTGCAAATGGATCAGATGGAGATGGAGATGCGGCTAATAGTGCAGACTACGATGCTCCTTTATTTTCAACATTTACAGGTGATCCTACAGTAGGGTTTGGCACTAACGATAACTATCAAATTTTCTATAACGATGTAACTAATAGTCATATTATATTTTTACCTAGTAACCTTGATCATGGTAATCATCAAGATAGACTTACTATTTCTATTCGTTCTAGAAATGAAGTAAAAGTTCGTTGTGGTGTTTTAAGATCTTTTGGTGATTTTCTTGTAGCAGGTAATCTTGTAGAAAGAAATTTATCTGATTTAGACAGTCCAGTAGTGCGAAACCTTAACAGTGTAATACGTACTTCTGATGTTGCGGCCCCTGCTTCAGTTCCAAACAATTGGAATCCATTTGCGGCAGGTGTTAGTACAGCAGATGAATTTGTTGTGGCAGATAGCGGTGTTGTTCAAGATATGGTAGAACTTCAAGGTGGTTTGTACATTTATACAAATAACTCTATATCTGTTATGAAACTTACTGGAAACGTATCAGTGCCATTATCTATTACTCCTGTAACAGACAATCATGGTTGCCAAACAACAGGTGCTGTTGTAGAGTTTAATGGTAAACATTTCGTTGTAGGTTCTCAAGATATTTATATCTTTGGGGGACACCCAGGAACTATTGAGTCATTAGCAGATCAACGAGTTCGTAATGCATTCTTTCAAGATTTAAACCCATTGCATTCAAATAGAATGTTTGCTTTGCAATATTCTCAGATGGATGAAGTATGGCTTTGCTATCCATCTAGATCTTCTATTACAGGAGATTGTAATAAAGCTTTAATATTCAATTATAGAACTAATGTATGGTCTAAACGAGAGCTACGTGGAGTTATATCTGGCGATATTGCTCCTGTTCCTGGGGGTGGGTTGCCTTTAACAGATGTAACATTAAGCAATACTTCTGGAACAAATGGTGTGACAAATGTAGGGGCTTATGAAGTTCGTACAATTGGCATTGATAGTGTTCAAACATTTAATGGTAATAAAACTTTTTATATTGGTGGAAACTCTGAGTTAATTTATGGCACTGGTCGTAATGGCGATAATACGAGAGTAGAAACTAATGGAGAAAGAGATTTTTATGAGTTTACTATTTTCCCAGAGTTGCAACTTACTGGCCCTGAAGGGATAAGCGAAACATTTAGATTAACAAATCCTAACTCAAGCCAATACACTAACGTCGATAGCAGTGGAATTATAGATCAAATTACTTCTAAAATTACTTCTATAAATGGTTGGTCGTCTTCTAGTTTACCAACAGGATACTCACAATTAACTGGAGGTAATCGTTTAATAGCAACAGTAGATGGTACGAATATAACTGGATTAAGAAAAGTTACAAATACTATACCCTTTGCTGTTACTATTACGGATCAAGGTAATACACTTAGTGGGTCAAGTTTAAATTTAGATTTTCAAGAAAGTACTAATGTTTCTAGTGTGCATGGTATCACAAAGTCTGATGCTAATGATTATCGTGGAGAATATACTCTTAGAGCTACTCCTACATATTTAGCTTTGCTTGTTCGTAATCCTGCACAACCTGGGGATAAAGAACTAATAATAGTAGAAGCAGGTAGTCAAGGAACTTACGATGTTGCTAACCACAATAACTCTTCTACAAACGGGGTTACAGGTGGTACAAATGAAGAAACAGCAGAAGCTTGGATTAATGATTTAAAATTAGCTACGTTTGGCTTAACTATAAAAGATACAGGGACTAACGGTGAATTTTCTATTCAACCCTCTAACTTTTCTGATTTAGCTGATTTTGTGTTAGATGTACGTATTAATGATACTCAAGCAAACGCAGATTGGATTTGGGCTAGATATTTAGAAACAGTTGCAGGAACTATAGGTTTAAACTCTAATAGTGTTGTTCCATTTACTAATGGTGTGGACCAACTAGGAACAAAAGGATTAGCTGTACATTCTACAGCACCTGCTCCTGCAGGTTCTGGAGATACTCAACTAAGCCCAGATTCAAGTAGAGTACCTAATAGAACTACTACAGAAACTACAGCGACAATGAGTGCTACAATTAATATCAACAATATATTTAATGTAGATAGACCTTGGGATAAATCTGAAGTTAACACTAATTTAGAGTATCCTATTTTTAGCTCAAAACAATCTGTTAATGAAGGTGGTAGTTCATATAATATAAATAAAGTTATTGGAGCAGATATCGGATGGACAGTCCCTACTTATGCATATAATCCAAGAACTGAAACAGAAGATACACAAAATTATCAAATAGTAATTACTAATAATGATGCTCCTAAATCTTATGAGTCTTATGTAGAAAGAAAACAATTAGCAATTAATCCTGAGTTTACTACCGATACTATAAAACGTATTGCATTGTGGGCTGAAGGGGAATACCAACCTTATGTAGATTCTGTTGGTAATTACAACAGATTGCAATTAAGATTTTTAGGAACAAATAATCCTGGGCATTCTTCTGATCTTTCTACTATTTCAGACACTACAAAGAAAAACACTTTCTTTATTAGTGAAGATTACAAAGTAGACACCAGAGTAAATGGTAGATATCTTAATTATCGGATTACAGACAAAGTTTTAAGCAATACTAATGTAGAGTTGCCAGAAACTAGTAACCCTAAAAATGATCGTGGAGTAGTATACAATCAAAATACTTCATGGGCTTTAAGTGGAATGCAACCTGAAATAAGTACAGGGGGTGGTCGATAATGCCTATTAATCAACCCCCTATTTCAGATGATCCTGTTAAAGCAAGTTGGGATTTTGAAACTACAAACATGGTAAACTTACTAGAAGAAAAAATTAAAATTCTTCTGCAAGAAATAAAAAATTCTGAAGACTTAGATGATTTAAAAAGTCGTATAAAAGAATTATAGGAGATTTTATGTCAACAATAAATGGAAAAACTAAGGCTACAGTAGATGGATTATTAACAGATTCCGATACTACTGAATCAGAATTTAAAACAGGTTTAACCGATGTTACAACTGAAGTGTCTAGTTTAAAAACTTTTTCAAACCTTGTACCCGTTGCTAACGGTGGTACAGGAGCAAACAATGCAGATACAGCTAGAATAAATCTAGGTATCGATGACGCAACGATTGCATTAACTGTAGCATTATCATAAGGAATACAAATGGCAAATACATTTACAAAAGCTGTAAGTAGTGCTTCAGTCGGTACTACTGAGGAAACAATTTATACTGTTCCGTCATCAACTACCGGAATAGTAGTCGGAATAAATTTAGCTAATGTGGTTAATTCTCAAATTAAAGTAACAGTTAAATTAAATTCTGTACATTTAGTTAAAAATGTTCCTGTACCTGCAGGTTCTGCACTAGCAGTTTTAGACGGCAAACTAGTTGCACAAGCAGGAGATGTTATTAAAGTAGAGTCTGATACTGCAGATTCTACAGATGTAATTATTAGTATATTGGAGCAAGACTGATGGGTGGATATGTTGGATCTAGTAGAGCAGTAACTCTTACTACAACTAGTGTTGATGTAGAAGGAGATATTGATCTTACTGGAGATATAAAAATACTAACTAGCTCCGGTGGAACATATACCATTACAGGAGCAGACACATCAACAAATAAAACAATTGATGTAAACAGTTTAACACCAAGTGGAGTAGTAGTACCTTATGCAGGAATTAATAGTCCTGATGGGTGGATAATTTGTGATGGTAGATCTCTTGCAACAGCAGATTATCCTAATTTATTTCAAGCTATTCAATATACTTACGGTGGGTCTGGAAGTAATTTTAACATTCCCGATTTACGTGGCCGTGTTGCCGCAGGTAAAAATAACATGGGAACACAAGGTGATGCTAACCTAATCACAACATCTGGTGCAGGATTCAACGGAGATAATCTGGGTGCAACAGGTGGTAGCCAGACGCACAGGCTCCAAGAGGATGAGTCTGGATTAGTCGGGCATACACACTCTGATTCATTCGGAGTCAGGCGTGTTTCCGGTACAGATAATAATGAGCCACATACTGGATTTAGTACAGGTACGGGAACAAGTATTTCAACATACACAGCCGGTATTGGTGGAGCAGTTACAGCGGTGTCTGGCGCACAAGCCGCACAAGCACACAACAACGTACAGCCTACAATCATTTTATATTATATCATTAAGGAGTAACATATGGCAGGATATATCGGAAGCGTCCCTGTACCACAATCTACTCAAACAAGAGATAGTTTTGTAGCTACAGCAGGACAAACTTCTTTTGCTACTAAAGGTTATACTCCAGGATTTGTTGATGTATTTTTAAATGGTATACATTTAGATCCTGCTGATTTTACAGCAACTAATGGTACTGATGTAGTGTTAGCTTCTGGAGCAACAGTTAATGATGTTGTTACAGTAATAGCGTTTAGTGTAATAGATTTAACAACAAGTCAAAACACTGCTTACGACACTTTACAAGTTTATTCTTCAGGTTCAGGGACTTATACAGTTCCTACTGGTGTAGAGTCTATTTATGTTTTAGCTGTTGGTGGTGGTCAAGGAGGAGGAGCAAGAAGTGACTCTAATGCCCAAGCCGCCGCCGGTGGATATGGAGGTATATCTGGACGATTCTTTTTAGTTTCAGCAAATGATACTTTTTCTTACTCTGTAGGAACAGGAGGATCTGGTGTTTTTGATCTTACAGGAACTAATTATGGAGTAGATGGTGGACATACAACTTTTTCTAACTCAGATAATTCTATTACATTAACTGGTTATGGTGGCAGTTATGACAGTTTAATTAATGGTAATGGGATAGGATCAGGAGGTTTAGTTTCATCTAATGCAACAGATTTTCCTTCTGCTTTAGGATTACCTACTGTAACTGTAGCAGGAGATATTGCAACCTTATATGAGCTATTTCCAACAGGTAGAAGGCCATTTTTAAATGGGGGAGATAGTACGGATATTGCTCCACTTGCATTTAATCTTAATGGATCTTTTAAACCTGGGGCAGGTGGTCAAGCTCAAGGTAGTGGCGGTGGTGTTGCCGGTGGTGTTGGTGGTGCTGTTTTAATATTCTATAAAGGAACATAACATATGGACACTCAAACACAATTAGAAAAACATGAAGCGGAGTGTCTTTTACGGTATCAATATGTACAAGATAGTTTAAACAGTTTAGACAAACGTATGTGGAGGCTTGAAGCTATGATAATGGGTTCTACATTAGCAATAGTAGGTGCGGCTGTAGCGTTATTGGTACAAATCTAATGTTTGTAGAAACAATTGCGGCTATTCAGCTAGCTAATGAAGCTATTTCAGGAATAAAATCTTTAGCATCACATGTCACATCCGTAGGGCAAATGGGAAAGCATCTGACTAAGTTGGCAGATGCAGAAGAAGAAATACAAAGAAAAGCAGATGCAGGATGCATGGATCACTTTTGGGCTTTAGAGGATATTAAGCAACGCAATTATGAAATTAAACAAATGTTTATTTACGCAGGTCGTCCAGGGTTATGGGAAGACTATCAAAATTTTATTAAAAATCGTAAACAATTAAAAGCTAATGCTTTAAAAAGAGAACAACAAAAGAAAGCTAGACGTAAACGTTTAATAAAAGATTGGACTATAGGTATTACTGCAGTAGTTGCCGCATTAAGTGCTATTGGCATTTCTGTTTATTTTCTGTATTGGATTATTTCAACAAAAGGAAATTAACATGTGGACAGTATACGGCATTATTACTATTGCCATACAACCTGGGGTTTTACAAATAATAGATAGACAAGAATTTAAAAATCCACAGGATTGTTTTAAAGAAGCAATGGTATTAATGCAAGACGCAGAAGATCCTAGAGGTATGGCATGTGTGCCTGTACCTGATGATAGGAAAACAGGAGTATGACAGAGTTAGAAAAATATGATGCTAACGGTAATGGTAGGATAGATCCAGAAGAGCGAGAAATAATGCTAGAGGACATGCGTAGAAAAATGGCTGATGATGACGCTATGCGAGACACTCACAGAGCAATGTCATGGTTTGCATTAGCAGGTCTTTTAATCTACCCAAGTTCAGTAATGTTTTGTGAGTTAGTTGAACTTCATAAAGCGGCTGAACATTTAGCGCAAATGGCTAATATATATTACGTTAGTGTTGCCGCTATTGTTGGTTCTTATTTTGGATTTAGTAATCTAGGAGGTAAGAAACAATGATACAAATGTTACTTGGCCCTGCTTTAGAGTTAGGAAAAGAATTTCTAAAAGGTAAAGCAGATGAAAAGAAAGCCATTCAACAAAGAAAAATAAACTCTATACAAAATGATGCTGATTGGGAAATTAAAATGGCAGAGGCTTCTTCTTCAAGTTGGAAGGATGAGTATCTCATAATTGTGTTAACCTTGCCTGTATTGTTTATTGGATATGGTGTAGCAGTTAATGATGTCACTGTAATTGATCGAGTCCAACAAGCTTTTGAAGCATTGTCTGGATTGCCTGAATGGTATCAATTTTTATTATATATAGGATGCACAGCAAGCTTTGGAATTAAAGGTGCTGATGCTTTAATGAAACTTAAAAAGTAAGGAATTAAAATGAAGAATGTAACTGCAGTTAATACTATGATGCCTATGCAAGGACCGTTAGCTCCTAAAGCTCCGTTTAAACCTTGTGCAGGTTGTCCAGATAAAGCAAAATGTTCTGCTAAAGGGAAGTGCCTAAAGGGTGGAGGTTACTAATGTCTTCCCCCAAACCTAACAATAAAGCTTTGTATAACAGAGTAAAAGCAGAAGCTAAAAAGAAATTTAAGGTTTGGCCTTCAGCATATGGGAGTGGGTGGTTAGTAAAGACTTATAAAGCAAGAGGAGGAACCTACTCGTGAGTAAGCCAAATGGTGGACTTACTAAATGGTTTAATGAAGAATGGATAGACCTAAAGACAGGAAAGCAGTGTGGTCGCAGGACTGCCAAAGGAGGGTCGAAAAGACCTTACCCGTCATGTCGTCCGAAAGCAGTAGCTCAAAAGATGACAGCCAAGGAAAAAGCGTCAAGCAAACGCAGGAAGACGGGGCCGTTAGCAATAAAGCATGATGTAACAGCGTCAGGTAAGCGAAGGAAGAAAAAGAAAAATGTCAGTTAATACGATTTTAAATATGATTCTTGTACATGAAGGTGGTTACGTAAACCACCCTGAAGACCCAGGTGGTGAAACTAAATACGGAATATCAAAAAGAGCTTATCCTAATTTAGAAATAGATAAACTATCGGAGTCAGATGCTAGAGCTATATACAAAGAAGATTATTGGGATCGAATTAAAGGTGATGATTTACCCCTTGGTGTTGCTTGTGTTGTTATGGACTACGCTGTCAACTCAGGGATCTCTCGTGCGTCCAAAGCGTTACAGGGTGTATGTGGGATTAAGTCTGGTGATGGCATTATTGGGCCACACACACTTAACTCAGTCTGGGCTACAGTCAAGAACACTTCCGAAGCCGATGTTATATCCGATGTCACAAATCAACGCTTAGATTTTATTAGAAATTTATCCACTTATAAAACATTTGGTAATGGGTGGGAACGAAGAATAAAAGAAACTGAAGTTTCTGCATTGGAGTTATTAGAATGAGCAGAGAAAAAGATCCTCGTTTAGCAAGGGCAGGAGTGAGTGGATACAATAAACCTAAACGAACTCCTAACCATCCAACTAAATCACATATAGTTGTTGCTAAATCTAATGGTAAAGTTAAAACAATTAGGTTTGGGCAACAAGGTGTGAAAACTAATCAAACTGTAGGACAAAGAAAAGCTTTTAAATCTAGACACGCTAAAAATATTGCCCGTGGTCCACTAAGCGCTGCTTATTGGGCTGATAAAGTTAAATGGAGTCCTAGTAAAACCAAATCATCTTCTAAGAAATGGAAGAAAGGCTCTTAGTAATTAAGAGTCATTCCTTGTAGTCACAAGCTACATATTCAACGTACTATAAGGAATGACAAAATCATGAAAAAAATTATTGAATACCTCAAAAAGGTTTGGAACATTTTCGTCGCGGCTCGTGAAGCATCAGCAATTGCAGAAGCTAGTCGGTATATAAGTAATACTCAGCACTTACAAGAGTTGCAAGAGCGACAGCGCAAGCTTATGCTTGTAAACTTTTACGCGGCACAGCGGTAGTATAAGGGGAGAAATCCCCTTTACTTTAGAGGACATATGATTAGACTACTTGATGACAATAACATATTAGATTGTATCCTATTGATGGATAAATCAACAAAAGATAACGACTATCCGTTAGAACGCAATGAGCGTATATGGATAGAACACTTGTGTTCAACAATTAATAAACAATATGAAAGCCCACATTACTTAGCTATTGGTGACTATGATAAAACAACTAATAAGCTAAAAGGTTTTATGTTAGCATCTACATTTACTAGTTACTATAATGGTGAATTTATTATGGATGTTAAAGATTGTATTGTAGATCAAAATTATAATTCTGCTTTTATTGCAGTTAGGTTATTTGATTACATGGTTGAACATTTAAAGAAACATAAAGGGACACGTTGGAGAGCAGATAGTATTCGCTCTAATGCAAACGCAGAAGATTATGTGAAGTTTTTACAAAAGAAATATAATGCTACTCCTTTATACGGAGTACATGGAAGAATTCAATAGGAGAATTTTATGTCCTTTGGTGGAGGAGGTGGTAGTAGCTCTAGTACAGCTACTGTGCCTGAAGAGTTTAAACCCTTTGTAAGAAAAGTCTTAGGGATACAAGAAACAAGATTAAGTAATTTGTTCGATGAGTCAGGAAATTTAAAGCAAGGAGCATTAGAAGATGTTTTAGCAGGGTTTTCTCCAGAACAAGTTGAAGGACAAACAGGACAAGCGGGACTCGCCCGTCAAGCAATGACAGGCACTGGTATTTATGATGACAGGGCCGCAGTTAACCGTATGTTACAAAATGTACGTGGTGCTCAAGATGCTCAAATGCAAGGGTTTTTAGGATCTGCTCGTGCAGACAAAGCTACGCAATCTGTGTTAGCCGATAAAGCTTACGATTTTCAAACTGCTCGTCAACAAAAAGCAGAAGGTGGTGCTCAATCTTTACAAGATGTTGGTACAACTCGTCAAGAACAAAAGCAACGTATGCTTGATGCTCCTTACGATCAATTAGCTAAGTCTGCTAATTTACTTGGAGCCGCAGGTACAGAAACAAAATCAACAGGCGGTGGTAAGTAATGTTTGTTAAACAAGATAAAAAGAAAATAGCACAGTTTGGTAATCCAACACAATTAAATGTACGACCACACCAAGTTGCACCTATTCAATCAAAACAATCTGCAGGTGAAATGCTTACACAAATGGCTTTATCTAAAGGTTTGGATAGAGGATTAGAAAAAGGTATTACTTTTGCAGGTGAGAAGCTAGGAGCGTTGACAGAAGGGGCTAAAGCGGCAACTGCAGGGGCTAGTACTACAGCAGGAGCTACCGGAGCTATGGGAGCTTTAGGAACAGCTATGCCATATGTGGGCATGGGGTTACTCGGAGCTAAGATGCTAGGATTGTTTAGTAAAGGTGGCAAGGTTGGCCCGTTAGCAAAAGCAACGTATGCGGCTAATGGTGAAAAGATAGGATTAGAGTTTTTAAATGCTTATAATAGTGAAGACATGAGTAAACTAAATCCTTTAACTAAAGCAACTATCCGAAGACAAGCAGTAGAACAAGCTAGTAAGTTAAATCCAGAAGATCGTGCTAAGTTTGTAGATGGGCTACGTGCTCGTGGCATTACACCAGATACTATGTATGGTGGTAACAACCAAGGTAAATCTATACTAGAGCAACTATTTGGAATCAAATAAGGAGTAGGCCATGCCTAATTTTCAACCCAATTTTATTTACTCTCCGTTATACGGTAGTAGATATTTAGGTGGTACCCGAGCACACTCTCCGTCTACTGGTAAGGCAGGGGAAGTAGAAAACGCCTCAGTGCAACGATCATCTACAGTGGGTGGACCTACTTATGTTCCTTCTGATGTAACTCAAGGTCAGCCTGTTGGATGGAGTGGGACAGGAAGAGATCAAAGTGAAGTATCTTCATTAGGTAATTTTGGATTTGTTCCAATTGATACGGCTAATAGTTTTTTAAACCAAGAAGCTCAAGAAGCTCCAGAATTTCAAGAACAAGAAACAGATAGTTATTTTGATGTGCCAACAATAGACTCGACAGGATCTTTTCAAGTACCTACTACAGCTACACAAGATATCCCTGCTATAAGTTTTAGCTCTGATGATAGTGATTATCACGATAATTTAGAAAAAAACTACGGGCAAGGTATTGTTGATCCTGATGGATATGAGGCACAATTCTTTAACTTTTTATCAGATTATGGACAAAATCGCCTTGCCCCTGGAGCTATGGTAACTAATTTTCTTAGTGATCAGTTTTTCGACTCTCAAGAAAGAGCACTTGAAGAAGCTGATGATAAATTCCTCAATGCTCCTAGAGGTGTAAACGCTGTTGGGGATCAGTTTGGTAATGTTACTTATGAATGGGATCGTTCTATATATCCTGAAGGTGACGAACCTAATCTAAATCCAAATGAGTTTGGAAAGCTTGTTAATGACATTCAAGAAAAAGGTGGTATAATTACAGGGTTAGATGCCAGTGGTAATATTAATTATATAGATAAGGAAGGCAATCCAAGGCGTAGTCAAAGTACAGGATCAACTATTAACACTAATTTAAAAGATGATGTTAGGGGATTGTACGAATCTAACCAAGGTCGAGATGACGACGACCCATTTGAAGGTCAGAATGTTTCTCCTGATAATACACCTCCTAATCCTGCTTCTGGTCCAAGTTATTCTTCTTTTACTCAAGAAGAAAGGGCAGAGCAAGAAGACGAAGATCAAGACGATTCTTGGGGTGGTAGTGGTTTTGGAAGAGATGGTAACTACGGTTTTTCAGAAGGTGGGTATATCCCTGCAAGTCAATCAGTAACACAAGGAATGTCTATGGGAAATGTAACTAAGTTTACTCAAAAGGATAGGTATGGGAATATGCTATCAATTGAGTTTGATGTTCCTAAGCAAATGGAAATACCACATCCAGGGCATCCAATGGGAACAGACACTGTACCTGCATGGCTAACCCCAGGAGAGCGTGTTATGAACGCTGAAGCAGAACGCATGTATGGTCCTATTCTAAAAGATATGAACGACCAAGGGAGAGCCTTACAAGCGGCACAGGGAGGTACTATTCCTGAGTATGCGGCTTACGGTAGTAAAGTTAAACATAAATCCGAAGGTGGTGTTGTTTACGCTCAAGAAGGATTATCTCCAGAACAAATGTCAGAGTTGTTAGCAAATCAAGTATTATCTGGTGCATTAGATCCTCGTATAGCAGAAAATGCTTTAGCTAACATGGGAATGGGTAAAGGTCAAGCGCAAGCTGTAATACCTAGCTATGTTCCTAGTAGAGCACCAGATTTAGGTATACCATTTGTTCCTTCTGAAGTAGATGACGGTATGTCTTCAGCGGCTCCTGCGATAGTGCCTGTTAAAGAAATACCTGATAGAGTAGAAGGAGGTATCCCTTACCCAGAAATACCTACAACTCCTGGAACTCTTAATGCAGAGCCTCCTCAAAAAGTTGATGATCGTATGTTGTCTTTACGCGAACTATTGGTTAAGCAAGAAGATATTCGTAACAAACCATATAAAGATACTGAAGGTAATTGGACTGTAGGTATTGGGCATAAAATTACAGATAAGGCAGTTATTGATCAATTAAATAAAGGCAATATGCCTATTAATTATGATGATAATCAAGTAATGGGAATGTTTGATAAAGACATTGAAACTGCTATGAAGGGTGCAAAAGCTAATTTCTCAGGATTTAATTCTTACTCTACTAATTTACAAGATGCATTAGTATCTATGAATTTTCAGTTAGGTACTGAAGGTACTCGTAAGTTTAAAGATTTTAGATCTGCCTTAGCTAAAGGTGATTATAAAACAGCTAAAGAAGAACTAGATAATTCTGATTGGGCAAAACAAACACCTTCTCGTGTAGAATATTTAAAAGCAATGATTGATCAAGAGGCATCTGGAAAGGTAGGTAATAAAAACACTATTACTAGCACTTCTGGACAACCTGTTGTTGATAGTCGCTTTGGTGTTGAATCTACTTATCAACCTGAAGGATCTGGAGCAGAAGAAGATTTATCTATCCCTCAACAATTTAGGCAATGGGCGTTTGGAGACACCAGACCTTTACAAGAACGTTGGGATAGTGATATGACTATTCCAGAAAATGTTCGTAACTTTGTAACAGGAGATCCAAGATCATTACCAGAGCGTGTAGAAGGTAGTGGTGGAATTTTAGATAATATTTTAAATGATACTCCAGAAAAACGTAAAGCTCGTAGAGATAACTTCACATTACGGGATGATGCGTTAGCTGTTAAAGAAAACGAATTGTTGCAAGAACTTGATGTTCTTGAGGGGCAGAAACAAGGAAGAGTAGGAGGGGCTACAGTACCTCGTCCAGAACAAGAAATACAAAGTGAGTTAGCTGAAGTTCGTCAAACTCGTAACCAACTTAAAACTGGATTAGTTTCTGGTATGGATGGTCCAGAAGAAGATGAATTACAAATGACACCACCTTCCCCACCTGAAGTTCCAGAAGTATCTGAAGGTGCTGATATTCCTGCAAAACCAAAAGCTCCTGCTGTTACAGATGAGAAAAAGTCTGAAGCGGCTCAAAGTCTTATAACAAAAGGTGAAGAAGGTGGAGAGCCTACGCAAGATTCTAAAGAAGTTGAATCTAACTCCACTAAAGCAACACCTGAACAAAAATCAGAAGCTAAATCTTTCTTTGATGAATGGGGTCTTTCTGATCTATTTGATAAAAAAGAAATTGGTAAAATGATGGCTTTGTATTTAGGTTCTCGTGCGTTAGGTTATTCTCATAATGGATCATTAAACTTTGCCGCTAAGAATTATGTTACTAGTGTTCAAAAGAAAGCTTTATCTGCATCTGCCGCAAAAGCAGAAAGAGAAAAAGCAGTACGTACAATGATTGCTGATGGCAAGATAACACCAAAATCAGGAGCCGCGTATGTTAAAACTGGTAACTTAGCATACCTTGATGCAGGTTCAGGTAAAGGTACAAATACAGGTGATTTTAAAACTTACTATAAAAATGGTAAACAATATCGTGCAGAAAAGATAAAGTTCCCTAATAAAACTGAAGCATGGGTATTAGGTAATGGTGATGTTATTGATCACACTTATCATGAAGATGCTTGGAGAGTCCCTAATACAAAAGAGTATAGGGATGCTCGTGCTAAGTTTGTTAAGGATAACAGAGCTACTTTTGAATCTGTAATTAAAAATGCTAAGGGTGATGAGGAAAATGTTTCATGGACTAAATCTATGGCATCCATTACTCCTGACAAAGCGGCTAGAGACTTTTGGGCATGGGCGGCTTCTACAGGAAGAGACCCAGATAGTGATGCTACTCTTCAAATAAGAGACTCTGCGTTTAGGCAATTAGTTGAAGATGCTAAAAAAGAAAAGTTTCAAATTACTTCTTTAGAGCCTTATCTTGAATCTGAGCTTTATCGTGAAAGTTCAGGCAGACCAGATTTATTTATGTTAAACTCAGAAGCAGTTAATGGAAATAAAGCTAGTCCAAAATATGTAGATCAAGATAAAATGAATATATTGTTTGCTAAAATTGATAGAGTTGCTAGAATGTCAGGTCGATATGAAGGTCAACCTTCTATTACTATAAGGCAAGATATGTTTAACAGAGCAGTTGCTGAATGGGCTAACGAAGATAATAAACAAATAGTTGACATATATAAGGATGCTGATACTCCCGATGAGGGAACTACTGGTTTCTATAAATTTGTAGATTACTTATTAGATGTACAACAAAAGAAGCTATCACAAAATACTCAATAGATGGAGTTAACATGGTTGACATTGATATATTTGCAGATGCACCTACTGAAGGGTTGGCTCTTGGCGATACAGGGTTATCATCATATGATGGTGATACTTGGTATAATAAAGAAGGTAAGGGGTTTAGACTTCAAGGTGTAGATGCTTTAGAAGTAGACACCTTTAGTAAACAATCTGGTGAATTAGGCGGTCAAGCTCAAAAAGAAGCAATTGTTAAATTAGCTAACGACATGGGCTTTACTCGTGTAGTTTACACAGGTGAGATGGATACCACTGGAAACCGTGAGATAATTAGACTAGAAGATTCTGAAGGAAGGGATTTTTCTAGAGAGTTAGCAAAAACTAATCTTGGAGAAGTTGCCCCTGGGTTTGATCCTGGGGGACAACTTCAATTTTCTAAAGAGTACCACAGGTTTATTAAATCTTCTCCTGATTATGAAGAAAGTCCTTTTGAAACAGCTTCAAGAAAAGTAGATGAATATATTGCAGATAACGAACAATATAGTCAGCAATTAAAAGATGCTGTTGTTGCTAGCCAAGATAAGTCTGATTTTCAAAGAACAGATAGAAATGAGTCAGGTATAGCCCTTAATCAAGAGGGTGTTGCTTGGGATACTGCAATGATTGGTCTTACAGACAATGCTTGGGGTATGGCCTCTCTGTTAGGGGACTCTTTAGGTATTGAGTCTTTATATGGGGCAGGAGAGTCTGGTGTTATTAGGGCAAAAGCTAGGATTGCTGACCAAGGAAAAATACTAGTAGACTACAAAGATGTTGATTCTTTTGGTGATGCTGTTCAATACTTAGCTAATAACACAATAATGAGTTTACCTTATATGGCTATGATAGCGGCTTCTTCTGTAGCGGCTCCTTTAACAGGTGGTGTTTCCTTACTAGCTCCTGTTAGTATTTACACAGGACAAGCTTGGAATGAAATGGGAGAGAAGATTAAATTTACAGACAAAGAAAGAAGTGCTGTAACTGCAATTGGATCTGGTGTTTTACAAGCGGCTTTAGATTATGTAGGTTTAAAAGGAATCACAGGTAGTACTACAAAAGAATTATATAATAACGCTAAAAAAGAATTAATGAAGAATATGACTTCTACTGAAGCAGATAAGGTATTGACAAACGCTACCAAACGTCAAATGCTTTCTTTTGTTGGTGATGTAGGAGTAGAGGCAAAGAAACAATTAAAGTTTAAAAAACTATCTGTTGATTTGTTAAAACGTTTACGTAATGGTTCTATTTCAGAAGGAGCGACAGAAGGTTTACAAGAAGCAATTGCGGCTATTAGTTCTGATATAGGATCTGAATCTGAAATTAATTGGGAAGATGTCCAAGAGAGAACTGTTGCAGGAATTGTAGCAGGTGCGGCTTTAGGTGGGGCTTTTTCAATTCCAGGGGCCGCTTCTGATGCCGCGCAGTGGGCTAACATTGCTTACGGTGTTGATCGAGAAAATCCAAATGATGTAGCCTCTGCTACTAGATACGCTCGTGAAGAAGAAAAGTTAATGGAAAAGAAATGGTATGCTAAGTTTCGTAATGACGGCATGTCTAAGAAAGAAGCAAGAGAGGCCGCTAAACAGATGGCTTATGTTCACTCTACTGAAGAAATTGCAGAACATTTTGGTAACCAAGCACAAGCAAGTCCTTCTTCTGTAGGTATAAACGAACGATCTGCAAAACATGAAGCAGATCAAAAGAAACGAACAGGTAGAGAAGTCATTACTGATGCTTTAGGAGAAACCCCTGCTTTGTGGAGAGGTCAAGTTCACCATACATTTACTGAAGAAATTTTACGTAAGTCTAGAACTGCTCGTATGATGCGAGATATGTTTGGTGGTGGGTTGCAACGTATATTTAACGGTGCAGACTTTGAAAACTTTAAACACCATTTACTTAAAGCGTATAAAGGTTTATTAGGTGAAGATCCAGATAATCTTTTTATGCAATTAAACAATGGTAAGAGGGCATCTAGAAAAGATAAAGAACGTATTAGTTCTGAAATATATTCTTATGTAGATAAAAAAGGTAATTTAAATCAAAAAGAAATTGATAAAATTACTGATCCAGCTAAAAAAGATTTAATAACGAAACTAATTGCTTCTTTAAATATATTAGCTGACCAAATGCATAAAGACCAAAAAGTGTATAACCCTAAATTAGGTAAACTTAAAAACTATTTATTACAATATAAAGCTATTAACAAAAGAGCAGTATATAAAAATAGAAGTAAATTTATACAAGCGTTAAAAGATACATATAACTTTTCAGAAGCAGATGCAGTAGAGATAACAAATAAAATTTTAGAAACTGATATGGATTTAGATGAAGCGTTTACTGTTACAAAAGGTGGGCCACAACCAATGTCTCATAAACGTAGGACGCTAGGTTTGTCTAAGCAAGATGCCTTATCTGAGTTTTTTGAAACAGACTTATTTACTAATGTATCAACAGCGGCAAAGTCAGCGGCTAGGTATGTGGCAAATCAAAAGTTTGTAGGGACAAACGGTGGTGTTGTTTCTAAAATGTTAGATAAGATGCAACAAGAAGGGCTTACTGAACAAGAGGTAAATAGAATTGCTTTTAGAATGAAAAATTATTTAGACTCAGAATCAGGTAACTATAAGCGACCAACATCTGAGTTTGGTAGAAAATTACAAAACATTCAAAAAAGTTTTATGCTGTTTACTATGTTTGCAGGTCTTCCTTTATCGACAATCTCTTCTTTTGTGGAAGTAGCATTAGGATTTAGAGGTTTAACTAGAGAACAAATCTTTGGACAAAAAGGTCAAGAAGGTGGGTTATCTAAGATAGGCAAAGAGTTTGCAGGTATGATTAGTGCAGGTATGACAGAAATTACTAATGCTTCTGGTATTACTAACAAGCCTAGAACATACGCTACTGCAGGTCGATCTATACTTAATGATATAGGATTTTATGAATGGGATGTAGGTGCGGCCACAACTACAGGTGTGTTAGAAACTCATTCTTTTCATCAAAAAATTGCTGAAACTTACTTTAAAGTAATTGGTTTGCAAGGATGGACTAACTTTAATCGTGCGACTCGTGCGGCTATTGCGGGTGATTTTATTGCTGACAATCTTTTTATTCTTGGCAATAGAGATCCTAAATCTAAAACAAGAACAAATGAAGAAAGAGAAGCAGAGGAAAAACTACGCAATTTAGGACTTGATGTTTCTAATAGTGGTGTGAGAGACCTGTTAACTTTATTAGCAACAGGTTATATTGAACCAGAAAAAGAAGCTAGAGTACTATCTCAATTAAGAGAAGCACAATTTAGTTTTGTTAATGAAGCTGTTGCACTGCCTAAAGCGGCTAACAGACCTTTGTTTTATTTAGATCCAAGGTTTGCATTACTTAACCAATTCCAGGGTTTTATGTCTACCTTTACAGCGAATCATATTCCTCGTTTGTGGAATGAATATATTAAACGTGGGTCACCCGCAATGAAGTACAATACGTTTGCTATGATGGCGACTATGATTATGCTTGGATTTGCATCTCAATACTTAAAAGATTTAGTGAAGTATGGAGAAACTAGTCCTTATTTAGATGAAGCTGAGTTAATCCGTAGAGGTGTTTTATCTAGTGGGTTAGCAGGAACATCTGAACGTATTATTGAACAAGTGTTTCCTATTTATGAAACCCGTTCTAAAAATGCAGGAGAGTGGGCTTGGAATACAGTATCAGGAGAGTCTCCATCGCTGTCTAACTTAGCAAGGTATGGTCAAAGCATAAGTCATGCTGTTAAAGGTGAAATGCCTGAAGCAACTTGGGATTTTTCTAAAGCGGCTTTTGGTCCTTTAACTAACGTAGTAGAAAACATATACAACAAATCAGATAAATGGGAATTTTAATAGGAGATACGGATGGCTAAAAGAGTATCAAGTAGTAATCAAGGTAATGATTTACTTCTTCCTGCCTCTGAACAATTAGAGGAAAAACTTAAAGCAGGTACTGTAGAATCTATAGGTTCTTTTGATATTGATTTGTTTGCTGACAGCACTCCTTCTGTGGAGCAGATACCCTCAGAGGTTACACCCACAGAGGAGACTTCAGTTGGTCCTGTATCTCCAGAAGATATATTTTCAGTTGAAGTAGATAAGATAGATTTAGAAACTGATAATGAACAGTTACAAACTTTAGTAAATTCAGATCGTGAACTTTATGAAATGGATTTATTTGATAGGCAAGAAACTGTTGCCACTGAAGAAGCAGAGGGTCGTGATACTAGACGTTATAATATTCAATACGTAGAGCAAGAGCTAAATGAAGATGGAGGTTTGGTTCAACGGGCAGATAATTTTGCAGATGCGATTATGTCCCGTAATCTTGATTTAGGAGCTTTCTTTCATACCGGAAAAGACTATGCAGAAACAGGAATGTTAAAACCTGATTCTCAATTAGGTGTTATCGGTCAATCTATGGTTAAGTTAAAGGCAACCACTTCTGATCCTGAGTTACCTAATCCTGTTTTAAATAAACAATTTTTACGCATTGGTTCTTTAGTTACAGAAGATTTTTTAGCTGATGAAACTTTAGGAGAATCTAGAGTTGAACAAGCTAGAGAAAAAGAAGCTAGAAAAAAAATGTTTAATTCAAGTCCTGATGTAATTGAGCAAACTTTACTTCAGGATGATATAGACATTCGATCATCATTAGATAACTACACTATAACTAAAGCTAGGGGTAATCGTACTCTGGGAGATAGAATTGCTAGAGAATGGGGCTTGGTTAATAATACAGATGTAAAGCTAAGTCGTGAAGAATCTGAACTGCTTGGGGATGCGTTTAAAGAATTATATTATGAAGTAAACAAAGGCCCTGCGGATGCCCCATATATTATACGTAGATCTCGCTCTAAAGGATATTATGATGAGGGTGGAAACTTTGTTGTCTTAGGAAAAGATGACGAAAAAGCACAAACCTATTTTGAAATTACAAAATTAGGTCAAGATGTATTTGCATCGTCTAGGCAAGTTCGTAACCAATACTTTCCTAAAGAACATATTGAACCATTAACTACCCCTTTACAGGACACTAGACCACCTAGATCTCGCGATCAACGCAAAAGGAATGTAAGGTATTCAGGTCAAATAAGAACTGGAGAGCCATTAACTAATGATGATTTGCTAGACGCTAAGGCAAATTTAGAATCTGTCCCCCATGTAGTTATACCTCGTAGAGAAAAAATTGTTTACTCTACAATGCTTATAGGTTTAGCTAGTAAAGCAATGGAAGGTAAAGTTCCTAATGAAGTTATAGAAATGAGTAAAGAGATTAATGGTTTTGGTGAATCTAAAGAAACAGAGTTTAAAGCAAGGGCTGTAATTGCAAATAAGAAGGGGGAATATTACAGTCCTTCAGATAATATGCGAGAGCTTCAACGTACTATTAGTCAATCTGTTTACGGCATGGCAAAGCATAGAAATAAAAAAGTATATTTAACTTATTTTATACAAGCTTTTAACGGAAGATTAACTCCAGAGCAAACTCATTTTAATCCAACAACATCTAAAACAATTAGATTTGTTACAGGTAACCCTAAGTTAGTTAAGTTTTATCCAGGGCAAAATAGCCAGTTAGAAAGAAACTTAAAAGAAATGTACTCTATGATGATGGTTAAATTTAATGATGTTGTTACGAAAGAAAGGGGAGATGCAGGAGACTTAGTACCTAGTCAACGTATAAGAAAATTTGAAGATGCCTTGCCTAGTTTAGCAAAAGCAGGTGGTATTTTAAAAGCCGCTTTAGAAATGACAGATAGGGATGCAGACCTTATTGCAGATGCAATCCGAAAAGGATTACCTATGGATCATCCAGACTTTCCTATTTCATCTGTCAAAGCTTTAAACTTAAATCCTGAAACGGATCTTCAAATTATTTCTTCTATTACAGCTAAAGGAGAAGATGGTTTAGCTCTTATCGATGGACTAATAGATGTCCATGAGTATTATAATGTTTTGCAAAATAATAAAAACAATCCGACTAATCCAATACAATTTACTACTCAGTTCAATGCGTACATTGATGGTAAAACTAACGGTATTGCATCAAATGCTATGCAATTAGGTTTAACTGAAATGGCTAAACGGACAGGAGTTTTAAGATCAGAAGACTCTTTATATGCATTAGATAATAATATAGATATACGAGATGAGTTAGCAAACGCATTAACGGCACACATAGATTCAGATAACGGTGGGTTACCATTAAAAGGTGTAGTAGCTGATAGTTTAATTACAGAGGCTACTGAAGTAATGAAAAGAGTGCTTACGTATCGCCCATTAAACAAAGCTACAACTATGACATTTGGTTATGGTAAAGA
>Ga0129353_1147869_pt1 | contig 24945 bp, 19 predicted proteins | sample CPBNA2_4_FD_105431 | JGI IMG/M metagenome (GOLD analysis project Ga0129353, IMG submission 105431) | Freshwater to marine salinity gradient microbial communities from Chesapeake Bay, USA - CPBay_Sum_27_0.2_RNA2 (Metagenome Metatranscriptome) | ecosystem: Environmental > Aquatic > Marine >...
GAAGAGTATAAAGATCTCTATAACAAAGAAACCTGGGAAAAGAACTACTTCAAGTACGTCAGAAAATACGACGAGGCTTGGAGGAAAAAATACAAAGCTCTATATCAATCTATTCACAAAGAACAAGAACTATGGAAGAAGGAATTAACATCTTAACCTCTGGTTATAACATAAAAGTCGAAGGAGCCGAAGAACTTATTTCAGAATGGGAACAAGGCAAACTTACAAAAGAAGAACTTACCGAACGACTAATGAATTTAGAAACAGTTCTTATAGACTTGACTAAGGTAATCGACCCTAGTGAGTTTAAAGATAGCGAAGAATAATGTGTGAAAATACCAAATGAGCTCTGAAAATCCCCAAAGACACATAAAATCTGGGTTTTTCGACCGGTATTTTTCCCTGGGCGTTTCTCAAGGCAACCTGGCTGGATATAAGTCTGATCCTTATTCCTACTCAGGTGCGCCTTATCTCACTAACGGAGTAGTCCTTCCGCGTAGAGATGATATCCTTCTAGAAGAAGGTGGTGGTGGCCCTAGGGCTATTGAGAAATACATGAGGCTGTTTAATGACAGCCAAATTCTTGCGGCCTGGGAAAAGCTCATCGGTGAAATTGTACAGAGACCGTGGGAGGTATATCCCGCCTCTGACTCCTCAGAAGATGAGGAAGTAGCAGAGTTCGTTCGCCAAGTGATTAACCGCATGGGTAGTAATACTCGGCAGTCATACGGCAAAGAATCATTAGTAGCGGCAAACTCAGGGTTTGATACGTTTATCCGCGGAATGTGCGAATCAATTATTCTCGGTATGGCCGTGAGTGAGATTTGCTGGATGAGACAGGGCAAATACATCGTGCCCTCTGAGATTAAAGTCCGTGACCCACGTAGGTTCCTTTTCAGACTCAACGAAGACGGAACAGTAAGCCCAAGATTGATTACTATGTTCTCGCCGGTGGAGGGCATGGGTATTCCGCTTCGCTCAATGATTATGCATAGGCACTGGGCCTATAGCAACTTCATGGATGTTCATGGCTCAGGGTTAGGTAGGCAATTATACCCACTGGTTGAGTTCAGAAGAACACTACTCAACTTCTGGCTGCAATACGCCGATAAGCATACCACCCCAACCGCGGTAGGTAAGTTCAGCCTTGGCACTCCAGAAGAAGAGGTAAATGCCCTATTTACGGCTCTTCAGCGTCTTGGTCAAGAGACCGCGGTAGTCCTTCCCGATGAGATGGATATTCAGTGGTTGGAGAGCAACGGCCGCCCTGAACTATATAATCAGTTAATCAGCTACATTGATCAGCAAATTAGCTTTGTAATCAATGGCGAAACAACAGTTGGCCAAGAGACGGGAAGTGTTGGCTCATTTGCCCGCGATCAAATCGCCGACTCAGTGCGCATGCGTAAAGCCAAGGCGTTCTCTGAAGAGCTTGATGAAACAATTAACTCAACATTAGTTCGCTGGATTGTAGAGCTCAACTATCCTGGCAAAAACCCTCCTCGATTGGCCCGTAACTTCGAAGATCTTAAACAACGTGAAGATCCAGTACGTATGGTACAGGTTCTGTCTCAGCTAGGAGCACTTGGTTACCAAATCGAAGATGTAGATTGGCTCAGAGAAAAACTCAATATTCCTTCTCTGGTAAAACAAGAAATGCCAGAAGGAGGCATGATGGGAGGTATGATGCCGCCTATGGACGGAGGAGCTGCTCCGGCTCCAGATGGCGAGGAAGAGGCTCCAATGGCGGAAGACATGGAGTTTGGCTCAGAGCTCATGAAGTTGTTTGACTTTGAAGAGCCATCTGAAAAACAAAAAATCTCTCAGACGATTGCTTCTAACTTTAAGGGCAGTCTTGATGACGTTGGATTCCAGCGTATTGTTACAGACTCCACTGGCGATGAGATGGCGATCTCTAAGCTTGATATTGATGAGTTTACATCTCCAGGTGAGATTGTGTTTGTCATCGATAGGTTCTTTGAAGAGATCAGAAATCTTCGCCGGATTCCTCCAGAAGCTCAAGCGGTTAAATCTAAGCATGAGACAGAATTACAGAGATTTAAAGCACTTATCGAGCAGGAGAGTTTGTCGGAAGAGGATTCTTCTGATCTTGTGAAGTTATATCATAGCGTATTCAGACTTAATAGATACGCAGTTCATAGAGAAGCAGTAACACTTGACCCAGAGTCCAAAGGCTACTGGAGATGGTTTGATCCCTATTTCCAATAGTGCATATAGTTTAAATAGTTATTAGAAATATTGCATTATACATAACGTACTATGTTAGCATATAAGCCAATTACTCAAGCCCAGTACTGGATCCAGGCTTCCCCCTTCCAGCACTACTTCACTACTTTCTCTGGAATCAGAGACACCTCTGGTACTACACAGTATGCCGACGGTGTAAGAGGTCGTATTTTCCAGCTCAAGGGTCCTCGTACTCTTGCTGAAGTAACTCTTTCTGTTCCTTTCGACCCAGAAAAGCACGCCGATATTGTTGACTTCTGGAAGACATACGATTGTTCATATATCACCCTTACAGTGACTCCTGTCAGCTGCGGTGAAGATCCAAGCCCACTTGGCAATAGAACAATTACAGTTCCCGATGCTCAGATTACATCACTGAACTTTGGTCAGGCAGACAGATCATCTACAAACGTATCGACTCTAGAGCTTACATTTGTAATGGATACATTTACCTATAACTGATATAGGTATATAATCGGGGGCGATGAAATGCAGATAAAAAATAGCTACGTAGTACGCGTAAACCCGCCCCTTCGATTTGCCGGAGATAGATAATCTATGGTAAACTTATTCGGACAACAAAAGTGTCTAAATGAGGACCAAGTAGAGAGCCTTAAAGCCGTTAATATAAATACAGATCCTGTCTCTCCCACTGACTCTTGTAAAGATAAAAATTCTTGCGGTATATCATTGCAAGAATTGTTGGATACCTATGAGTTTTATGAGTTTCAGAAGGGGGTATATAAGTCATGGGGCGGAATAGACTTTCCTTGGAAAATAACCCCTAGCACTTTTAACCTTAATTACGCAGAGACAAATGACAAATGGTCTATCTCTTTATATAGAGAAACAATTGCGTATTTCGTAGGAGATCGGGTCTTATACATAGAGGACGACGGATATTTGATATCACTCTATGAAGCAACAGAAGATATCCCAGCTCTTTCTCCACCTTTAGATAGAACTAAGTGGGATAAAGTTTGCAGCATTAGAGTTTCAGAACCTGCGCAGCTACCCACAATAGAAGAACTAAAAGAAAGATATAGACCATATGTTCTTGATTTATATCTTGAGAATTGGGGCGAAGCTGAGTCAAATTGGAACGAGGATCTTATTGTTCCAGATAGTGACCACTGGGAAACTTATAGAATTAAAAAAGACTATTATTACAAGCCCGGTGACTTTGTCCTAATAGAATCCGAGTGTAGTGATGCTTTTTGTCTTTGGATTAATATTAAGCCTATTCCAACTGGTGAATACTACGCAAGAGCTCATGCCAAGTTCCCGTATGATGAGCCGGTTGCCGATGATAATGGCGTAAAGTACTTGTATTGGGATAAGTTATATTGTGTTAACTCTGGGTATAATAAATGTTTAGGTCCGCAATCTGCCACAGGATTGCCAAATTATCAGTTTGTACAAATTGGATCAGAAGGTCATTACGTAGAGCAACCTATTCCTTATTACGATTTAAAAGGTAACACCCTTTGTTGCGATAATCACGAGGACCTAAATGAAGCAGCAAAGATACAAACAAGAAAAGTATTAACTCAAGAAGAAATTGATAGCCTATAAGTTTAAGGTAAGATATGGCAAACGTATTTGGTGGTAATAGCTCCTCTGGAAATTGTGGCCCTAGCGGTGGTGGTATAATTCAATCACCTAGACAACAGGTTGTTCCGTCTAGAGTTGTAGAGTCTAATCCAAATGTTTTTAGAGGCGGTACACAATCACCCGGCTCAATTAACCTAAGAGATTTTTACACAAAAAGAGAAGTTGATAAGTATTTAGATACAAAAGCAGACACTTCTAGTGTATATCAAAAAAATGCTTTATACACAAAACTAGAAATTGATCAGCTTATTGATGATCTAAACTTATCTGCATATGCATCTACTACTTATGTAAATAGTAGCGTATCTTCTCAATTTAGCCAAATCAATACGACCCTAGCAGAGAACTACTATCAAAAATCTGTTCTATATACAAAAACAGACGTAGATGGGTTGATTGCTGCGTTATCTATTACCGGAGACTACGTTTCTAAGTCGCCAACAAGTCTCACAGACGTAACAATTGATCCCGACTCTAATAACTTACCAGTAAGTTTAATTGTTCGTTCTTCAAACAACTCTGCAACTACAGAAGTTCAGAGATGGGAGAATTCTGCCACAGATTACCTCGGTGCAATTTACGCCGATGGTAAGGCAAAATTTGTAAATAAAGTATTTATAGGTGAAAATGTAAATACAGGAGAGGTTGCTCTTAATGTCAATAAGAAACGCATTGGCGACGTTGCCGATCCTGTAAATGAGTTTGATGCTGTAAATAAGCTCTACATGGAAACGTTTATCACTGAGACAATTGATAATGTTCTCCAAGAATCCGATGAAAATTACTTAGTTGACGCTTTAGAATACTAAAATGGCAGGTTCACCAAGAGACGTAATCCTTCACAGAAGGTCTCAAGTTTTTAATAAAAGACCACTTTCCACGGACATCCAAGCCGGTGAGATTGCCGTAAATTACGACGAAGATGATATCTCTCTATACATTAGAGATAATCAAAACGATATTAGAAAAGTCGGTGGGGTTTTTTATTCTGCGGATCCACCAAACCCATCTGTAGCAATCGATGGCTGGCCAGATCTGTCTCATGGTGAGCTATGGCTAAAGAAACAAGATCCTTTAGACCCAGAAGGTAAAGTACAACTCTGGGTGTGGAATAAATACACCAACGGAGGTGCTGGTGACTGGATTCACATCGGAGCCGGAACTTATGCAATCCTTGATGATTACTTAGATCAATTTAAAGACGGGGCAGATGGCGAAGATTATATTCACACAGAAAGAAACAGACTTAAGATAAATGATAAGACCGCGCTGAGAGGATACGCAACCACTATCCCTTCGGATGATGAAACAGATGTCTCCAAAGCAAATACTCTTGTCATCAATGACGAGCACAACTTTGCCACCGGAGTTTTGCTTAATGCAAATAATCTTGTAATCGATTCTTCTGACATCGATGTTACTTCTGACGTGGTCACATTTAACTCAGAGTCGGCAATATCTTTTCAAACAGACTCTGTTACAGGAGCTACTGAATCCACATTCACATACAATGATCACGGGTTTTTCAACGGTGAAGAAATATTTGTAGATCAGTATCTCAACGACGGAACAACACCCGGCGGCGTGGCTTCTGGTAACTATACTGTGGCTGAGGCTACGCTGCATACCTTTAAGCTCTATGACGGAAGTAGTAATGTGCTTGCTACAGGAAACGTAAAAATTTCCTATTCTCCTAAGCTTATTTTAGATCAGAACTATAACGTAATTCAGTCTGGGAATTTTAAAGTTAAAGAATTGGCCGATACTCCAGACACCTCTCAAATTGCAGAAGGCCGCTGGGATATTTATCAAAACACTCTTAATGGTAACGTAAGAGTATATAGTCGGACTAATGGTGTTGTTTCAGAAGTGGGTACGTCTTCTGTGACCATTAACGTCAAAAACTCTGGAGGAGGGGCGATACCTGCGCTTACCCCCGTGTATTTTGTAGGTTTTGACCCGATCAAGAAAATGGCGACCGTCGGCATTGCTGATGCTGGCGCTAACTCTAGAATGAATGCCATTGGGGTCACTAACGCCGAAATCCCGGCAAATGGCTACGGAGTTGCAACGGTATACGGAGAGATGGTCGGTGTAGACACGACCGGGATCACTGGTGAGATTGGCGGGGCAGATGACTCTGGAAGAATACTTTATGTGGCAAATGGTGGCGGGTTGACATTTACCCCACCGTCTGTCGTTGATGGCATAAGACAACCAGTTGCAATCTTATTCAACGAAGATGGCGCCAGCGGGAGGTTATTTGTAAACCACCCAGATGTTAATGATGTTGCTCAGCTTCAAGATGGGTATATGTGGATTGGGGTCACGGGCGATAATGCCGTAGCTCATAGAATTAACACATATAATTTCAGCACATTTGTTGCTCAAGATGGGGAGTATGAGATCAATCTCTCCGACGAGATTAAGTTTGGTGCGTATGATTTTCTTTGGGATGGCAACTCTGCAAGTAAGACTCAAACCAAAGTAAGCACTTCTGATCAACCAGCAGGGACATCTTTCTCCACTTCTACAGTAATTGATTCCTTCTCTACAACATATCGTTCTGCTAAGTTTTTTATTCAGTTAAGCCTTGGCGGCCCAGGTTTCACTCCAAATTACCAAATTATTGAGTTTTTTGTGGTGCACAATGGCACCGATGTTGATCTTGTGGATTACGGCACAGCATCTACGCTTAATGCCCGTATGGGAGATTTTTCTGCTGGGATTAATGGATCTAATGTTGAGATATACTTCTCTAGATACGAAGCCACTAAAGGCGAGATTGAGATAAAGGCTGTAAGAACTGCTGTACTTTCATAACCTCCCGTTCTTTTGTTTAAAGTCTTAAATAGACAATATACAATTTGGCACAGGGGACAGTGAACCTATGGCAACAAATAAGCATTTTCACGTCAGGCATGGCTTGACTGCGGGTACTGGAGTAGATAGCAGCGGAACTCCAACCAGAGAGGTAATTACAAACACTGGTCAGTTAGTTGATGTCGGGGATCTTACAGCATTAACTACGAGCGTTAAGACAAATGTAGTCGCTGCAATTAACGACTTAAATAGCGGCAACGCAACTGTGGACGATGTCATTGCCTTGGCAATTGCACTAGGATAAGGAAAACAAACTGTCATGGCAAATACCTTCAAATCATATTCAAAATCATCCGTTGGTACCTCAACTGAAACGGCATATCAAGTTGAACTGGGCGGCGCTTCAGGAAAAACAACAATTGTTATTGGCATTTCATTATCAAACATTGCCACCACACCGATTAACGTAGACGTGCAGATTGACCGCCCTGCAACAGGAACAACTGCGGCTCCTTCAGATGATGTTTACTTGGCAAAAAATATCCCAATTCCGTCTGGCTCGACGTTGGAGATTATGGCCGGGCAGAAACTTATCATGGAATATAACGGCTCGGCGGGGGCGGGTGATAAGATCACTGTGACCTCAGACACAGTCGACTCTCTCGATGTAATTGTAAACGCTCTAGAAATCACCTCATAAGAAGGAGTTATATTAACCATGGCATATATCGGCAACGACGTAGACGCAATCTTTATCCCCGAGAGTATAAACACCTCGACTAGTCTGAGGATTAATGGTGGTGGATTGACCCAGACAGGTGGTGATGTAAACTTTGATAGCGGAACGTTATTTATCGACGAGGACACAAACAGAGTTGGTATTGGCACCATTGACCCACAATACACACTTGACTTCGGAAAAACATCAGCATCCACCATTCGTCTTATAAGTGAACACAACGGCACTGCAATCCGTGTTGGTGCTGGTGGTGGCGACAATAATGTAACACTATTGAGAGTTGATGGTGCGGGTGTACTAGATGGTGTTGGAGAATCCGATTCTGCTGCATATGGATTCTCCATTAAGTATATGGGGGGTCGTCTTGGGAATAATAACTCGTTGTCTATTTTTTCTGATAATCAAGAAGGGTCTCAAATTGAGGCAGTAACAATATCCCAAGATGGAAGTGTCGGCATCGGGACTGATAATCCACAAGAAAAATTAGAAATAGAAGAAGGAAATATAAGATTATCTACAGATATTGGAGGAACAGTTCCAAAATATGCTATAAACTGGACTGGCGGTGGTGCTGGTCAAGTAGCGGTATTTTCCGCAAATACTTCCACTGGCGAAGTAAGAATGGGTGCAGATAATAGTTCTGGAACGTATTTTACTACGTTATATTCTAATGGTAATGAAAGACTTCGTATAGATTCAAGTGGATGGGTTGGAATTGGAACGAATGCTCCATTACACACTGATAGTGCCTTAGATATTGAAGGATCAATACCAGTTCTTAGAATTAGTTCTACTGGAAGTTATGGGGCTTTAACGTTTGCTGATGCTGGCGATGATCATTCAGTTGGTGGTATCGTTTATGATCATACTAATGATTCTTTAATGCTTTATGGATATAATAATGAAGAAAGACTTCGTATAACTTCTGATGGAGATTTGATACTTAAAACTTCTGGTACAATGCCAGTTGGTAAGTTTGTTTTTAGGGAAGGATCTGATGATGCTTTTAGTTTTAGAACAACTGGAGCAAATGGAGCATTTGAAATATATGATGAATGGGATGATCAGACAAGATTACATATAGATTCAAGTGGCAATGTTGGCATCGGCCTTATAAGTCCAGCGTACAAATTACATGTACTAGGAAAAGCATATCTTGAAGATCTTAATGGGGCTGTTATAAATAATTCTGGAGCAAATTTTGGTTTTACAGCTTTAACGCTACACAACTCTGGAAGCGCAATAAGTTCTGCCCATAATGCTCAAATACTCTTTGATATAAATGGTGGAGCAACTAACGCAACCAGGGCAAAGATAATTGGCGGAAAACAAGATACTGGAACTAGCAGTGGTTATCTTGCATTCCAAACATTAACAAACGGAGCTTTAACAGAGAAGCTTTTTATAGACTCTAATGGAAATATAAAAATTGATAGTAGTGGTGATGGACAAGATATCCAAATATTACCGCATTCTGCAAATAGTGGACATGGACAAATTTATTTACGTGGCAATGCATCTGGGGAGTACTCTTCGATAAAATTAAATCACTACGGTTACGCAGATTATGTTATCTCTGCAGGTCAATCTGGACTTGGATTGTTTAGTATTACTAAAACTGCTGGTGGTTCTGATGGTATTATAATTAATAGCACTGGCAATGTCGGCATCGGCACCACAGATCCTCAAAATAAATTACATGTATATACAACTTCTGGAAATAATGGAATAGTAGTAGAAAATGCATCTACAGCAAATATTGCTTTTACTGGTGCTAAAAATGGAGAAGCCACGGTTCAGATAGGTCAATTTGGATCTAGCGCAACCGGAACTACTTTTGGATTAACTAATTCTAATCTATCGGTCATATATACAACATCATACAGTACAACACATCCATCTGCTCTGGCTATAGGTACTGTTAGTAATATTCCCGTGGTTATTGCCGCAAATAATACCGAAAGAATAAGAATTACTGGAACTGGCAATGTCGGCATCGGCACTGATAATCCAGCACAAAAACTAGATGTAGGAGGAAATGTGCGTTTAGGAACGCTTTCCGCAGCTGGTGATTTTACGGATAGTGGTTCAACTGGTACTCGTCATTTAACCATAGGAGCAGATAATGGAGGGGATGCTTTATTAGTAACTCATGCTTCTGGATATGGCGTTGGTTATTTTGGATACGAGGCAGGCGGAGATAGATTGATCATTGCTTGTGATAGTGGTGGAGGAAATAATAAAATAGATTTTTCTGTCAACGCAGGCACAACAGCAAACGGAACAACTGATAACATCAACGGTATAGCTCCTGCTATGCGAATTGCTGCCTCTGGCAATGTCGGCATCGGCACCGATAATGCAAGTCAAAAATTACAAATATATGGATCAGATAGTCAATATATTTCTATAATATCAAGTGACTCTGGAAATACTGGCGTACTTTTTGGAGATTCAGACAGAGTTGATTCTGGTTATATACTGTATGGTAACTCATCCGATACACTCATTTTAGGAACAGGCGGAAATATTTCTGGATCTGGAACTGGAAAACTAACAATATTAAGCGATGGTAATGTTGGTATTGGCACCGATAACCCCCCAGTAAAATTAGATGTTGATGGTTCACTACAACTAAGGGCATCAGGTAATTATACAACATATGCTACAAGAATTTACTCTCGTCTTGATTCTACGCATTGCTCCGTAATTGAATCATATTTGAATAACAGCACAGCGTTTGAAATGATGGGATCTTACGCTGATGCTGGTGGTTCTAATCCTAGAGTTGTCATATCAGCAGGTGGGCAAAAAGTCGGCATTGGAGTTATTAACCCAAGTTATAACCTTGAAGTAAACGGGTCATTCGCTGCAACAACTAAATCGTTTATTATTGACCACCCAACCAAAGAGGGATACAAACTCCGCCATGGCTCCCTTGAAGGCCCAGAAAATGGCGTTTATGTACGAGGCCGGAGCACCGAGACAATTATTTCCCTTCCTGATTACTGGGTGGCCTTGGTCGACCCTGACTCAATCACCGTGTCCCTAACCCCCATAGGCCCAAGTGGGGCGCCGAGGGTTGAAAGAATAGAGAATAATAAAGTATATATCTTCTCTGAAGACTCTCGCCCTCTTGATTATTTTTACATGGTCAATGCAGAGCGCGTAGACGTTGACCCTCTCGAAATAGAAATCCCACCCACCAACTGAGTTACTATGTCACAACACATCGGTCCTAGAACAATCAGCGCTCAAGGCGGCAGTATTAAGCGAGTAGGGAACTACAGAATCCATACATTCCCCTCTGAATTGGTGACTGATGGATTGGTATTGAGTCTTGATGCTGGTGATCCAAGATCATATCCAAGTAGTGGAACAACTTGGACTGATTTGAGTGGTAATGGGAATAATGGAACGTTAGTTAACGGACCTACGTATAGTAATGCCGATGGAGGAAGTTTAGTTTTTGATGGTACTGATGATGCTATAACTGTTGCAACAGGACTACAAAGTCAGTTGCAATCTGGTGCGACATTGGAAATGTGGATTAAAAAAGATTCTAATAAGAGTGCGGAATTTTTAAAAGTTGGAGATAGTAATGTTGATGAGCCAGGAGCACAATCTATTTGGTATGCAAGTGGAATTTTAAGATTTCATAGTTTTATAAACGGTGCATCTAGAAGACATGTTTTATTGCAGCATACCATTTCTCTTGGCGATGGAAATTGGAGACATATAGTTTGTACATTTAATGGTAACATTGTAGATGGTGGAACTGCTTCTCTCTATATCAATGGATCGTTAATAACATCTACTACAAATGAAAGTACTAATTCATCTTTTGGAGCTCCTGGATTTTCTCATACTGGTAGTGGTTACGCCCACGATGGATCAGCTTCTGTATTAAGAGTATACAACCGCGCCTTATCCGCCGCAGAAGTTGCACAGAACTACGACTCCCTGAGAGTACGCTATGGCACATATACCAATACCTTCACGCCTATTTGTGCCGGTGGGGAAGGGAAGGTAGAGGTGCTGTGTGTTGCTGGGGGAGGATCAGCTGGGGGAGCATATTATCATGGAGGCGGCGGTGGTGCTGGCGGATTAATTTACAACTCTGCATTTTCTGTTGGTTCAAGTACTGGAGTATCTGTATCTGTAGGTAGGGGTGGTTACACTCCATTTAGTGACTCCACCACACACACAAAAGGAGAAAATGGAGTAAATTCTGCATTTGGAACTTTAACCTCAGTTGGCGGTGGCGGTGGCGGAGGATTCGCAGGGGCTGGAGAAGGCGGAAAAAACGGAGGCTCTGGCGGCGGTGCAGGAAATAGTTCTGGAAGTGCTGGAGTTGGGGGGTCTGGAACTTCTCTTCAGGGTAATGATGGCGGAGATACATCTTCTAATACTGGTGGAAATAAAGTTGGTGGCGGAGGTGGTGGTGCTGGCGGACCTGGAGAATTTGGTGGTATAGCAACTGGAGGTAATGGAGGAAGTGGTCTTGCATATTCTATATCTGGAACTTCGCAGTATTATGCAGGGGGAGGCGGAGGAAGTACAGAAGTAAGTACGCAATTTACTAAAGGTGGTTCTGGAATTGGCGGAGATGGTAATTGGAGCGATGGAACAAATGGTATTCCAAATACAGGAAGCGGCGGTGGTGCTGGAGAAAGAATATCTCCAGCAATTTCTGGAAACGGCGCTAATGGAACTGTAATCGTCAGATATCCTGCAACCGACTACAACGTCGAGGTACTCGTAGTTGGTGGAGGAGGATCTGGGGGATCTGGTAGTTTATATGCATATTCTGGCGGCGGCGGAGGTGCTGGAGGATTTATTTATAGATCCTCTATAATAGTATCTTCTGGTGAAAACATAAAGATTTCTGTTGGTAAAGGCGGAGCGGGGTTAAGTAGTGCTTCCTATGATCCATCTCCATTTGGTACTACTGGTAATTCAGGATCTAATTCAAGATTCGGTAATTTAATTGCCATTGGAGGCGGCGGTGGCGGTGGCGGCCTAACCTATGACGGTATCTCTGGTGGATCAGGTGGTGGTGGCGGTGGTCGTAATTCTACCGGTGGATCTGGAATTGCTGGTCAAGGTTTTGCTGGTGGAAGTAGTAGTGAACATGGAGATACCACAACTTATGGTGCTGGTGGCGGTGGTGCTTCAAGTGCCGGTGGAGATGCTAGTAATACAACTACAGCAGCTGGTGGAGAAGGAAAATCAAACTCTATTACTGGTTCATCAGTAACTTATTCTGTTGGTGGAGCTGGTGGACACAATGCTGGAACTGGAAGCGGTACTCCTGTCACCAACAGTGGATCTGGGTCACGAGGCGGCGTTGGCAACGGAGGTGGTAGTCAATCTGGAGCTGATGGCATTGTAGTTGTTGCATATAAAGGCCCGCAGAGAGGAATTGGTGGTACAATAGACACTACATCAAGACCCGGCTACACCCTCCATATCTTCACAACCGCCGGGTCTGATACATTCATACCATGATCGAAGAATACTTAGGATTATTCGGAGTTGATATAGCCATTAAGAAGCTCCGCCCAGGTGCTGAGTTTGCGCTCTACAATACAACAATTACGCATTGGGAGTGTCCTAATGGCTCCACCCCTCCCTCTTGGGAGGAGATTGCAGAGCAAATAGACGCAGATCGGGCAGAGGCAGAGAGCCTCGCCCTCTCTGATTCCAGCTCATAAGAAGAAAGAAATTCGTGGTTTAAAGTCTTTAAAAGACACAGCACTCTCCCCCTCCCATGGCCCTATCCGACAAGGACATTGTCATAACACCGAGTAAAGGCTCGGCCGTAGCCTCCCCAAAGATCGTCTTTAGCGCAGCGACTTCCACGTCCCCTGCGCAGGACATCACTCTCGAAATCTCTCCAAATGGCGGCGCTTCCGACGGCTCCACTCTCACCTTTACTGGAGAAGCCAATGGCACCCTGCTCTCTATCTCCGATCTTAGCGGCGGGAGTCTCTTCAGCGTTAGTGGTGAGTCGGGTCTCCCTCTCCTCGATGTCAATGAGACGGGCAATATCAACCTTGGGTTTGCAACAGGGGCGCTAACACTCCCCTCTGGGACAACCGCAGAACGCCCTACCTCCCCTCAAGCCGGAACATTACGCTGGAATAGTGAGAATGGCGCAATGGAGGCCTATGATGGGACAGAATGGGTAGAGCTTATTTCTGACTATGCCCCTAGCGGCTCTACAATTTTAGGTTGAGGAGATAATTTATTATGGCAGGCGAACACTTAAAGAGAACTCATACTTCAACGGGTAGTAAGAAAAAATTTACATATTCTTTTTGGTTTAAAAGTAATATTACTTTTACATCAAACTCATATTTTTTTGGTCTTGGCGGCGATGGATCAAGTTATGATGACTCAAGATTATATGTAAGTGACGGATCGTCCCGTGCCCTTTCATACGTTGCCTCTGATGTTGGCATTTCTGATGTACTTACAGATGACGCAATTCGGGATTATGGTAGTTGGTATCACTTTATGGTTGTAGTTGATACTACTATTGATCATGCCACAAACAGAGTGAAATTATACATTAATGGTGTAAGAAAAGATGTAAGTTATACTACTACTGCCGCCCAAAATGCTAATATTTCTCACAACACTGCTGGCGAAATATTGCTACTAGGATCTTATAATGGTTCTAGCACCTTTACTGCCGAAGGAAATTACTCGGATGTTTTTAATGTAGATGGTCAGGCATTAACTCCCGATGTGTTTGGTTTCTATAAGGACGGAAACGGTTATATCTCTGCCGGGACAACTCAGTCTACCGATTTCAGGCCGGGGCAATGGGTCCCTCACTCCCCTCGCAGAATTAAGTCCGAGATCAACCGCCGAGGCGGATTTGGAGTTAATGGGTTTTATCTGCCTATGAATAGCTCCAATAATTTTGGCGCGGATTTTCATTGCGAGCCGGATACAATCTTAAAGCTCAAAAGCTCCCTCCCACAGCCCAAAGCCGAGATCGATGGCGTTGGAGATTATACAGGGGCGCTCCGCGAAGACCCACTCAAGGACTATTTGGTGCTGGCGATTCCTGGGGTGAGCGGTGGATTGCAGAATGGTTTTGGAGATTACTCTGCTGCGATTAGAGGCAGTGGAACTCCAAAAACATTAACTTTAAATGGTGGAATTGTTACTTCCTCAACTCACTCCTATTATGGAAGTGCTGGATATTTTAATAATGGTGGGGCTAGTGGATCTCAATTTTTAAATTGCACAGACTCTGCTTTTGCGTTAGGAACTTCTAATTTTACATTAGAAGCTTGGATATATCCGACATCAATATATAATTTTTGGACTTTACTTTCAACAAGACCAAGTGACGGACCATTCAGTGATGCATATCATATAGGAATAGATGGAAATGGAGCAATAGGACTTTATAGTGATCAATATGATGTAAAAAGTGCAAATGGAATAATCATCTCTAATCAATGGAGTCATATTGCAGCATGTAGAATAGGGAACACATTAACTTTGTATGTTAATGGTGTTGCAGTTGCAGTTAATACAAATTATACAAAGAATTTAACAAGAAATGCTTTGACTATAGGAAGATTGCAGAATTTTGGTACTAATTTAGAATCTGCAACGGGTTACATACAAGATCTTCGCATCTACAAAGGTGTAGCAAAATACACGGGTGGTTTTGATGCTCCGAAACCTTATACACCAGTAGGTATTGGAACTTGGAGAGCAGTTCCTGATTGCACTGCGAATAACTTTGCTACTTTGAATGCTGTTGATAATAACGGTGGAGTTATTACTAATGGAAATTTAACATACACAGATGATGGTAGTAGCAATTGGAATAATTCAAGAGCAACTATTGGTGTTTCAAGTGGAAAATATTATTGGGAAATGAGAGCAGATGCAATAAGTTCTGTCATGTGTGCTTCTATTGCTGGACCATCTGGAAATGACTCTACTGATGGAGCAAGTTTGGGATTTCTCCCAGGACAATCTGAAGGTGCTGGTGTTACATATTATAATAATGGTTATCTATATCATGCTGATAACCAAGGTGGTGGATCTGCTTGGGGTGCATCATATGTGAATGGTGATATTATAGGTATTGCTCTTGATCTGGATGATGCTGGTGGCAAGGTTTGGTTTTCTAGGAATGGTTCTTGGCAAGTATCAGGCAACCCATCAACTGGAGCAAACCCTGCGAGAAGTGACTTAAAAACTTATGCAAATACTTGGTTCCCAATATCAGGAACATATTATATTAATACAGTACAATCATTTAACTTCGGTCAAAACCCAACATTCTCTGGAAACACCACAGCAGGAACCTACACGGACAGCAACGGCAAAGGACTCTTCAAGTATGAACCTCCAAGTGGTTTCCTAGCATTATGTGAGGACAACCTCCCAGCTCCAACAATTAAAGATCCTGGTGAGCACTTTAAGACTGTGCTTTATAGTGGTGACAATAGTGCTGGTAGAAGAATTAATGTCGGTTTCCAACCAGATTTTATTTGGTTTAAATCAAGAAATGCAGCAACTTCTCCTGTTCTTGTTGATAGTGTAAGAGGATTTGGGCATCTTAATTCTGATGGAACCAATACAGAATCAACTTCAGGAACATTATATGTTGGTGGATATGCAGACAATGGATTTGATCTGAATGATGGATCGCTTAGTGGTGGCAATACAACTGGAAGAGATTATGTGGCATGGTGTTGGAAAGCAGGTGGGGAGGCAGTGACAAACACTGATGGTAGTATCACATCACAGGTGAGTGCCAATCAGGATGCTGGGTTTAGTATTGCTACATATACAGCAACTGGAAGCACTGGAAGTATAGGACATGGACTTGGAAAAACACCTGCCTTTGTGATTACAAAACACAGAAATCTTGACACTCATTGGAGAATTTGGCATAAAGGATTGAGTGGATATAATTATACTTTATTCTTCACTACGGGAGCAGAGCAAGTTCAACCAGCATATAGTGCTTTACCAACAGATAGTGTTATTAATCTTTCTGGCGATTTAACTGGTTCCTATAATTTCGTAACCTATTGTTGGGCAGAAGTAGAAGGTTTCAGTAAGTTTGGAAGTTATGTGGGTAATGCAAGTGCTGATGGTCCATTTGTCTATTGTGGATTTAAACCTGCTTGGTTGATGGTGAAGAGAGTTACTACTGGCGCTAATGAACCTTGGTCAATTTATGATAGTTCTAGAGGATCAACCAATCCAAATCCTAAAGGTTTATATGCAAATATACTTTGATTGAAAATGATGTTTCTGGTAGATATAAAGACTTTTTATCTAATGGATTTAAGGTAAGAGGAACTAGTGGAGAACAAAATAGTGATGGAATAACTTACATCTTCGCTGCCTTCGCTGAGTCTCCGTTCCAAACTGCAAACGCTAAATAAGGTTTAAAGTTTACTAACTATAATTGTCTCAAGAAACCAAATGTCTGCTCCTACGCATACTTATACCTGCCCCTCCATCACCACAATCAAGTCACTCGGAGAAGGACTCGATAATGTAGTTACTTCTGCTACAATTTATCTCACCACAGCCACCACCGCTACCTACACCGAAACTGTCACTGAAACGCAATGGCCAGTGCAAACCGGGACTACTGAAGAGACCTATGAAGAGGTGCAATACACCGCTCCTCTTGCCCCACTACCCGATACTCTCACCGAAGTCACTGAGGGCACTGAAGTATTCCGCGAGGAGATCCCACGTACCAAAATTGGCGATGTAGTAACACTCACTCGCGAGGTCCCTACCTACGATATCCCAGAGCCCATCACAACCTCAACAGACGAAGAACGCACTCGTGAATTCTCTTCCTTTGCCCACTTTACTGTAGAGTTTGATACAACAAGCCTTGATGCGGAGTCTTTTGTGGCCTACGCCGGACTCACCGAAGAGACCGTGGTTGGTTGGGCAAGGACCCTAGTCCCAGACACATTCACCGAGGCCGAGACCAAAAACACCCAGAGAGTAGAGACAGAAAGGGATATGTTCCTCAACCCTGAAAAATACGCCAAGGACTCTCCCGTACCCCCATGGAAAATAGCACAAGATCAGCAGGGCGAGGAAGAGGTTTAAAGTAAACTATATATTATAGACGTACGACATGGCATATATTGGGCGCAATCCAGCCATAGGAACACAAAAGGTCCTAGATAGTCTTGAATCACAGTTCAACGGCTCCCTTACCACCTTCGACCTACGCTACGGCGGAAACCCCATCTACCCCACCCTAAGCTCCTCGCTCATAGTCTCCGTCGGCGGCGTGCTCCAGGAGCCTGGCGAGGCCTACTATGTCTCTTCTGACACCATCGTATTCTCCCAGGCCCCGGCTACTGGGTTAGATTGCTGGATATTACTCTATAGCGAGTATGGCGCAGCAGCGGGCGGGAGTAGTAGCGGCGGTGCAGTGTCAGTCGCAACGGGCGAGCCAATGGGCCACGAAGACCGTACCGACTCCGCCATCTCATTCGACAACGCCAGCCGCACCTTTACCATCGCCCCTGCGAGTGGGATATCGGAGTTTGTGGTCTGGACGAAGGGCACTAAGCGAACCTACTCCACAGCTCAAACAGTACAGATCGGCACCGCCACTGGGCTCTATTACATCTACTTCGATGCGTTTGGCGTGTTGCAATATCGCACAACGTACTTCGACTGGGACGACGACACCCCAACCGCCTATGTGTATTGGAACGCCACCTCATCAACCGCAGTGTTTGTGGCGGACGAGAGGCACGGTATTGTGCTCGATTGGCAAACCCATGAGTATTTGCATAGGACTCGGGGTGCGGTAATTGCGAGCGGGTTTTCCATCTCCAACTACACGACCACAGGCGACGGAAGCGCAAATGCTGATGCGCAGTTCGATCTTGCCAATGGTACGTTCTTTGACGAAGACCTCGAAGTAAATATTACTCATAGTGCCACGCCGAGCGCCGGAACGTTCACCCAGGTGCTGACAGGTAATGCCGAGATCCCCGTGTACTATATGAGCGGGAGCGAGGGCGATTGGGTAAGAGACACTGCGACAGAATTTGCTTGTAAGCAATCCGGCACCACCCTCCAATACAACTCATTGAGCGGGAGCACTTGGTCCACCACGGCGGCGAACGATAACCGCTACGTAGTGAGCTGGGTGGTAGCGACCAATGAGATTAGCGCTCCTGTTATTGTGGTTCTTGGCCAAGATCAATACAGCTCAATTGGCGCGGCTGAGGAGGCAGTGTGGGGAGACCTAACCCTCACCAACTTCCCGATATTTGAGTTTAGGCCGTTGTGGAAGGTGATCTTCCGCACCAACTCTACATTCACCAATACCCCCAACGCCTATATTGCCAACGTCCTCGATTTGAGAGAGTTCAGCTCAACGGGCATTGCGGGGACAATTGTCTCCGACCACGGGTTGCTTAGTGGCTTGGCAGATGACGACCATGCCCAGTACCTCAATACAACGGTCGATAGGACCGGAGTCACCGCCAACATCACCACCACGGGAAATATCAGTGCGGCGAACCTAATCGCCTCTGGGCAGCTCCAAGGCCCGGCGAACTTTGTCATTGATCCAGCGGCCGTGGGCGACGATACCGGCACCGTGGAGATCAAAGGTAACCTAACCGTCCAGGGCACCACCACTACGGTTAACTCCACAACCACAACTGTTAATCAGATCAAGTTAGGTGATAATGATAAGGCGCTGTTCGGCGACGGGGATGATCTACAGATATATCATAGCGGATCGAATAGTTACATAGACGATGTTGGTACAGGAAATCTTATTTTAGGCGCTGCAAATTTCCAGTTGATGAATGTTGCACATACCGAAAATTATTTTACTGCAACAAATAATGGTTCTGTACAATTATATTATGACGCAAATTTAAAACTTGAGACAACTTCAACTGGGATTAACGTACAAGGTGATATAAAACTTAGTGCAAATAATTACTTAGCTCTATCTGAAAAGCTATATGGATATAGCGGATCATTTTCCTCAATTATGGTGGGGAACCCAAGCGATGTAAGAGGAAATGTCGCATTAGCTGTAGACACTAGTACGATCACCGGTGGTAACTTTAATGGCTACGGGCAGATAATATTTACAAGGCGAGGAGGATTAGCTCCTAATAATGCCGGAAATAATTTTATTGGGGTTTACAGTTATAACTCTTCTGATTCATTGATCTTAGGACCAATTACTACTAGTGGTTATACTAGTGGCCCATTAACATTAACCTCATCTGGCAATGTCGGCATCGGCACCACAAACCCACTAAAAAAATTACATACTTTAAGCGGAACAAGTGGATACTCCATAACAAATTCAGAAGATAACTATATTGTTGCTAGATTTGAAGCCGAAGACTCAAGAGTTCAAATTGCCTCTCAAGATACAGGTGATAATGGTTCTTCTCTAATTTTATCAAATAGCGATAAACACTGGATAGTAGATGCTAAGGCAGCAGATAAAGATAATCGGTTTGATATCGGATACTATGACTCTAGTGTTTCAGACACTACAGATTGGAACCAACATAAATCAACGTATTTCACAATAAAAACAACTGGGAATGTCGGCATCGGCACTGATAACCCTTCACAAAAACTTGTAGTATATAATGGAAATATAAAATTACAGGGTGAACCAACTAATGTTGCAAATTTAATATTTACTAGAACTGACACTTCTTGGTCTCTTAATAATGAAACAGAATTTAGGATTTATAGCGGTTCGGGAACAACAGATTCTCCATCAACTCTAAGATTAAATATTAATCACTCTACTGGGCATATCACTCCAGGTGCAGATGCAACCCAAGACTTTGGTTCTCCGACTAAACGCTGGGCGAATATCTACTCTGCTGACCTCCAGTTATCCAATGAAGGCTCCGCCAACGACGTCGATGGGACATGGGGCGCCTACACCATCCAAGAAGGCGAAGAGGAGTTGTTCCTCATCAACCGCCGGAGTGGGAAGAAGTTTAAGTTTGTATTAGAAGAGGTTAAGTAACGCATGGCAATCTACTCCGACTCAGGGTTTATCACAGCGCGGGATACCCCGCTTATCCGCCCCACCCTCGATCTTAATTTTGCAAGAGAGAAAAGGCTGGATAGTAGGGTGTTGTTTACTAGGGATAGTAGTGCAACATACACTGATGAGGATGGCATCATCCGCACTGTTCCAAATAATGTGCCACGCTTCGACCACGACCCGACCACTGGTGAGAGTCTTGGATTATTGATTGAGGAGAGTAGGACTAATTCTCAGTTAAATTCTCAACCTCAATCTGGATCATTTACTGGTGGTAGTGCCACTATAACTTACAATACCGCCACAGCACCAAATGGAGAAACAGAGGCTTGTAGAATTGCTCGTAATGGAACAAATACTAGTATCTCATATTGGAGAACAACCGGAAGTATAACATTTGATTCCAACTCTATGGTTCTATCTTGTTGGGCGAAAGGACAAAATGGAAATAATTATTTTGTATGGTCTTTTCAGAATCTTGGTGGAGCAATTGTAAGAGCAGGATTTCTTTTGACTGGCGACGGAGAAACTCAAATTATTACTAATGGTAATGGCGGTCATACATTACAAATAGAAAAATACCCAGATGGTTGGTATAGATGTATTATTATCGGAAATACTCAGTCTTCTGGAACAACCACTCAGTTTTTATATACGGCATCTGCTTATAATGAGGATAGTAGTGCTATTGGAGGATCAACTTTAGTCTGGGGATTTCAACTAGAAGCAGGTGCTTTCCCAACCTCCTACATCCCCACCTCCGGCTCTACTGTCACCCGCGCCGCTGACCTTGCCTCCATTTCTGGCACAAACTTTGCAGAATGGTACAACCCCACCGAAGGTACTGCGTTTGTTGATGTTACAATGCCAAATTCCAAAGGTGCTTATGGAATACCTTCATATGCTTTTAAATTAACATCCGATTCAAATCGATATTATGGATTTAGCCGAGATAGTGTAGGACCGTATCATTATATAAATACTTCAGATGCAAATACTTATACATTTGCAAATTTGGCATCAGAATATAAATCAATTCTTACAATAAAAGAGGATGATATTAATTCGTACGTTAATGGAAATCAAAATGTAAGCTTGAGTAGCGTAACTTTATTTACTCCAGATATATTGTATTTAGGATCTACAACTTCAGAAAATGTATTAAACTCGCATATTAAGCAATTTAAATATTACAATAGAAGGCTTTCTAACACCCAGCTCCAGGCTTTAACATCATGACCACCGCCGCCACCTACCTAAAATTCCCTTCTCAGGCCACGTTTGAGGAGCTTATGGCCGAGGCCGGGCTCACCCACGTCGCCGAGGACGGAACAATATTGCTTTCCCTATCATCCCATGAGCGGACAATTGATGTCATTGGCACCATCTACGACCCACCCGGCGAGTGGGGCGCCGATGAGACAACCGGGGAGCCTATTGAGCTCTCCCCACCTGTCCCGCTTGCGGGCTACCATGTCAACATTGCAGGAAACGTCCCTGATAAGTTGAAAGAGTATATAATCGAGGCGCCCAACACCCCTCACAGAGTATTTTTCTAACGCAAATTTATGGCAGACCAAAGAGCGCTTATTGGAACATCGCTAGATCAGGTATCCACAAACGCCATGTTGGGGACTTTGGCATTCCAAGATGCTGACGGAGCGTATATTGAGACAATACGCGGGGCAACGGCGCTAGAAGGGTTTAATAAGGATATTGCCGATACGGCCGTAGATGTGTTTGTTTACGATACTTCCAAAGACTCCGATGGCGGAGCATGGCGCTATCGCACCCAGCACACTTCCTGGTACAATGAGACCCTAAATACATCGACGCGCGGAGCGCGAAGAGAGTTTCCTGCTGTTGCTGTGATTGTCACTGATAGTTCATACCATATTAAAATTTATGATGGCGATGACCCTGATATGCCATTATGGATGGAGTTTCAGGATATTGTAAATGGCAGCGGATTAATACCGTCTCTGAGTGCTAAACCTGATTCTATTGCTGCTTTGAATGGGATAATAGCAATTGGAAATTTAGCAGGAACCGTTAATAGTGGTCAAGCAGGTGTTTTAAAACTTAATTTCATTGAAGACTCTGCTTACAGGCATATGCAATCTGGGTCTTCAACTTATAATGGAAAATGGATAGGGGGAGGACTTGCAAATAGAAATACTGGAACACCAACTACTGGAAGTTGGGACGATAGTGTTGGTTATATTGTAGATAATGACGTAAACGATGTAGCAATGACGGTCCTCCCAAACGCACCCATTGACTCTACTACTGGACTTCCAATCCCCACTATTGCCGTTGCGACTGATGGTGGTGTGAGTGTGATTAAGGATGATGGGACTGTAAACAGTGTTTCTCATGCTTACGGGGATTCAATGAAAATTGATGTTGATGGGGATGTTCTTTTAGCAACTCATAATGGTCCAACTAGTGGTCAGTCTGCTGAAACTTTTAATCTAATAACATTAACACAATTAGGAGACGGTGGTAGTGGACCTGCTCATGGAGATAATGCTATAGGCACTGATGAAACATATTATGGGTACGGGTCAATTATTAGTGGTGCAAATTACATGCCTTTTGTAACTCCAAATTTTGGAATTACAGTCAATCCTATAGTAAGAGGTAATGATATTTTCTTTGGAGATGATTTATTAATTCATATTGAAGAAGATAGAACTTTTCCTGCAAACGGAATGTCCAACTACATTACTTCTGACTACAACACAGGATGGATGCACGGAGACTGCAAAGGTGCCTTCCTGTCTGATACTGATGATACGGATGTAACTGGGACAGAACTATGGCCAGAAGGAGATTTTGCAGATGCTAATGAATGGTCTTCTGCTGCAGCTCAATGGACAATATCTGGTGGAACTGCAACAGTTAATTACACTGGTGGTGGATATTCGTTTTTAGGTAGTTCTACCACAACACTAACAAATGGAAAAAAATATATTTTAAGTTTTACTATAAGTAATTATGGTGCAGGTGGTAGACTTGAAGCAGGTCAAGCAAACTCTAGTAATATTCCAATTGGTTTTAGTGCAAATGGATCATATACTCAACTAATAACTTACACTGGAACCACCGGATATGGGTTGGGGATGTATGCTTATGGTGGTGGTACTGTAAATTTCACATTGGATAATTTATTTCTCCGAGAGTTGGAAGAAGAAGACCGTTCAGTAAACAATACTGGTCTCGCAGTTTACGGAACAATCACCAAGAGTGCCGTTGCCACTGGGGCGGAGTTGGTTGGTTATAGTGGGTTTAGTGGTAGTAATTATTTGCAAAGTCCGCAAGGATCCATATCCGTAGGGACAAGTGATTTCTGCTTATCTATTTGGTATAAACGTTCCACTGGCGACGAAATTAATGTATATTTTGATTTCATTGAAGGTACTACAAATGGATTTAGACTTGTTCCTGGAAACTATATAAATGATATCTATTTGATTAATGGTAATTTTTCAACTTATGTAGTATTTCCAGGAAAAGCAATAGGATCAGGTGTATGGACGCATCTATCCGTTGTAAGAGACTATGGAACAAATGTCAAAGTATATCAAAATGGAATTTTAGTGGGAACAACAACCACATTTGCGAGCACGAATTATAATGCTGGGGGAGTTTTTAAAGTTAGTGGTTCGCCAGATTCATCAACTTGCATTTCTTTGATCAGATTATCAGCATCAGCACCTTCCGCAGAACAAATCAAAAAGATGTATGAGGACGAAAAGGTACTCTTCCAAGAGAATGCTGCTTGTACCTTATATGGTTCATCAGACGTTGTAACGGCCTTGGCCTACGATGACACCACCTCCTTGCTCCATGTCGGTACCTCATCTGGCCGTTCTGAGTTTAAAGGGCTAAGAAGAGTGGGTAATACCACAACGGCGGTAACGACCGCCATCTCAGCATCTAATGGCCTTGTAGCGGAACAATAACCCATGGCAGTCAGAGTTAACAAACCAGCATTTAATATCAGAGAGAAACTTTCAGAACTCGAGCGGCCTATTGGCCTTAAGGGCGGAGAGATCATGTCGTCAGAAACCGCCCAAGAGGCGAGGGAGTTGGTCAGTGCTGGTCGGAAGAATTTGATTATTAATGGCGATATGAGGATTGCTCAGAGAGCAACCTCAGCAGATGTTCCCACTGCTGGTGCTATTGGAACATTAGATAGATGGAATAGTTGGATTAACTATAATGCTGGGGCAGTTGTTATGTCCCAAGAAACTGATGCTCCTGCAGGATTTTACAAATCTTTGAAGGTCGTTAGAAATGATTCTTCATCTCCAGCGCAATATTTTTTTTTCTTGGTCAAAAAATTGAAGCACAAAATATTTCACAATTAGAAACAGGAACTTCTTCTGCAAAACCATTCACTATTTCTTTTTGGGTAAAGTCAAACAGACCAGGC
>Ga0129353_1015141_pt1 | contig 22781 bp, 21 predicted proteins | sample CPBNA2_4_FD_105431 | JGI IMG/M metagenome (GOLD analysis project Ga0129353, IMG submission 105431) | Freshwater to marine salinity gradient microbial communities from Chesapeake Bay, USA - CPBay_Sum_27_0.2_RNA2 (Metagenome Metatranscriptome) | ecosystem: Environmental > Aquatic > Marine >...
CGATCCAATAGGGTGGAAGAAAAGGGAATAACCATGAAGTACGACAACATTCTGCAAACCATTGGTAATACACCAATCGTTAAACTTAACCGCGTCGCGCCAGCCCACGTCGACATGTATGTGAAAGTAGAGTCTTTCAATCCCATGGCATCGGTAAAAGATCGGTTGGCTTACGCCATTATCAAAGACGCTCGTGACAGCGGCGCCCTAAAGCCCGGACAAACCGTTATTGAAGCAACCAGCGGAAACACTGGCATTGCGCTAGCCATGGTTTGTGCTGTGATGGGCCATCCTTTTGTGGCCACCATGGTGGAAACGTTCTCTATCGAGCGCCGTAAAGTAATGCGTGCCTTAGGCGCCAAAGTCATCTTGACTCCTGCTGCAGAAAGAGGTTCCGGCATGGTGGCTCGAGCCGAGGCGTTGGCCAAAGAACATGGTTGGTTTCTGGCGCGCCAATTTCAAAACCCAGCCAACCCTGACTATCACGCGAGCACTACCGGACCTGAAATTTTGCAGGACTTTGCTGGCGAGCGTTTGGATTATTGGGTGACCGGATGGGGAACCGGTGGCACATTGTCCGGCACCGGGCGCACGCTGAAAGCTGCCCGGCCAGATATTCAAATTGTGGCCGCAGAGCCTGAACAAGCGGCCTTGCTGTCTGGTGGCGAATGGTCGCCCCACAAGATTCAGGGCTGGACCCCGGACTTTATTCCCGAAGTTTTGGATCAAAGTATTGCCGATCAGATAGTACCGGTGAATGAAGACGAATCCATGGCCTGCGCTCTGCGCCTAGGCCGAGAGGAGGGCATTTTCGTTGGTATCTCTGCTGGCGGAACCCTCAGCGCTTCGCTGAAGATAGCTGAACAAGCGGAACCCGGAAGCGTCATGGTCACCATGCTTGCAGACACCGCGGAGCGCTATATTTCCACGCCCCTGTTTGCCAGCATCAATGAGGGTTCTGACGATGATTGGCTCAGCCAACAATAGCCAACCCGTGACTAAGGCAGCCGCAGCCTCGTTGCGATTGCCGATGTGGTTCGAGTTAAATTTCGGCGGGTTGAAAAACGCTGGCGGGCTTGCGGGTCCGGCTCTCTGGAGGTTTCCCAAGATGCAAAGTCCGGGTACCAAGTCAAAAGGCTCAGAATTGTTTCTTGGCCTGTCCTGATTACATTGGCTGGCTCAAATAGTCCGATCGGCTTGGCGCCATAACTTTCCACATCTTCGAAGGTTTGCCAAGCTGCAGATGACAGCGACACGGCTTCTTCAATGGCCGCACCGGGCAGCCAAAAATCTCGGAATACGTAGATTCCGGGGTCATCCAGCGGTTCAGCGCTGAGCGGGCGCACGGTGGGTCGCAGCACCGTTCGCGATAGCACCTCGCAATCTGCAAGATCTTGCCACTCGTCTAGTTGTTTCGAATGAGCGGTCATCAAAATCAGCTGGTTTGCGGCAAGACCAAAGAGCCCATGCCAGATACCCCAAATATGGGTATCTGCTTGACCCGCCACAGCTTGGCGTAGTTCGTTTTCCGGCCCATCCAGACTTTGCGTGGAAAAGCTTAAGACACGTTTCGTAAACAATAGATCACTCATCCATCCCTCCAGCATTAGATCGCCAAATACTGTTCGCTCCTCGCGCCATTTCTCGTGCTGCTATCGCAGCATAGCTGGATAATCTAGCTCGGCACCCCACAGCACTTGGGCGACGCTGGCATAACGGGATTCGTTGACAAAACCGTGGTGCCGCAGGGTCTCCATATCTCGGTGGATGCGGTCCAGCGGATGACCACGCTCTGTCATTGTCGTGCCGGCCACATTACCCATCAAGCGCACGACCTCCGCAGCCGTTTGAACGGCGTGGGTTCCGGCAAGATACAGATCCGCGCGATGTTCCGGCGTCGCTTCCTTACCTTCACTGGCACGCTGCCAAGTAATTTCCAGCGCGTTGTAAAACATCAGCCGAGACGAACGATACAAGGCCAGTGCCCGACCAAAGTGCCCTTGAGCCATGTGTTTTTCTGTCAGCTTGCCCGCCCCACCACCGGGCTTTTTGGTTTTCACTAAGGCAGCAACCTGATCAATAGCCTGCTTAGCAAGGCTGATCGCGACGGGAACGTAAGTCGCAAAAACAATGCGCGAGGGGCATTGGTAGAGCGGCCCTTGGTAGTAGCGGTTACAAGGGGTCTCTGGCTGGGCAGGGGGAACAACCTGTATCGCGGGGACTACGACGTGATCGATCACTACGTCATTGCTACCCGAGCCACGCATGCCCAGGGTGTCCCAGTTGCTTTGTATTTGACAGTCTCCAAGGCGAATCACCGCGTTGTGCATTTCGCCGTCCATCATCAGTGGCGACATGATCCATTCGGCAAAGTTGCATCCGCTGACAAAGCGCTGAGTGCCCGTAATTTCGACGCCATTGGCTACGCGCTTGCCTGTTAATGGAGTGTGTCCGCTAGCAGCCACCAATCTATCGGGATCATCCCCCCAAAGCGTCTCTACCAGTTCCGCCGGCCACTTGGCCGCCATCAGCTTGGGCGCATTGAACACCATGATATGCCACGCAGCCGCCGTATCACTGGCAGCGACTTCCTCACAAAATGCAGCGCAAGTCATTGGACTGACTTCGTCGCCACCAAGGGTTGCGGGTAAAAATAAGCGTGGAGCCCCCGCTTCTACAATAGCTGCGAAGCTGTCGTCGTGTAAGCGACAGGCCTGTTCAGACCACTCCGAGTTTGCGGCTAAGCGATCTTGTATGCTCTCCACTCGCGCGAGCGCGCTTGTTCGCTCAACGTGCAAGTCTTTTGCCACCGAACCTCCCTCCTTTTTCCCCTGAAACTTAACGTCCTGATGATGCTAACTACTAGTATTCGGGACCACTACGAACGAACCCCTAGACTAGCAGTCGCGTTGAGCACGAGTGAAACCCTTCACGAATCCAAAATTTGACACTTTCTTAGTCAGACCTAACCCTCTGAGATCTATAGGTTTTCACACTTTGAAACAAATTCGTCGCTTGTTGCTACTTTTCTTCACCTGAAAGTTCTGTATTCTTGCTCTCCTCACCAGCTGAAGCTGTATATTTGTACAGTCTTTTTGCTCGGCAGGGCGATTGCATTGATGCAGTATCGGCTCAGCTGGTTGAGACCACCATCTGGCCTGAATTTGCCAATCTTCGAAACGCCAAGCAAAGCCGCTGATTGCACCGAGCCTGTTGTGAACCAAATCAAGGCAGTGCTTTGCCTGTTATTCTGGGAAGGCTGGCAAGCGATCTCGCCATGGATGGGACGCGTCACCTACCGCTAGAAATTCTGGGTTCAAAAGACTTTCCTTGGTGTTGTACTGCAGAATCTGTCCACTAGGGGTATACACGGCACCACCGGCGGCTGTCAGGACCGCTTGAGCTGCGCCGATATCCCATTCGCTGGTGGGCCCAAGTCGAGGATAGATATCTGCTCCGCCCTCAGCCAAGACACACAGCTTTAACGAGCTACCCACTGGCCTCCTCTGACAATTCTCGAAGCGCGCTGCAATATCCGATAAGTAGTCCTCCAGTCGCTGGCCTCCGTGGTTGCGACTGGCCACGATGCGCAGGGATTCTTGGCGGTCCGCTTCCGTAGGCCCGCTTAGCGGACTCGATATTCCATCTTGCAAAACATAGGCGCGCTGCGCGGGATTCGTTTGGCCTGTGTCGCCGATATATATTTTACCTTGTACCGGCACGCCGACGATGCCAAAGACCGGCTGATGAGCGTCAATCAACGCTATATTGACCGTGAACTCGCCGTTGCGGTTAACAAATTCCTTGGTGCCGTCGAGGGGGTCCACCAACCAATACCGATGCCAACTGCTGCGCTCGGCGAACTCAGGCGGTGTCGACTCTTCAGAGATAATGGGTAGCTGGGGCGACAAGGCCTGCAAGCCTCGAACGATCACCTGGTGGGCAGCAAGGTCGGCCTGAGTTAACGGCGACTCATCGCTTTTGGTCTGGACCTCGAAATTCGAATTGTATACTTCCATGATCGCCGCTCCCGCGTCCTCGACGATCAATACCAGTGCTTCGATCCAATGTTGTGGCAGCGCCTCGGTCATTTTTTGTCCTTGTAATTCTTTATTCGTTTCATGTGCGTCATACAGCGGCGGCCCTTTGACCTAACTTTGGCAAGCACAGGGTTAAAGCGGCAATAGCACGTGCTTCGTAAAAATCGTCCCGCGCCAGCAGTTCATCAATCTTGGATAAAGGCCAAAGTACTAACTCAGGTGGTTCTGGCTCATCCCCTGGAAGCTCATGAGGATACAAATCTGTGGCCATTAGAACATTGATCGTAAAACCCATGTGCCCGGGTGCAATGCTTAGCCGTTTGACGAACTGTACGTTTTCAGCGCCAAAACCCGCTTCTTCTGCCAACTCTCTAGCCGCCGCGGCTTCCAAAGCCTCACCTTGATCCGCCGCCCCCTTTGGTAGTGTGAGCTGAAACTCATGAAAGCCTGCCGCATATTCTCGGATCAGAAGCAATTCATCCTGATCGTTCACCGCAACCACAATGACTCCTTGTTCGCCTACCGCAGGCAGCCGCTCGTAGATTCGCTCTTCCCCGTTACTGAAGCTTAGATGCATAGCCTCAATTTTGAAAAAACGGCTCTGGGCTAAAACCTCGGTTTTCTGAATGATGGGAAGCGGCATAAAATTAAACCCTGTCGTCAAAAGCGGTGATTAGTATAGGCTGCATCGTTAGAAACAGTCGGTTTTTCATCCAATGAATCCCGACTTTTCTTATTAATCTATATCGAACGGCTCAATTGATCTGGCAAACCTATGATCTCATGGCAATCAATCGACACAGTACTTTTGGACATGGACGGAACCCTGTTAGATCTGAAGTACGACAATCGCGTTTGGAGTGAGTTGTTACCCCAAGCTTACGCGAGACGTCGGGGCATTCCCGTAAAGCAAGCTGGCGAGCACTTGCTGGAACATATGAGAAGAATTCTGGGCAGCATGAATTTTTACCGTTTCGACTACTGGCGAGATTTTACCGGCCTCGACATGGTCCACCTCCATCAGCAGGCTACCGGGTTGATCGAGTTTTTGCCCAGTGCTCAAGCCTTCCTAGCAGCCTTGGTTCGTGCGAATAAAAACACGGTCGTTGTAACTAACGCTGACCGCCAATCTCTTCAGGTCAAGGAACCTGTACTGGACCTCGCCTCTAAGGTGGACAAGGTCATATCCAGCCACGACTATGGCGCGCCGAAGGAAGATGGTGCCTTCTGGCAAGCATTAAAAGACGATATCGCCTTCGATCCAAACCGAACACTCTTCATCGACGATACCCCGAGAGTTTTGGAGGCTGCCCAGCGATTCGGGATTAAACACCTGTTAGCCGTAGCCAAACCCGACAGCCAACGGGCCAACAAGGACACTCTCGGATGGCAGAGTTTTGATCACTACGACCAACTACTGGCTGATCTGTCATGAACGGCGTTCGCATCGACCGTTGGCTATGGGCTGCCCGATTTTTCAAAACTCGCTCCTTGGCTAAGGCCGCCGTCGAGGGCGGCAAAGTGCACCTTCAAAGCAGTCGTGTGAAACCTTCTAAGGAGGTTCGCACTGGCCAAACTCTGGAAATTCGGCGCGGTGATACGCTTCAAGTTGTAGTCATACAACAGCTCTCGGAACAGCGTGGGTCTGCAGAAATTGCACAAACGTTGTACACGGAAACTCCGGAAAGTATTGAGCAACGCGAAGCGCGCAAAAGTGTGCGGCGCATGGAGCGAGCGGGGCTTAACATACCCAGCAGCAAACCAGACAAAAAAGATCGGCGGGCTCTGGCACAACTCAAAGATTTAGACAGAAACTGGCAACATTCATCGGTAGACTAGCTCGTCCAACCAAGGCATTACCATGGATTCGTTACATCGCTTTAGCTTCATCAACCTGCCGGTTCGCGGACAGTGGATACGCCTACAGAAGACCTTAGTCGCTGCCGAGCAATATAAGACGTATCCAAAACCGGTCAGTGCTCTACTGGGACAGATGCTGGCTGCCGTTGCCATGGTAGCAGACAATCTGAAGTTCTCCGGGGCGGTAGCTCTGCAATCGCGGGGCAACGGTGCTTTACGCCGGTCGTTGGCTGAATGTCGAAATCACACCCAGTTACGCGGCATCATGCACTTAACCGATGATGCAGGATTTCCTCAACACGGCGAGGATATAGGCGCTTGGCTGAGTGATGGCCAATTGGCCCTATCTTTGCTGCCCGATGAAGAAACCGGTATGCAGCCCTACCAAGGACTGGTGGCACTGGAAAATGACGATCTGGCCGGTTGCCTTGAGAACTATTTTGCTCGATCTGAGCAACTGCAGACGTGCCTGCACTTTGCTAACGGTCATCACCATCTTGCGCAAAGCGTCACAGGCTTACTGCTGCAGAGGCTTCCCAACGCGCCAGATGCTAGCGAATCGGACCGTGAAGCCGCCGATGATGCATGGGAAACGCTCGCGGCTCTAGCCGCCACGGTGACTACTCAGGAACTATCAGAATTAGACGCGGAAACTCTGCTGCATCGCTTGTTTCACGAGTATCCGTGCACATTGCAGCCCGGTAAGGCCCTAGACTATCAATGTACATGCAGCCTCCAGCGCACAGACGGCACCCTAATGATGCTGGGCAAGGAGGATTTACGTGAGCTACTGCGCGAGCAGGGTGAAATTACGGTGGACTGTGAGTTCTGCGGCAAACGCTATCACTATGACCAAGCGGGAGTTGGGCGCGTGATCAATCTTTTAGACCAAAAAACCACTGTCAGCTCAAATCCCCCTCTCCACTGATTTCAATCATTCCAAATAGCCTGTTCTCTGGCATAATCGCCCCCCTCGAAAAACAGATTCAAACATCAAACTATGACTACAAACACTTTGATCGATCTCTCTAGCGCTAGCCTCGCCGAACATGCCATTACTCGGGGAGAGGGGCGGTTCGCCAGCAATGGTGCCATCGTGGTTGAAACTGGTGCACGCACCGGCCGCTCACCAAAGGATCGATTCATTGTTGAAGAGCCTTCCACTTCCGAATCCATTGATTGGGGTGACATTAATCAACCAATCGCGGCCGAGGTTTTCGATCACCTGTGGGATCGCGTCCAAGTACATGTCGGAGAGCGCGAAACTTTCTTGTCACATCTACACGTAGGGGCAGACCCAGAGCATTACCTGCCCATCGAAGTCACCACTGAATATGCGTGGCATGGACTCTTTGGCCGCTCCTTGTTCATCACTCCAGAGCACTATAACCCGCACAACAAAGAGGTCTGGCAGGTTGTCAACGCACCGACATTTGTTTGCGAGCCGGAGCGCGACGGCACTAACAGTGATGGCACAGTGATGATTAACTTTGCACAAAGGAAAGTGCTCATCGCCGGCATGCGGTACGCGGGTGAAATGAAGAAGTCCATGTTTTCAGTACTGAACTTCTTACTACCCGAGAAAGATGTACTTCCCATGCATTGCTCAGCCAACGCTGGCCCCAATGAAGACGTTACGTTATTTTTTGGTTTATCCGGCACTGGTAAGACCACGCTTTCGGCAGATCCAGACCGACTACTCATTGGTGATGACGAACACGGCTGGGGCAAGGGCACTGTTTTTAACTTCGAAGGCGGATGCTATGCCAAGTGCATTGATCTGACGCGAAAAAACGAGCCCGTGATCTACGATGCCATTCGTTTCGGTGCCATTGTTGAAAATGTCGTCATCGATGACAGCCGGGACCCAGATTATGCCGACAGCTCGCTGACCGAAAACACTCGGGCTTGCTACCCACGCAGCAACATCGACGCCAAGGTGCCTGAGAACAGAGCAGGTGAACCCAACAACATCATTTTCCTAACCTGTGATGTAAGCGGTGTTCTACCGCCGGTATCCATTCTCAGTAAGGAGGCCGCCGCGTATCACTTTTTGTCAGGCTACACCGCAGCGGTAGGCTCTACTGAGATTGGCTCCACCGAGGCCTATAAAGCGACGTTTTCAACCTGCTTTGGTGCACCCTTCTTCCCAAGGCCTGCCGGCGTCTACGCCGACCTGCTGATCAAACGCATTGAGGAATTCAATTCTCGGGTCTACCTCGTCAATACTGGTTGGACCGGCGGCGGCTATGGCGTAGGCGAACGTTTCAAAATCCCCACAACCCGCGCGATCATCGCCGCTATTCAGAGCGGTGCACTGGTAGACAGCCAAACCCGTCATTTGTCCGGTTTAAATCTCGACATACCTGTGGCTGTTCCCGGTGTAGATGTACAGCTGTTAAATCCGCGCGATACTTGGGCGGACAAAGACGCGTACGACCAAGCTGCAGCGAGCTTAGTCGCTAAGTTTGAAGAGAACTTCAAGCGCTTTGATGTAGAGCCGGGCATCGTGGCAGCTGGACCTGTCACCTAGTTCACTCGGTTCTTCAAGAAGGCCTGATCGCGCTGGGACCAAGGTATCCTGATCGATACTGCCGAAGATCCGCTGACGGCTTCGCCCACTCATTCTAGGAGGCACCGCATCCAGATGCTCGAAGAAGCCACCGTCACCACTCTGCAAAAGCCAGACAATGGACTGGGCCGTTTGATTCGCGGCATCGAAAAAGAAAGCCTGCGCGTCCAAGAAACCGGCTCGTTATCTCTGACGCCTCATCCACAGGGTTTAGGATCGGCCCTGACGCATCGCGCTATCACCACGGATTTCTCCGAAGCCCAGCTAGAGCTGATAACTGGGACTCACACCTCCCCGCAATCGGTATTGCAGGAACTTCAGGACGTACACGTGTTTGTTCAGCGGCACCTCGGTGACGAACTGCTCTGGCCCAGCAGCATGCCGTGTATCTTGGCAGCGGACCAAGCCCAAATCCCCCTAGGCCAATACGGGCATTCAAATATCGCCCAAGCAAAAACCGTTTACCGGCGAGGTCTTGGTAATCGCTATGGCCGCCTGATGCAGACCATTTCTGGCATACACTACAACTTTTCCATCCCAAATGAGCTTTGGCTTGCTCTAGGCAAAACCACTCAGGACAGTCGCACAGAGGCCTACTTCAGTCTTATTCGCAATTTTCGGCGATGGTCATGGCTGCTGCTCTATTTGTTTGGTGCAGCGCCAGCAGTTTGCCGCTCTTTCATTCAGGGGTTGGACCATCAGTTAGATCAGTTCAATGAAGGTACTTTTTACTTGCCTCACGCCACCAGTTTGCGCATGGGCAGACTGGGCTATCAAAGCGATGCTCAAAGCGCATTGGACATTTCCTACAATTCACTTGCTGACTACTCGGCCACCCTGCGCATTGGTCTGACGGAAAGCTACCCCGAATACACCAGTATCCAACCAGCACAAGACGGCGAGTACCCTCAGCTCAACGATGCTGTGCTGCAGATAGAAAATGAGTTCTATGGAACCATTCGGCCAAAAAGAACGGCCCAAAGCGGCGAGCGGCCTCTGACAGCTCTTAATCGGAGCGGCGTCGAGTATGTAGAAGTTCGATGCGTGGATCTCAATCCCTTTATGCCGCTCGGCATTGACGCTGGGCAGATTCAATTCATGGATACCTTCCTGCTTCTGTGTTTGCTCGCTGATTCGCCGAATGACACTCAACAGTCCCGCCAAAGTTTGGCGCGCAATCAAACCAAAGTGGTGGAGCGAGGACGGGAACCGGGACTGACCCTGGAAGATGGCCGCCGACAGGTTCTACTTTCTGATTGGGCGACGGCCTTGCTGACTTCTTGTGAACCGATAGCAAGGGCCTTGGATGCGGCAGCGGATAGCACGAGCAAGGGCTATCAGGCCAGTCTGGAGCAGCAACTGAACAAGGTGTCGAGACCTCAGCTTACGCCTTCAGCCAAGGTTATTGCAGCGATGGCTACCCACGGATCTTTCTTTCGTTTCACTATGCACCAAGCCAAAGAGCTACAGCATTTCTTGCAAACAACAGCCATCGACGACACCACGCTGGCAGAGCTTGAGCAAGAGTCCGCGGCTTCACTGGCGCGTCAAAAAGAAATCGAGGCAGCTGACACCCAGAGCTTTGAAGCATTTTTGGAAGACTATCTTGCTCTGCAATAATTCGTCTCTGGCACCCGGGCCTTGCGATAATCGCCGGTGAATTTTCTCGCCCACTGCGCACTGGCAAGTGATGCCAGTCAATGCTGGCCCAACGGAGAGTTATTGCTTGAAGGCCTGTTGGCAGGCGCAGTCGTAGCGGATTTTAGCAAGGGACCCATCGCCAAGACTCTGCCCGCTGAATTGCAAACAGGGATTCGATTGCACCGCCGGATAGACGCTTACTCCAATCAACATCCTGCGATCAGAGAAACTTGCTCAAACTTTCCTAAGGAACTGCGGCGTTACGCACCCATTTTTATCGATATCTTGGCAGACTACTACTTGTCGCTCGCGTGGGATGAATACTACCCAGCCTCTCGCACCGATTTCAGCGAGCAATGTTACGAAGCCTGTGAACACTATTCAGCCAACCCTGCAAACGCGACCTCTGATCAGCTTAGGCGGTTTATTGCTTACATGCGCGAAACGGATCTGCTCGCCTCTTACCATGAATGGCAACACGTTGAGCGTGCCCTCCATTCCGTCCTGCGGCGCTTAGAAAAAGAGGAGCTCTTGCCAGCCGTTATTGCCACCTGTCTTGAACAGCGCGATTCAGGTCAGAGCGCTTTCCGCATATACTTCCTTGATACGCGCCAGCAGCTGACCTCTTGGTCGCAACTGGTGCATCCGAAAAGTAGCTAAAACAGAAGGGCTTACCGCGAACGCGCGTTCAATCCACGACCCTGGCCATGGAACCTTCGTCGGCTGTTGCCGCATTCCTTGACGTAAGCCCCACAAACCATAGCGAGAGAAGAATTGAAAGCCGTACTTTGTGAATCCTTCGGTCCTGCCGAAAATCTAACCCTTGGAGACATACCTTCTCCGAAGCTTAAACCCGGTCATGTGATCGTCGATATTCGCGCTTGCGCATTGAATTTTCCTGACGTGTTGATGGTAGAAGGAAAATACCAGTCGCTGCCGCCCTTTCCCTTCACTCCCGGAGGCGAGTTTTCCGGCGTTATCAGCGCCATTGCCGAAGATGTTTCCACTTGGCAGGTAGGCGATGAAGTGTTTGCTGCCTGTGGTCATGGTGCGATGGCAGAACAAATTTGTGTCCAAGCCGAATCATTAAGAGCCAAGCCCCAAGGCATGACGTTCACCACATCAGCGGGTATCAGCACAACTTACGGCACCTCCTACTATGCGCTGAAACAGCGTGCCAACCTGCAGCCAGGCGAGACGCTTTTGGTCCTAGGAGCGGCCGGGGGCGTAGGCTTGGCTGCTGTCGAGCTGGGCAAAGCCATGGGAGCAAGAGTCATCGCTGCTGCTTCAAGCCCGGAAAAGTTGGCGGTAGCCCAGCAAGCGGGAGCTGACGATCTCATCGACTACAGCGACGGAGAGCTAAAGGACAAAGTCAAAGAGCTGACTGGCGGCAAAGGCGCTGATGTCATCTATGATCCAGTCGGCGGGCCGCTGTTTGATCAATGCATGCGCTGCATCAACTGGGAAGGCCGCATTTTGATTGTGGGTTTCGTTGGTGGCGATATTCCGCGGGTGCCCACCAATCTAATTTTGCTCAAGAGCTGCCAGGTCGTTGGTGTTTTTTATGGTGCCTTTTCTGGCCGCTTTCCGACTGAAAATGAACAGAACTTCGCAGAGCTACTGCAAATGTTTGAAGCCGGAAAGCTTCAGGTATCCGTGGGAGCTGAATATGCCTTGGCGGATTTTGTGGATGCCCTGAACTGCCTTTCTCAACGCCGGGCAGTCGGCAAAATTGTGGTAACTATCTAATGATGAACGCGCTTAAGACGGAACGATGGGCGGCGCTGATTTGTATCAGCGCCGGCGGAATTTTATGTGTGGGCTTGTTGCTGGAATTCGCCATGGGACTAGACCCGTGCCCACTGTGCATGATGCAGCGCATTTGGTTTGCACTGACCGGCTTGGTGGCACTCGTTGGGCTAGCCCACAACCCGAGATGGGGCATCTACCCCTTAGTTAGCGCCCTTTGCGCTACTGTAGGTGGCGGCTTTGCGCTGCGCCAATTGTGGCTCCAGAGCCTGCCTGACGATCAGGTACCTAGCTGCGGGCCGGATTTAGCCTACATGATAGAGGCATTTCCTCTAGGTGACTTACTCGCCGCCATGACATCTGGTACCGGAGACTGTGCCGTGGTGCACGATGTCATTCCTATCATGAGCATTCCAGGTTGGGCGTTGCTTGGATTTGTGCTGCTGCTGGTGGCGAGCATTATGCAGCTCCGGCAGAGCCTAAAATAGGTTTTAGGGGCAAGGCAGAGACGAAGCAGGACGTTTTCCGTCACTGGGCCCCACTGGTGTAAACCCCACCGTCACTGCTATATTGCCCGGCCTAATTTTTGGCGCTCGCTTATGCTTGGAAAGAGAACTTCCTCGTAGAGGCGAGAGACGGATCGATATGACAAATCTCAACATCTTGATCATGAACAGCAAGGGCGGCAGCGGCAAAACCACCGTTGCCACGAACCTTGCGGCTGCCTATGCCAGTCAGAATATGCGCGTGGCGCTAATAGATTGTGACGCTCAGGCAAATGCCAGACATTGGGGGCAGTCGCGCAGCGACGAAAATTCACCCATCGACATTCAGTTTCACCCAGATCCTCTGACCATTGATGCCAGCACAATGGCGTTGTACGACGTCTGCATTTACGATTCAGCTGCGGCCATCACCCATGGCGAATCATTGCATTCGGATTTTGAAGCACTGCTGAAACTCAGTGACGTTATCTTGGTGCCCATGCTGAGCTCGTCATGGGACATACGTTCCGGCGAACACTTCATCACACAGCTGATGACTCAGCGGGTTTGGCGCTCCAAGCCGCGTCCTGTAGCGGTTATCAGCAATCGCGTAGGAGGTAGTTCAACAAATCAGCAACGCTTACAGCATTTTCTTAGCTGTCTGAATGTTCCTGCCATCACTACTTTGCGCGAATCGCCCGTGTATCCAGAGGCCGGTGATAGCGGACAAGGCGTCGTCGAGATGAAGCACAACCGGGCAGCACGCAAGGAGTTCAAAGCATGGCACACGCTAACGGCTTGGATTGACGACCAAAGGTCTCGCCCATTACCGGCCCGTCAGCCAGGTAGACCATTGGCGGCCAGCCGCCAAATACCGACCGCCCAGACTCCTGAGGTAGGCAATAGCCGCTAACATCTGAACACCGGGTGTTGACCGATTCGACCATACAAACGATAGCTGATCGATCATGTTGCAAGTTCAAAACCTGACGTTTGAACGCGGCGAGGACTTGCTCTTTGCCGGGCTTAATCTCGTTGTCTATCCCGGACAGAAAGTCGCCATTGTAGGTCGCAATGGCGTTGGTAAATCCACACTGTTCAACCTGCTTCTTGGAAACCTTGATGCCAGTCAGGGCGAGATCGACTTCCCTTCCGATTGGCAAGTCGGCTATATGGCTCAGGAAGTCGAAGCCACGGACAGACCAGCCATCGAATTCGTCATAGACGGACACCGTGCACTTCGGCATGTAGAAGCTCAGATTGCCGCCACCGAAGACCCGCAGAAGCTCGCCGTATTGTATTCTGACCTAGACGATCTTGGTGGCTATCAGGCGCGTTCTCGGGCCGGTGAAATACTCTATGGGTTGGGATTTGCTGCTGACCAAGTGGATCAACCCTACCGCAGCTTTTCTGGCGGCTGGCGGATACGCTTGAATTTAGCTCAGGCACTGATGTCGCCAGCAGACCTTCTACTACTGGATGAACCCACCAACCACCTGGATCTAGAAGCCATTCTTTGGCTAGAGAGCTGGCTACGACAGTTCCCGGGGGCTTTGCTGATTATCGCTCACGATCGCGCATTCTTGGACAACGTGGTAGACCACGTACTGCATTTGTCCGGTGAACAAGCACGCTTTTATCGAGGCAACTATTCTGCTTTTGAGCGGCTACGCAGTGAGGAACTTGAACGACAGCAGGCCATGGCGGCAAAACAACAAGCCCAAGTGGCGCACATCCAAAAGTTCGTAGACCGATTTCGCGCCAAAGCGAGTAAGGCCAAGCAGGTTCAAAGCCGCATCAAAGCGTTGGAAAAAATGAGTGCGCAAGCCATGCTGCACATCGACTCTGACTATCGAGTTAGTTTTTCTGACCCAGACAAAGTCTCGAATCCATTGTTTAGCTTCCGCAATCTCGATCTGGGATATGGAAACGCGACAATCCTGCGCAACGTCGGCCAAACCATTCTGCCCGGTGCCCGCATTGGTGTATTGGGTGCCAATGGAGCTGGTAAGTCCACCTTGCTCAAGGCCATTGTAGGCGACTTGGAACCTCAACAAGGCGAGTTGCAGCGCGGTAACCATGCGCCGATTGGCTACTTTGCCCAGCATCAGCTCGAAGCACTTGACTCTAACAACACAGCCTTTGCTGCTATGTCTGGACTGCGGCAAGACTTTTCCGAGCAACAGTGCCGAGACTATTTGGGCGGCTGGGGCTTTGATTCTCGAATGATTGCCCGGCCAATACGCAGTTTGTCGGGTGGCGAAAAAGCACGCTTTGTCATGGCCCAACTTGCTGCAGAAAAGCCTGCGTTGCTGGTTCTCGATGAACCAACTAACCACCTAGACTTAGACATGCGGGACGCCTTGGCGCTGGCTTTAGGAGCCTACGCCGGCGCTGTTTTGATCGTGGCCCACGACCGAGATTTACTAGAAAAAATCGTCGACGAACTGTGGGTTGTTCAAGACGGCAGCCTACATACGTTTACCGGCGACCTAGCGGACTACACTGCAGGGCGCCTTTCGATGAGCGCTACAACCGACATCGCTGCAGAGTCCGAAAACGGGCTATCAAAAAAAGAAATGCGGCGTGAGAGGGCAGCCTCTCGGGAGGCACTGGCGCACTTGGGCAAACAGGTCAAACAGCTGGAACAAGAGTTAGAGCGCGAGACCCAAATGCTCCAAACCATAGAGAGCACATTAGCCGACGAAAAAACCTACAGCGAACTATCGCCGGAGGACCTAAACACCTTGCTCGCCAAGGCCGGGAAGACTCGCCAGAGCGTCGAGAGCATTGAAGAAAAGTGGCTGGCCGCCGTTGAGGATCTAGAAACTCAGGAAAACGCATAGTCAGGCAAGTGCGTTATACTGATTCAACCTTGATATAGGAGTTGCCATGCGGCGGTTTCCCCAAACTCGGCTGCGCCGTAATAGAGAACAGCCCTTTATTCGACGTCTCGTTCGCGAACACCAAGTCACTGCCGATGATCTGATTTATCCTATGTTCATCATAGACGGAGACAATACCCGAACGCAGATTCCATCCATGCCGGGTATTGAACGGCTGTCTGTAGATCTTGCTGTGGCCGAAGCCCAGCAGCTGTTTTCTCTAGGACTACCGGCAATCGCGCTTTTTCCGAATGTTGATCCACGCTTAAGAACTCTAGATGGCGCTGAAGCCTATAACGAACAAGGACTAATCCCTACGGCAGTCAGGGCTATTAAAGCCGCCGTGCCAGAGTTAGGAATCATCACCGATGCGGCGCTGGACCCCTATACCAGTCACGGTCAAGACGGCATCCTCAATTCCGATGCCTATGTCGATAATGACATCACGGTTGAAGCGCTGCGCAAACAGTCATCGGTTTGCGCCACAGCGGGCGCCGACGTCATCGCACCATCAGACATGATGGACGGACGCATCGGGTCTATTCGGGAACAGTTGGATGAAGACGGGTATATCAACACCCGAATTATGGCCTACTCTGCCAAATACGCATCTTCCTACTACGGTCCATTTCGAGACGCTGTAGGTGCTTCGGCCACCCTGTCCACCGGTAACAAAAAAACCTATCAAATGGATCCGGCGAATACTGACGAAGCCTTACATGAGGTTAGCTTGGATATTGACGAAGGGGCAGACATGGTCATGGTGAAACCTGGTCAGCCTTATTTAGATGTAGTGCGACGGGTGAAAGACGCATTCCAAGTGCCGACATTTGCCTACCAAGTAAGCGGCGAATACGCGATGCACATGGCGGCCATCAACAACGGTTGGCTGGACACCAAGGTAGTGGAAGAATCCTTATTGAGCTTCAAGCGCGCTGGGGCCGACGGCGTACTAACCTACTTTGCCAAAGACTGGCTGCGGCGCAGAGCGGAATCAGCTTGAACCAGATTCTCTGCTTGCACCCTGAGTAACGACGAGTTCGCGAAAGTGGGGCGGTGACCGAATAACAGTGCTAAACTTTTAACCTATAACTTTGGAGAACCTTCATGAGCGATCAAATTGTACACACCAGTGATGAACAGTTTGAGGCAGACGTGCTGTCAGCTGACAAGCCTGTGCTAGTCGATTATTGGGCAGAGTGGTGCGGGCCTTGTAAGGCAATCGCGCCGATCCTAGACGAAATAGCCGGCGACTACAGCGACCGCTTGAAGATTTGTAAATTGGATATAGATGCCAACCAAGCGACTCCGCCTAAGTACGGTATCCGTGGCATTCCAACATTGATGCTGTTCAAAAACGGTGAGGTTGAGGCCATGAAAGTTGGCGCACTAAGCAAATCTCAGCTACAGGCGTTCCTCGACAGCAATATCTAGCGCTAAACGGAGCATTGATTGCGGCGAAATTTCCTTGATATTTCGCCTTGACCCAAGACTACAAATCTCTACACTAATTCTCGGCTTCAGAGAGGAGCCGGGATCCACGCCCGGTCTAGGCCAACCCAAAATCTCTTTTCTTATTTAATTGCCACTTTTGTTTTGGCGATAGCAATCCTACAAAAAAGGTTCCTACCGATATGGCTATGCACCTATCAGATTTAAAACGTAAACCCGTGGCCGAGCTTCTTGATACGGCACGCGAAATGGGCCTCGAGAATGTCGGCCGATCGCGCAAACAAGAAGTCATTGCAGCCATCGTTCGTAAGCTATCTAAAAATGGCGAAGACATTTACGGCGAGGGCACTCTCGAAATACTGCAAGACGGATTTGGATTTTTACGTTCCCCAGACAGCTCTTACTTGGCCGGCCCTGATGATATTTATGTCTCGCCCAGTCAGGTTAGGCGTTTTAATTTGCGAACTGGCGACAGCATCGCGGGTAAAATTAGACCGCCAAAAGATGGCGAACGATACTTTGCATTGCTCAAAGTAGACGAAGTTAATTTCAGCGATACCAATAGCAAAACGCATAAGGTTCTCTTTGAAAACCTAACACCCCTCTTTCCAGACGAACGCCTTCAATTGGAGCGCGGAAACGGCAGTACTGAGGATCTCACGGCGCGAATCGTCGACTTAGTAGCACCCATTGGTAAGGGTCAACGAGCGCTCGTTGTTTCACCACCAAAAGCCGGTAAAACGTTGGTCCTCCAAAATATCGCCCAGTCGATAACGTCAAATAATCCGGAAGTCGTGCTAATCGTTTTGTTGATCGACGAACGTCCTGAAGAAGTCACCGAGATGCAACGATCCGTGCGCGGCGAAGTTGTGGCCTCTACTTTTGACGAACCACCGTCTCGCCATGTCCAAGTAGCTGAAATGGTCATCGAAAAAGCCAAGCGTTTGGTAGAGCACAAAAAAGATGTCGTGATCTTACTCGACTCCATTACCCGGCTTGCGCGGGCCTACAACACCATTGTGCCCTCATCAGGGAAAGTGCTGACAGGGGGCGTAGATGCGCACGCCTTGGAGCGCCCAAAACGCTTCTTTGGCGCCGCCCGAAATGTTGAAGAAGGCGGCAGCTTGACCATCGTAGCAACTGCCTTGATTGATACAGGCTCGAAAATGGACGAGGTCATCTACGAGGAGTTCAAAGGCACGGGTAACCAAGAACTACACCTTGAGCGCAAGATCGCAGAGAAGCGTGTTTACCCAGCCATCAACATTCGTCGCTCAGCCACACGGCGAGAAGAGTTGCTAATGTCTGAGGAAGAAATTCAACGAGTTTGGATTCTACGGAAGCTCCTCCACGACATGGACGATGTCGCAGCAATTGAGTTTATTCTGGACAAACTAAAAGAAACCAAAACCAATGACGAGTTCTTTAGTTCCATGCGCCGATAGGCAAGATCAGAAGCGCCGATAGGCAAAAGCAGCAATACCTTGCAAGGATCACTGGGGATTCTCTTGCTCAGAAGCGATCATGGAGCGACCAAGTTCGGTCAAAATACGCCCTTCTAAACCCTGAGCATTCTGGCTACCGTTAACCGATAAGCCAAGCACCTGAACCGCCTTCAATAGGTGCTTTCGGGCCTGTGCTTGTTGATTGTTTGTGTTCATTAGGCTGCCCAGCGCCAACAACAGTTCGGCATCATCGGCCCGCTTCTTTAACCAGGTATCAGCCTTCTCAATCGCCATACCTAGGATCTTGGGTTGGCTGAACCGCCTGAATTGTCGAAGCAATGCAGGTTGCCAGTCTTTTGTTAAGCTATGATCGAGCAATTCAAAAGCCGCGAACTCACGACCGCTGTTCATCAACAGCCCGGCCCACAAAGCAAGAGTGTTAGAGTCCGACCGCCACTTTTTAGGTAGACGTTTTAGCCCCGTGCGCCAACTAACTTGGGAATCAGCTTCGTCTGCTACCACGCTGTCTGCCATGGCTTTCCCTGCTCGCAATAGGGGCATCTGCGCGCGGAAAGCATCATCTTTCAGAACGCCGTTCTTTTCTACCGAGAGCCAATGACCCTGCAAAGACTCCCACTGCATGAGCTCAACACAACCCCAGGCGTACAGTCCTGACCAAACACGGGAGGCTCGATCCGACTCGGCTACCTGGGATAAATGCACAAGCGCGGACCGGGCATCGCCCTCAGACAATTGCCATCGAGCAATGGCAAAAATCAACTCGTTAACCAACTCGGGGAAATCCGTACGGGTTTTCACCAACAATGCCGCCAGCTCTTGGTTATCCTCCCGCTGACACAAGGCGCGCGCGCGAACAAGAAGCACCTCCAACTGCCGATCGGCAGGAGTAACCGCTGTTGCCAACAAGCCTGCAGCGCTAGACCAATTTCCGGCAACCACGTCTGTGACGGCGCGTTGCCAAAGATCAGAACTCTTCACGTGTTGGCGCGCAGAGCGCCAGCGGTCGTATAGGCCAAGGCTGGTAGCAACATAACGCCACCCGACGCCGAGCAGATAGACCGTTAACGCAACCCCAAGCAAAGCAATTACACCTGCGGCGATGCTGCTTTCTACTACCCAGCTACCCGCTCGAACCAATACATAGCCAGGGTCCTGCACCAACCTTGAACCCACCAAGGCTCCCACGACGGCGGCAAAAAAGATCCATAACCAGCGCATTAAGACGCGTCCAGCACGCTATCCAATGCCTGCAGCGAGGCGGAGATAGTCGGTAAAGGCTTCAGGAGCTTTTGCTGAGACAACGCATCTATTCGAGCAACGAAGTTCTGTATCTGCGAATCTGTGACTAACCCCAACTGCTGAGCCGCCTGCTTCGCCTGAGCGAGATTTGACTGATAGAGGCTCTCTTGGCTGCGCAGAGCCGCTACTTGGGCCCGTTCAATGGCAGCAATCGCTTGTCTGCGGGCAGTCAGCAATTGTGCCGGGCCCCGGTCATTCGGATCAGCTGCATCGTTGGATTCGTTGAGCACGGACAGATCCGTGATTCGGACAAATTTTGCCAGCTCCCTTATCACGGCGTCCCAACCGTCTACTGGAGCCGCCGCTTCCTGAACCGGCGGGACAGTCAATGTGAGACTACTGCGCACTTCAGGAAGAGCTGCTAGCAACGCTTGCAGCTGGAGGAAAATCCCCTGTAAATCAACCGCATCAAATTGCTGAAGCGACAATATTTCCTTTGCTAACTGCGAACGCACTGGCAAGAGATCAAATTCATAACCCGCCTCTTCTCTTTGAATCCCAACGAGCACCTGATCTGCTCGCTGAAGCGCTTGAAGCGCGGTCTCCACATCGCCTTCCAACAATAACCAATGGTTAGCGAATCGCATCAGAAATGCTGCTTCTGCCAAGCGCCACTCGCGCGGACTCGTTGGTTTAGCAGCCATCGCCTCGTCCAGGCTTTTGGCAACTGCCTGTTGTAATTCCTTTTGTACCTCCAAGTTCTCTTGGCGGAGCGATCGCGCTAACTCAGAAATGGTCGCGTTACTATCGGCCATACCGGCGTCTAGCTGAGCAAGCATTTTACGCTCTGAAGCAGCCACTAGCCTTTCCGTCGCCTCGGCCTGAAGCGCAAATGGTTGCAGATAGATAAGCCGATAGCCTAGAAACACGGTGAGCGTCAGCGCGCAGAGTGCCGTCAAAAAGGCGAACATCGCAATTCCCCGCCCACTCGTCTTTTTTGCTGCCACCTCGGGCGCAGCCACCACTTCCGGTTGCTCAGTCATCGGCTATCCTTTCACATGCCCGGTGAATTTGTTCAGGCCCATTACCTTGGCATATCACAAGCTTATACCAACCCAGGCGGCGGGCATGATCTGCTACACGTGCAGACGGTACCACTAAAGTGGTGTGTTTCTTCAAACCGAGCGAGCTGGCTCCCGCGGATACCTGCTGCAGGCCATGTATGGAGCCAACCCAAATACTTTTTACCCCTCTAGAGGGTAGGGCCTTTGGCATCGACGCTTCACGGCGATACAGATTGAAGCGACTCAAGTTGCAACGATTCACCAAGGCTTGGGCCACGACATCACGTCCACCCTCTCCCGTGAGCAGCCATACAGACTGATTTTTACCAAGTTGCTGCAAGACCGGCATAGCGAGCAACCCTTCGGAGTTAGCATCATCCGGTACCTGAACATCGAAGTTATCAGCGTCTATCAGGCCTTGAGCCGTTGCAGGCCCAATAGCTACTACCTTGGCCCCCCGATGCGTCGGCCTATAGTAGTTGGACAAATAAGCAGAAACCGCGTGTTGAGATAGCGCTATAACCAGATCCGGTTTCGTCTCGGGCATCGGCTGAGGCAGAGGCAATGGCAGAATGCTGGTAACAGGATGACAGACGGTGCTCTCGCCCAAGCCTTGCAGCGTATCTGAAATGCGAGAGGCGCTGGGTTCGCTGTAGCTGATCCAGTGTGTCATAAGCTTGTTTTCAATAATCAGTCGCCATAAAACCCTTGCAACCCGGTATGAGTCAACGACCCATCAGCTCGCCTTGGCGCTATCGAGAATACTCTGCGCACCGAGATTGCGCAGTTTTTCTACCACTTCAACGGCTAGATTTTCCGGATCCATGCCTCGACTTTCAGCTCTTAGGATTTGCGATCCATCTGGCGCAGCCACCAAGGCCCGCAAAAATAGCGAGCCTTGTTCGTCCAGCACAGCATGAGCCGCTACGGGCAACGCACAATCTGCTCCAAGCCCTGCGCTAATACCGCGCTCCGCTCGAACGCAGCGCGCCACAGCTGGTTGCAGCAGCTGTTCCAGCAACTCAACAACCGGGCTGTCCGCTAACACTTCAATACCCAATGCCCCTTGACCTGGCGCTGGCAGAGACTGGTCGATCTCAATGAGACTGGCATCCGAACGTTGAATACCCAATCGGGACAAACCAGCTTGGGCCAGAACAATGGCATCGAATTCTCCGCTGTCGAGCTTGTTCAATCGAGTTTGCACATTACCGCGAATACTCTCGACCTGCAGGTCCGGGCGTCGGGCCAATAGTTGCGCTTGCCGCCTCGGACTGGAAGTACCCACCTTGGCGCCCTCGGGCAATGCATCCACATCGCCATCAGCGCCTATGAGCGCATCACGCACATCATCCCTGAAACCAATCAGCGGCAAACTAAAGCCATCGGGCAGGTACGCAGGTAAATCCTTGACTGAATGAACTGCTAGATCGGCCCTACCCTCGAGCATGGCCATTTCAAGCTCCTTAATGAACAGTCCTTTCCCGCCAATTTCTTTAAGCGGAGCATTCAACCACTGGTCACCCTGGGTGGTCATGCCGAGGAGCACTACTTCTAAGTCTGGATGGGCTTTAATCAGTTGCTCGCGAATGAAATTCGCCTGCCACAGAGCCAAGGCGCTCTCGCGCGTCGCGATGGTTATTTTTTTCATCGAAGAAGCTACAGGCGTCTTATGATTTTGCGAATAGCCGGTAGGTGTCGACGGCTAACGTCGATCAATTCTTCTACATCGCTCATACGCACACCGATTTGACCCTTCGCATCTTTCTCCAAACCCATCACATGGTTAGTTGTAACTAAGGCATTTCGGTGTACTCGAGAGAATAAATCCGGAAACTCTTCTTCCAGTTCTCTCAAAGTCTCGTCGACGATTACCTCGCCGCCAATATACCGCACTGACACGTACTTTTGGTCGGCTTTTAGATAACGAATATCGCTGATATTGACCAGTTCAATGCCTTTATAGGTGCGTGCACAAAGATGGGTGCGACGATCAGAGTTGGCGTTTTTAACCGCATCCATCTGGATTCGGTTCAACCGGGCGCTGTTGGCAAGAGCCCTAAATAAGTCTGCTCGGCGAACAGGTTTCAACAAATAACCCACAGCTTGCAGTTCAAAGGCTTGAACAGCATGTTCTTCAAAGGCGGTACAGAAAATCACGGCCGGAGCTTCGGCCAAGGCCATGAAGTGCTGGGCGGTTTCGATCCCGTCCATCCCAGGCATGCGGATATCCAGCAAGCAGAGGTCTGGGCGCAGCTTTTCGCTGGCCTTGATGGCTTCGACCCCGGACGCCACGTCCGCCACAACCTCATGTTCACCGCCAGTTTC
>Ga0129353_1160886_pt1 | contig 21100 bp, 18 predicted proteins | sample CPBNA2_4_FD_105431 | JGI IMG/M metagenome (GOLD analysis project Ga0129353, IMG submission 105431) | Freshwater to marine salinity gradient microbial communities from Chesapeake Bay, USA - CPBay_Sum_27_0.2_RNA2 (Metagenome Metatranscriptome) | ecosystem: Environmental > Aquatic > Marine >...
CCTGACGGTGAGGGAACTGTGTTAACTAGTGGTTTTGGTGTAGATGTTTTTGTTCCTTTTAATAATGCAGATTTGACATCAGGTGCATCAGGAACATTTACTTTAAATACAAGAAGTAAATGTTTGTTTTCATTTGGTGGTTCTTCATATAGAAGTTCTGGAACAGGTATGACTTTAACTCTTGCAGTTACTACTATTGGTACTATCGCACAAATATTTTGGTATACAAATGAAACTAATTCACATAAAGCAAGTCCGCCTGGGTATGGAATACAAACATTAGACGCTGGTACATGGACTGTAACATTAACTAGCAATTCAAATGTTGATGGTAACGATAGAGGTTCTTGTTCAATATTAGCCATAGCAACGACATCATAGGAGTAAATAATGACAAGAGCAAGAGAATTAGCAGACGCAGTAGGTAAGCCCCAAGGTGAAAAAAATTTTTTAATTAATGGAGCTATGGAACTTTGGCAAAGGGCAGCCTCGGCAACTGTTAGTACAGACGTATATTCTACAGTAGATAGATGGAAAACTAGAGTAAATGCCATAGGTGCATTTGTAGTGTCAAGATCAACTGATGTGCCTTCAGGTGAAGGATTTCTTTATAGTATAAAGTATGATTGTTCTACAGCTGATGCATCTCCTGCTGTAGGGGATTTTAATATTTTTGAACAAAGAATAGAATCAATAAATCTTATAAATATAAAAAAAGGAACCCCTAGTGCTGACCCACTTACTCTTTCTTTTTGGGTAAAATCTAATAAAACAGGAACATATATAGCCAGTATATATGATTCGATTAACGATAGACGTATTTCAAAAGCCTATACTATAGATTCTTCTGGGGTGTGGGAGAAAAAAAGCGTTACCTTTCCTGGTGATACAGGAGGAAGCGGTATGAGTTTTAGTGTCAATGTAGGTTTCTATTTACAAATGTGGCTTGGAGCTGGTTCAACTTATACATCAGGAACACTTGCTACATCTTGGGAAGCAAATGTAAATGCAAATATATGTCCTGGTCAAACTAATTTAGCTGACTCCACTAGTAATGAGTTGTATTTTACTGGGTTTCAATTAGAAATAGGAGAAGTTGATTCTAATTTTCAGTTCGATTCGTATCCAACTTTATTAAAAAAATGCCAAAGATACTATTTTAGACCTCATAACGATAGTTATGGTTGGCAAGGAAGGCGAGGTGGTGGAAGATTATTTAGAGTTAACAACAGAACACAGGGTACTGTAGAGTTTCCAGTTACTATGAGAGCGGCTCCGTCTTTTTCTGCCGTAAGAGGGTATGGCGATGGTATATGGGGTGGTGGAAGTATTTATGCTGGTAACGGTTGGAGTACTCCTGCAGCTAGAGACTACGTTAATATAGAATCAAATGTTGATGTAAATTCTGGTGGTGGTAATGGAGGAACATTTGGTTTTAATGTAACCATCAGTGCTGAATTATAATTAAAGGAGAAAAAATGTCAGATATTACATACCAAGAAGTAAAATACCAAGAGAATTTAGATGTAGTGACAGGTATAAGACGTTCTGATGGTTGGGATATTCCTTTAGATGAAAATAATACAATGTACCAAGAATATTTAAAGTGGAAAGAAGCTGGCAACACACCTGGAGAATTAATAAGGGATTAATATGAGTACACTTAGAGTAGAAGCACTAGAACAACCAGATGGAACTGCGTTTGTTTTTAACAACAAGAATTTGCTAATCAATGGTGGCATGAATGTCTGGCAAAGAAGCACTTCGGCATCTGTTAGCACAGATGGTTATTCAACAGTTGATAGGTTTGCAATAGGTGTTGGTGGTATGGGTGTATTTACATCTTCTCGCTCTACTGATGTACCATCAGGACAAGGATTTGGTTACTCTACAAAATGGGATTGTACTACAGCAGATGCTAGCCCTGCAGCTGGGGATTATATTATATTTCCTCAAAGATTAGAAGGACAAAACTTACAACATTTACTGAAAGGAACTTCTAGTGCTAAAGCTGTAACAGTATCTTTTTGGATTAAATCTAATAAGACAGGCACATATATTTTAGAACTTATTGATGCTGATAATGCTAGAAATATTTCTAAATCCTATACGATAGATACTGCCAATACTTGGGAGAAAAAAGAAATAACCTTTGAGGGTGATACTACAGGAGTTTTAGATAACGATAACGGCCATAGTTTAAGATGTCAATGGTGGTTTGGAGCAGGTTCTACTTTTTCATCAGGAACTTTACAAACTTCTTGGGCGGCAGGAGTAAATGCAAACAGGGCAGTAGGTCAAGTTAATCTTGCTGATAGCACCTCAAATGAGCTTTATATTACAGGGTGTCAACTAGAGGTCGGTTCTACCGCTTCAGGATTCGAGTTTGAGCCATATCAGGTTACTGATATAAAATGTCGTAGATATTACGATGATAGAACAGGGGAACATGAAGGTAGTAGAAATTTTAGTAATGGTGCGCTGGTTACGATGGTTTATGGAAATTGGAGAACTAGCCCAGGCACAACCTATTATGATACTGTTGGTGGTGGAACTTGGGTAACTTATCTTGGTAGTCCAAAAAGTTTTTTAGCAACCAATGGTGGAGTAGGTGTTTTGAGAAAAGCTAAGATTAAGGTAGACGCAGAACTATAGGAAAAAAATGGAAATAAGTAACGCACAATATATGAAATACAATGATGAAATTGCCTGTATACACGCAACAATAGATGGTGTGGTTTGGAATGTTCCAATTGCTGTAGGGAATAGATACTACGATGAAATCATGCGTCAAGTTGATGCAGGTACACTCACGATTGCCGATGCCGAGTAATGTTTGGGTTTCATACTTATTCACAGACTAGTTATTCAGCTCTAACTGATAGTTTAAACGCAGTAACAGGACAAGTAATTACTAGTGCATCAGGCACGGTAACAGTTACAGCTAAAGCTAATGTCACACTAACAGGACAAGAAGTACAAGCCTTAGTTAATGGCGTAACAGTTACAGCAGGGGCAAATGTCACACTAACAGGCGAGGCAATAACTTCAGGTTTAGGTAGTGTAACCGTAACAGGATTAGCAAACGTATCACCAACAGGTGAAGCAATAACATCATCTGATGGTACAGTAACAATAAGTGCTGACGTTAACTTAACAGTAAGTGGTGAGGAAATCACCAGTGCATTAAATAGTGTTACTGTAACAGGAGATGCAAATATATCTCCAACAGGTCAAGCAATTACTAGTGCTTTAAATAGCGTAACAATAACAGGAGATGCGAATATATCTCCAACAGGCCAGGCAATTACTAGTGCCTTAAATAGTGTTACTGCAACAGGAGGCGCTAATGTTTCTCTAACAGGGCAAGAGATAACTCTATCAGAAGGAACAGTTACTTTAGCAATATCTCAGCGTATATCTTTAACTGGGCAAGAGGTAACTTTATCAGAAGGAACAGTTACTCTAGCTATATCTCAAAATATACCCGTAACTGGGCAAGTTGTTACTTTTGCTGTTAATTCTGTTACAATATCAGCTAGTGCTAATATATCTGTTACAGGTGATGAAATACTATCAGGTACAACTCTACCTCTTGTTTGGGGGGTAATACCTGAAGGCCCAGACGGTAACTGGAGTGCTATATCAGATGGCCCTAGTGGTGGGTGGACTGAAATAACTGATAGTCCAGATGGTGGATGGAGTGAAATAACTGATAGCCCTGATGGTGGTTGGACAGAAATACCAGATGGCGAAGATGGAAATTGGACAGATATACCAAATTAATTATAGGAAAATATTATGGCAAGTACGTACTCAGATAAATTAAGGTTAGAACTTATATCCGCAGGTGACCAATCGGGAACTTGGGGGGATACAACAAATACAAACTTAGGCACACTCATTGAAGAATCCATTGCAGGTGTGGCGGTAGTTTCTATGAGCGATAGTGATTATACGCTTACTGCAAATAACGGTGTTACGGATGAAGCAAGGCAGATGGTTTTAAGAGTGACTGGAACAATAACTGCTACGAGACAAGTCATCGTACCTCAAAAAGAAAAATTATATGTTGTGCATAACCTCACTTCATCAGGTCAAAAAATACACGTTAAGACATCTGCTGCTACTGGAGTTGAAATTAGTTACGGTTTTAAAGCCTTAGTTTATTGTAATGGTTCAGATGTTATTAGTGTTATGCCCCAAGCATTAAATGAAACAGCTACAGCAAACGATGTACTTACGTATAATGGTACAGCTTGGGCGGCTTCTAGTATAGGTGGTCTAGCATTTTCTTCAGGTATGATTATTAACTGGGCGGGTAACATAGCTTCTCCTCCATCAGGGTGGTTGGTCTGTGATGGTACAAGTAAATTAGTTGCTGATTTCGGTGCTTTACACACAGCTATAGGGTATTCTTTTGGTGGTTCTGGTGGTAACTTTAATGTTCCTGATATGAGAGATAAATTTGTTATTGGCGCAGGGTCTACATATAGTGTAGCTGATACAGGTGGTAGCGCAGATGCTATAACTGTTTCACATAGCCATACTGTATCAGGAAATACAAATAGTGGTGGTAACCACCATCATTTAATGTTTAGAAGTGGTCAAACAACTAATGAAACTCAAGGAACAGCAAATCAATACGCATCACGCAGAATGAGCGTTGGTGGGGACTTTAGTTATAGTATATCCCCAACAAATAGTGCGGCTGATATTCATAGAACTAGTCAGCACAATGGACATACTCACGGTTTAAGTGGCAATACCTCTACCGCAGGTGATTCAGGTACAGGTGCAAATCTACCACCATATGTTGCTGTAGGATATATTATTAAAACATGAAGTATAAATATCCTATTTATCTTATTGAATGGGATGATGCGATGGCAGATGCATCGTGGGAAGAATTAAAGAAAGAGGATATAAAGCAATCCACATGTTTTACACTAGGGTTTGTAATAGCAGAGACAAGAAAACATATAGTGATTGCAAGTACGTATGACAATGATTCAGAACATACCAATGCAAGATTGCAAATACCAAAAGGAATGATTATAAGTAGACGTAAAATTAATTTAGACGAGGAGGATACGACTAAAGCATGGCCATTTAATGGAGTAAAATAATGATAGACCCTATTTCAGCATTTGCTGCAGCCAACGCTGCTGTTAAAGGAATCAAGCAAGCAATTAAGTTTGGGCAAGATGTTTCTGAAATAGGAGACAAACTCCAAGATTTTTTTGAGCATCGTGATAATGTGCAAAAAGCTGCACAGGAAGAGAAAGATAAAAATAAAAATAAAAACATAAACTCTCAAGCAATGCGCAATGTCATGAATGCTCGAAAGTTAAGGCAAGCTGAGAAAGACCTCAAGGAACAGTTAATTTGGAGCGGGAACGCTGACTTGTATGAAGAGATTTTACGAGAGCGCATACGTCTAAAAAGAGAAGCAGAAAAAGCCAAAGAGTTAGCGGCTTACAAAAAGCAAAAAGTCATCGAATGGACGATGTGGGGTGGCTTGTTAGGTGCTTTAATAGGTGTTACTATTTGGATTATATATAAATTAGTTAATGCAATTTTAACAGTAGGATAAGTATGGATATATTAAAAAAAGCTAAATCAATTCTTTCTGTTGTTGCTCCTAATATAGGCACTGCACTTGGTGGCCCGATTGGTGGTATGGCAGGTAGGGTGGTTGCAAAAGCTCTACTCGGTAAAGATGAAGCCAGTAATGAAGAAATATTTGAAGCAGTAGAGAAAGCAACGCCAGAACAACTCGTGGCATTAAAAAAAGCTGATGCAGATTTCAAAGTACAAATGAAACAGCTAGATATAGATTTAGCTAAGATATCAGCAGACGATAGAGACAGTGCAAGGAAAAGACAAATAGCACTGGGCGATCACACCCCAACCGTTTTAGCTATTCTTACTATGCTAGCTTTCTTTGGTTATATTGGTGCTGTTACTTTTTTACCTACACCTAATGCTGACATAGGGCTAGTAAACGTAGCTATCGGCTGGCTTGGTGGTACTGCCAGTACTGTGGTTGCATACTACTTTGGTAGTAGCTCTGGTTCAAAACAAAAAAATGAATTTATAAAGACAGATAAAAAATGAGAAAACTTACATTAAATTTTTCCTATGAAGAACTTATCCATTCTGATATGGCAGCAAGGCGTGGTTGGGACAACTCTCCTAATGACGAAGTTATTGATTTAAATTTATCGAGACTCGCAACACTACTACAAAAAATAAGAGACTATCTTGGTAAACCCATTATGATAAATTCTGGATATCGCTCAAAACAGCTTAACGATGCAGTGGGTTCAAAAGACTCCAGTCAACACCGTAGAGGATGTGCGGCTGATATAAGATCGCCAGGTATGACAGCAAAAGAATTAATGGAACACATTGTACGTAACGGGTTTGGCTATGACCAATGTATATTGGAGTTTGATTCATGGGTGCATATAAGTGTGCCAGAGGGTGACAAGCCACTAAGAGGAAATGCGCTTGTTATAAATAGACAAGGTGTTAAAGAATTTAAATTAGCCTAATGCCATTACAAAAACTACAATTTAATCCAGGTATCAATAAAGAAATTACTAATTATAGTAACGAGCAAGGTTGGTACGCAGGGGATAAGGTACGTTTTAAAAAAGGTTTTCCAGAACAAATAGGTGGTTGGACAAGAGTGTCTAATACACAAGTTATTGGTACTCCAAGAACGCTCATAAACTGGATTGCTTTGAATGGTGATAACCTTGTTGGTGTAGGCACAAATATTAAATACTATGTTTTAGATGGTCAGACATTTTCTGATAAAACCCCTGCAAGAGAAACCCTTTCTACTTTAGGAACAGACCCATTTGCAACGACATCAGGTTCAACTACTGTTACTGTAACAGATACAGGGCATAATGCTGACGATGGCACGTATGTAACTTTTAAAAATGCAACTACTACAAATGGTATTGACGCAGATGAGTTAAATAGAACAGAGGGGTATAGACTAACTTATATAGATGCAGATTCATATACTATTGAGGTCGATACTGCGGCTACTAGTACAGGTTCAGGTGGTGGTAGTTCTGCTGAAGCAGAGTATCAAATTTCTCCTGGTGCTGAAGTATTTACCTTTACAGCAGGTTGGAGTTCGGGTACATGGCCTACATCCACAACTGTTGCTCTAACAAACCCTTTTGATACAACTTCATCTAACTCTACAATTACTGTTAACCATACAGGGCATGGACTAAGCACAGGAGATTACGTTAGGTTTACTTCTATTGGTACTCCGTTTGCCATATCTGGGGATGGACGCACTGCTATAGATTGTGATGAAGTTATGCTAAAGACGTTTCAAATTACATATATAGATGCGAACAGTTATTCAATTAGTTTAGTTATAGGTGATAAAACCTATACTGCAGATGCAACTGCAACAGGTGTCGGTGGTGCTGTATCTTTAACAACTATCGGAACAACTACTTCAGTTTGGGGTACAACAGGTGTTGCTAATTTAGAAGACCAGATACGTTTGTGGGTACATGATAATTATGGTGAGGATATTATAACTAACTTATACCAAGGAGATATCTATTATTTAGATAAAAACGGTTCTCCAGCTTTTAAGACAGGCGCTCCATATACTAGTAGTAGTGATATAACTTATCGAATGCGTTCAATATTAGGTATTGCTACTGAAGCAGGTGGCTCAAATCTCACTTATATCCCAACTCAAGTAACTTATAGTTTAGTTTCCGACCAGGCAAGGCATGTTATCTGTTTTGGCGCAGACAAGCAAAACGGTACAGGTGCTTTCGACCCATTGCTTGTTAGATGGGCAAGTTCAGAAGACTATCAAGATTGGAGACCACTTTCTACCAATAGTGCAGGTGATTTTAGACTAGAACAAGGTAGTCAGATTATAAGTGCAGTTAAAACAAGACAAGAGATATTAATATTTACTGATACCGCTGTTTATACAATGCAGTATGTGGGTGTACCGTATGTGTTTAGTTTTAATTTACTTGCAAATCATATCTCACTTATTTCTCCTAACGCTGTATCTGTTGCAAATAATATTGTGTTTTGGATGGGTAAAGATAAATTCTATGTTTATGATGGTCAGGTAAGAGCATTGCCAAGTACCCTTAGAACTTTTGTATACGATAATATAAATACAGAACAAGAGTTTCAAGTTATTTCAGGCACTAATGAAGCCTTTAATGAAATATGGTGGTTTTATCCTACAGGTATAAGTACACAAATGGATAATTATGTGATTTATAACTATCTAGAAAACATTTGGTATTATGGTTCATTGAGTAGAAGTGCATGGTTAGATAGTGGTCTTAGACCTTCTCCGATTGCGTTTGATTATAATAGACGAGCGCTAAACCATGAGGTAGGAGTTGACGATGCATCGGGTACAAGCTCTGTTGCAATTGGTTCTTATATTGAGTCTGCTGACTTTGATATCGGTGATGGACATCAATTTAGTTATGTTTGGAGAATGATACCTGATTTAACATTTACAGGCTCTACATCTATTGACCCAGATGTTACTTTGACCCTTACACCTAGAAATTATACGGGTGGAGGATACACGAGTGAGACAGGAAAAACAGTACAAGCTAGTGCATTATCTCCTCAAGAGTTGTATACTAATCAAGTAGATATAAGAGTTAGAGGTAGGCAGTTAAAATTTAAAATAGATGGAAGTACAGCTATCGGTACAAAATGGCAACTAGGTACTCCACGAATTGATATTAAACCAGACGGAAGACGATAATGACAACACCTGTATTACCGATACCACCAAATACATATGAGAGAAGATACTTTGATGAATTGAATCGTGTATTAAGATTATTCTTTTCACAAAATGAAGTCCCCCTTGTCTTCCAAACTGCAAGATTACAGGTGCTAGATTCAAATCAAAATGTTATAATAGACCAGTATTTGAACGACTCTGGTGAAACTGAGATTGAGTTTAATGGTAATGCAGCGGGGGAGCTAAAGATTAAATTAACTAACTTACCCACGTCAGCGTCAGGATTAGATGCAGGTACAATCTACAATGATAGTGGTACATTAAAGGTAGCGTAATATGGAACTAAGTGCTAAAGGAATAACAGCTTTAAATCAGGTTCTAGGTAAAGGTTCAGAAACCCAAGAACAAATTAAAAATTTAGAAGACCAAGGTAGGTACGGTGACGACACACTCGTGCATATGTCAGAAGATGAGGTTGCAGGTTTAGCTTCTTTATCTCCTACAGGTATTACTCAAAACCCCCAAACAGGATTACCTGAAATGTTTAGTTTGAAAAAACTATTAGGTAAAAAGGGTATGAAAATATTTAAAACAGTAGCACCTGCTGCTCTAGCGTACTTTGGTGCGCCAGTATTAGCAAGTAAATTTGGTGCTATGGGGTTGGGTAATATTGCTAGTAAAGCTGCAGCGGACGCTGCTATATCATTTGGTTCTGCTAAACTAACAGGTGCTAACTCACAAGAAGCACTAAATGCTGGTTTAACTGCTGGTTTTACTTCAGGTCTAATGCAAAAACTTATGCCTAGCACACAAATGGGGCAAAAAGTTAGACCAGACGAATCAATAGCAATAAAAGACCCAACAAATATAGTAGCAGAAAGCGGCAAGGCAATGACTGGAGAAGGTGTTTTAGGTGCAGGTATGCCAAAAAATATAGGGGCAGCCGATGCATTTAGACCAGGAGTTGACACATACCCAACTAATTTTGGTATAGCACAAGACCAAGCAGCGTTAGTTGATGCTAATAATTTTGTGCCGCCCCCTGCACCCCCACCAAACATGATTGCAACGGGAGAACAGGCAGGGTTAAATATGCTTAGACCAACTACTGACCCAACAATCTCTGTCTTACCTGAACAACCTGGTTTAATGTCTCGTGGTATGGACTATGCAAAAAATATGGCGGGTAGAGCAAAAACAGGTATTAGTGGATTAATGGATAAAACTAAAGATGCGATAGCAAGAGGCCCACAGTATGAGACTATGGCGCAAAGGGCAGGTTCAATAATTCCAGCTTTAGCTGGAAGCTCTAGTGCATTAGCAACAGAGCAACAAGGTGAATATAGAAGACCTACTTTTGGTACAGATGCAAATTTAGTTACAGAAAACTATAGCCCTACTGTGCGATTCCCTACCGAAGAAGAAAGAAAAAGATTAGGCACAAGTGAATATAGATATTTTACAGGCGACCCATATGGTTTTTATGCCGCTGAAGGTGGACAGATAAATGCTGTACAAGACGGTGATGATTTTGATACTTCAGGAGTTCAGGTAGAAGGTATGATAAATGGAGAGGGCGATGGTATGAGTGATGAAATACCTGGAGTCATTGAAGGTGGGCAAAATCTCAGAGTTTCTGATGGTGAATTTATAGTACCCGCAGATGTAGTTTCTATGCTAGGTAATGGCTCTAGTAATGCTGGTGCTAAAGAGTTATATGATATGATGGACAGAATTAGAGTAGCAAAGACTGGAAAAACAAGACAGCTGCCTGAAACAGACGCAGAAGACTTCCTACCCGCCTAGTGGTTATAATACCAAAAGGTAAAGATAAAGAAGCAGCGGAAAAAATATTATATGAAGGCACGTTTACAAAAAGCTCTCCAGACTTGCAACTACTTGTTTGGATTGATAAAAAGCGTTATATTAAGTGGGTTGTCGGTTATAATAACCATAAGCAAGACACTCTACAGATACATATTACGTCTGTACTTGGATGCAGATACACGCCCAGAGAGCTTCTGGTTAGTATGTTTGATTATCCTTTTAATGTCGTTGGGGTTAACATGCTTATTGGTGTGGTTAATGGTTTAAATAAAGACGTAATTGAGTTTGCTAAAAGATTGAATTTTATAGAGATTAATAGGTTTGAAAAAATGCATGCAAATGGTGGAGACATAGTAACTTTAGTCCTACCAAAACAAAAATGTAAGTTTATATAAATATGGAGATATATTATGGGTAGTGTTGTTAGTGGAATATTTGGTGGTGGTGGAGGGCAACCAGCAGAACCTTCTACACAAACAGGGTATCAAGTAGGGTACGCACCTGAGCTACAACCGTATGCTAAAGATATTATGCAGAGAGGACAAGCTCTCTCTAGACAAAGTTATGTTCCTTACCAAGGTCAAAGAATAGCTGGGATGTCCGATGCACAAAGAGGTGCTTTGGAAGGGTATAAAGGACTAGAAGCATCACCACTATATGACCAAGCTGTAGGACTAACTGCATCGGGAGCGCAGACTTTTGGTACACCACAAGCACAATTTTATATGTCACCTTATCAACAAGCAGTAACTGACATAGAAAAAAGAAATATAACATCAGAAGGCGCTAAAGCATTAGAAGGTATTCGTAGTGAAGCTGCAAAAATAGGTTCATTTGGTGGCTCAAGACAAGGTCTACTAGAAAGTGGTCAGATAGGAAGAACCCAACAAATGTTGGCAGATGCACAAGCAAGAGGTTCACAAGCTGCGTTCCAACAAGCAAGAGACCAATTTGAAAGAGATAGGGCTTCTAGAATGGCAGCTGCACAACAAGTTGCAGGGCTAGCAGGGTTACAACAACAATCTGAATTACAGAGACTAGGTGCTATTGAGCGTGCTGGTACACTAGAGCAAGAAGCAGAACAACAAAGATTAAATCTAGCATATCAAGATTTCTTAAACCAACAAAGACAACCATATCAGCAGTTGGAGTTTCTTAGTGGTCTTCTTCGTGGTATCCCAGGTAGTGCTACACCATATATGCAACAACAATACTCCCCTCCACCAAACCCATTCTTACAATTATTAGGAGCAGGTATAGGAGCCGCTAGCTTATTTAAATCTCCTACAGCATAAGGGCTAATTATGACTATTAGAAAAGAGATAGAACTATATAAAAATGTAGCAAGAGAAAACCCACAATCATTAATACAAAAAATAAATACACCAGGGGCTACAACTGCTCTTGAAGGTATGATGATTATGACTGCTTTATCAGAAGTAGGTAGAGATGCAAATGCATTTGCAGCACAAAATATCCCTAACCCACAACCTACTATTTTAGAAACAATATCTCAATCTGCGCCCGTAAACGTAGCATCTAAAAGTCTAGAAGGTGAGCCTTCACCACAAGCGGCTATAAGAGAACCAAGAGGTTCAGAATCAACAGGTGTCCCTGGTGCAATATCTGCATTTGAAGGTGGTCTAGTTGCTATGAAAGATGGCGGTACAATATATGCAAATAAAGGGAAGTTTTTTACAGGTATAAAAAATAAGGGTCTAGACTTTCTTATGAACTTAAGGAAGAAACAACCCGAACTGCCTGGTATTCCTAAAGCAGGGTTGGGTAGTAGAGTTAAAGATTATATGATGTCCCCCGCAACACAAAATAAAGCTCTTAGATTTCTTTCAGGTTTAGGCCCTGCTGGAATGGGCGCTAACCTTTTAACACAATTGGGTAGGCCTTCTGAAGTAAGTGCATCTGATGTTATTATGCCTGTAGCGCCTGAAGATAGACCTGAAGAGCTTAGAGATGTACCTATTGATGCAGGGTATTTAACAAAAGAAGTAAATAAGTTAATAAAAAGTAATGATAAAGAAAAATTAGCACAAGTAAAAACTATTTTAGAAAATGAACCAAACCCATCGCAAGAATTGGAAGTGTTAAGAGATAAAATAGATACTATATTGTCTACTGGTGAAGATATAGATAAAGCAGGGGAAATAAAATTTGGTGATAAAGATACCACTACCCCATCAACAAAAAGAAAAGAAACAAAAGAAAAAACAAAAGAAGGTCTACTTGCTGGAGATATGGAAGAAAGTTTACTAAGTGGAGATATAGGTAAAAAAGAACAAGAACAAGAAACTAAAAGTGACTTTAGAAGAAAAATAGAAGATAGTAGACAGTTATATAAAGACCTTGCTGGCGATAAAGAAAAGTTTATAAATATGAAAAAAGAAAAAGGTCTTAGTTTCTTTAAAGATTATGAATCAACACTAGATCAAAAAGAAAAAGCTGTCAATGACTACTTAGAAAAAGAAGATATACGAATTAAAAAATTAGATGAAGCATCACAAAAAAGACTAAATAAAACAGAAAAAACATTAAAAGACATGAAAGCGTCTAATTCATTATCCGAAATGCGTTTTCTTGCGTTCCAATTAATGGGAGCAAAAGGCCCAACACTAGAAGCTCTAGGTAATATAGGTATGAACTACCAAGCTTTTGTTGATAAAAATGAAGAGAAGTTAAGAAAGTTTGAGAACGCAAAAGATGACCTTGAGTTTGAGTTAACTAGACATGACGCAGAAATAAAATCTGCAAATGCTAGACAAAGAATGAACTTAGAAAATAAACTATCTGATGCTGCAATGACTTATAAACAGGCTAGAGTTAATTTTGATGCAGGTATAGTAGATGACCTTGCTAAGTTAGATAAAGAGGAATTGGATGCCACTTTCCAACTATTTACTTTAAAGGAAACAACAGAACGAACTGCTGATCAAGCATTATTCACAAAAAAATTTAGCTGTGATGAAAGGTGATACCGCTGCCCTAAAAGCCCTACAAACAGGATTAAATAATGATCTAAAATTTTTACAAAAAGAAAGAGAAAATGCTCTAGTAACAGGTAAAGGAGATGCTTCTAAGTATGACAGCGAAATAGCTGAAATTCGAAGAAAATTAAAAGAATTAAATAATACAATTGCAGGGCAATCTCAAATGAATACAATCTTAAGTACTTACTTGCCTAAAGACATTTAGTAAATGATAAATTTAGATATACCTTACCTTGGAAAGGTTTCGTATCCTGACGGTACAACTAGACCTACAATTTTATTAGATTTACGTAGACGTATTCAAGCTGCAGGGTTGACTGATAAGTTTTTAGGTTTACAAAAACCACCTGCAATGCCTGAAGGGCCACTAGATTTAACACCCCCAACGGAAGACAGCCAAGAACCAACTGAAGAAGCAAGAGGGTTTACTAAAAGTCTTATTCAATCTGCTTCTGACATAGCAGACCTACCTACCGCCTTAAAATATTTAGCTACAGGAGAGGGTACTTTTAAAGACCAACTTGTTCAAGCTGAACAAGAAAAAACAGGTAGGCAAGTATCTTTTAGTGACGTAAGGGAAAAGCCCTGGTTAGAAAAACCTGGCGAACTATGGAGATATTTTAAACAATTAACTGGTACATCTATCGGTTTTGTTAGTCCTGCAATCGCTGCATCCACAATACTTAAAAAAACTAAAAATCCTGTCTTGAGTGTGGGAGCAGGTGCATTAGCTTTAGCATCACAACATTTAACATCACAAACAAAACGTCTAGCAGCAGAAAATCAAGCAAGAATCGAAAGAGGGGAAGCAGAAGTTATACCATCGTTGTTAACTACAACTGGTACAGCCGCTGCCGCTACAGGGTTAGATTATTTTGGGCTTCGATATGTTCCTGGTTTAAAAGGATTGTTTGGGTATGGAGGTAAAAAAGTACAAAATAAAATAGCAAACGACATGGTACAAGACGCTGTCGCAAAAACTGCTAACAATGTTCCACTAGGTACATATAAAGGTACTATAGGTAAAGCGATGGCTTTTGAAATACCACAAGAGATAGTACAACAAGGTTTAGAAAGATATCAAGCAGGGTTAGATTTAACAAGTGGTGATGCTATTAACGAGTATTTTGAAGCAATGGCAGGCGCAATAGTAATGTCGGCTCCTTTAGGTGCGACAAGTAGGTTTTTACAAGGTATAGAACAAAGAAAAGCACAAGCCCTTGAAGCTGAAGCAGACCCTACTGCTGCTAGAAATAAAGGTTTTGATTTAGCAGAAAATACATTAAGTAAATATATAGGTGAAGGTGCTATCACAACACAAGAACTAGACCAAGCACTTACCGCTGTAAACTCTAATGTAGATATAGAAAATGCTACTTTTGATGAAAAAATATATGACCTAGAAAATAGAGTAAATAAAATTAGAGATGCTTTAGGTAGAGAGTTTATGGGCGAACAGGGTGCTACTCCTTCGCTACAACAAGCACAAAAAGAATTAGACCCACTCAAACCAACTATACTGTCTAGCATTGATAGGATAAAAGAGCTTAAAGATTTAAATAAACTAGGTCAAATCGAAATACAAGAACTAGGCCCAGAAAAAAGAAAACAATTAAGAGATGAGTTTCAAAATACTGTAAATACTGTATCACAAAAACTTAATCTAGATAGTAGCCTGTCGGTTGCAGACAAGGTGGTTGCAATAGAAAACTTTGGGCAGGAAGCAAGAAACGAATTAGAACAAGCACAGAAACAAAGACCAGGTAAAAGAACAGTTAGTGTTGACACATTTAACGCGCTACTACCAGACGGTGTAGCAAAAGCAAAAACTTATGTTGAGAATAATGAAAACATAAACCTAACAAGAGCAAAAAAACTAGCTGGTAAATCTGAAGCTGATTTAAATATACCTGAAAAAAGACTAGATAAATTACAAGCTCCTGATTTAGTTAATAGAGTCAAATCAAAAATAAATAAAGACACAGAATCTCTAGCTAACGAATTAAATTTAGATGTAGAAAAACCATTTGAGATTGACTATATAGAAGATGTAAATAATATAGAGCCTTTAGTAAATAAAGTTATAGAAACATATAAGAAAAAAGGTGAGTCTATAACACCAACTCCTGAAGAACAACAGTTAATAAGAAATTTCCCTGAAGATTTTGAAGAAGTTGTAAGGCAGAAACAAAAACAAGGAGAATTAGATGCAGGAACAAGAAGAACTACTGAAACTGACACAGGAGGAACTGGAACTGGCGTTGAAGGCATTGACATTCCCGAAGGAAGACCTGCCGAAGTGCCTACTGAACCTAGACAGGAAGGACTGGATAGCCCTGAAGATGCTGCTAGACGACCTGTTATTAGAGAAGGAGAAGTCGACCTTACAATAGAACTTGAAAATGCAGGGTTTGAAAAAGCTACCACGACATTGTCTGGAGATAAAAAAGAAGTAGAAGCTAAAAATAAATTATTAGAAACGAGTGTAAAACTTGAAGCTGCGGATAGAATCAAAGAAATAGTAGACATATCAGTAAAGCAAAGTAGTAATAGTTTATCCCCTTCTAAATTAAAACAAATAAGAGAAGGATTAAGGGGTAGTGGAAGGGCTATATTTTTAAATGGATTTGGTGTGAAAGATATAGCGGATGCATATGGGTATGAAATATCCTATAAAGGTAAAGACGGTGAGAGAGTGTACCCTCTTTTTGACTACACCAAAGCAATGACTAAGTACGCTGCTGAAACAGAAAACGAAATGAAAAAAGCTATAGACATAGGCACAGAGTTGTCAAAATATATGGCTAAAAATGCAAATAATAAAAAAGCAGCTGATATGGAAAGGGTAGTTAGATATTCTTCTCTAGGTAATGTGGATATGTCAACATATAATCCCAATTCAGAAAGGGCAACTGCCCCAAAAACACAAGTTTATAATGCGCTAAAAAATAACTACCAATCTATAGGCCCAGAAGGTAGACGAATTTACTCGTTAATAAAAAATTATTTTAGGGCTAACCACGCAAAATTACTCGATAGTTTAGATGTAAAAGTAAATTCTTTTCAAAATCTAGATGCTCAATCGAAAGCTCAATTAAAGAAAGATTTAGCAACGGACATGGGGTTAGATAAAGCCTTAGATTTTTACTTCCCACAAGATAGAAAAGGCCCGCATTGGGTTAACTTCAACATAAACATAAATGGGGTGGATGAATTTGTAAGTACCTCTTTTGAATCTAAAAAAGATGCTGATGATTTTGTGCGAGCTGTAGAAACATATAAAAGAGATAACCCTGATTTAGAAATTACTAATGAGAGTAGGTTTGTAAGTGACGGCAGGCATAATACAAGAAGTAAAGAAACTAATATACCTGAAGCAGCGATGCAACAAATAGAAAAAATACTAGCGAAAAATGGCGTGACTGATAAAGGAGTTACAAAAGAAATTGCTGAGTTATACCTCAATGCCGCACCAGAAAAAAGTATATTAAAAGATTTATTGCGTCAAAGAGAAAACATAACAGGATTTAACACTAGAGATATGGTCAATGCTTTTTCAGATAAAGCATTTCTTTCAGCAAGGCAGATAGCAAAATTAAGGTTTACCCCTGCTATGGATACAGCAGTAGAAGATGCTAGACAACTAGTACAAGGGCAACTTCCTGATGGACAAACACTTAGAAACTCTCCAAATCAAGAAGCAAACAATGCGGTAGTTAATAAATTTCAAGAGCATTTACAAGCGACAAAATCACCACAAATAGATGGATGGAGTCTAGCAGCAAACCTTGCAGGTAAAGCGGGTTTTACTTACTTTTTAACAAACATAGGTAACGCAACTGCAAACTTGTTTCAGCTTGTGCAAATAGCTATGCCTAACATATCTGCTAAATTTGGCTCTGCTAAATCATACGGTGCATTATTAAATGCCATAGGAGATACAAGATTTGATGCGGATAATATAGGCACTAGACCAAAACTAAGTGTACCTAGATATAGGTTATATGGTAGAACAGGAAACACACAATTAGATAATGAAGTAATTACCGAAGAAGTGCCTGTTGGACTTCCGCAAGATGAACAGTATGCATTGATGAAAGCATATAGAGATAACTTTATTAATAGAAACGAGTTAACAGATGTTGCAGGGGTAGACACCGCTAATTTATCTCAAAGTGAGTTATTAAACTCTAGCAAAATGGGGAATAGAGTAATTAGGTTCTTAACAAACGTATTTCAACTAACAGAAAAGGTTAATAGAGAAGTAACATTTTTAGCAGCTTATAGGCTAGCAAAGAGTGAACCGAATAAATTAAGAACTGGGCAACCATTTAAAAACGCTTATGAGTATGCTGCTTACATGACTGATAGGTCTCATGGTGACTATTCATATGCAAATGCACCTAAAGTTTTTAAAAGCTCAATTGGTAGAACATTTTTAATGTTTAAAAAATACTTGGTGTTCATGACTTATCTATGGAAGTCTGCTTGGAATAGGTGGAGAAATAGTAAAGACTTTGAAGGGCTTACTAAAGAGCAACAAGACCAATTAGCAAAAGAAGGTAGAAAAATGTTGTTAGGGTATACATTAGCTGCTTTGGCAACTGCGGGTTCAGTTGGTTTGCCTTTCTGGTGGTTAATAGAAATGTTGTATGATGGGAAAAATTTAATAAGTGGAAACACTATAAAAACACCTTTTGAACTTAAAATGAAAAACAAAATAGAAGATTTTACAGGTAAATTTTCTAATGACCCTAACTTCCCAAAACAACTCGCAGACATAATTTATAATGGCCCTCTTTCTCAAGCAACAGCTATTGATTGGGTTCCAAGAGTAGGTCTAGGACAAGCGCCTTTTAGAGGTGCGGGTAAGGACGACCCTTTATATAATGTGTTTGTAACGGTGCTTGGCCCACTTTACTCCATGGGTAATAATATTGATAAAGGTATCGAGCATATAGCACAAAAAGAATGGATGAGAGCTGCAGAAAAACTTATGCCTCTTTCTCAAGTGCGATATGGGGCGAGAGCGCTTCAATATGTGATAGATGATAAAGCAATAAAAAATACAAAAGGTATGGTAAAGATTGATAACTTATCAAACTTTGAAATAACACTTACAGCTTTAGGTCTTCCACCAAAAAGAGTCAACGATGAGTATAAAATAATAGATGCGCTATATAAAATAGATACATCACTAGCTGATAAAAGGATGAGTCTATTTACAGATTACTACCATGCACTAGTGGCAGGTGACTCCGAGGAGGTACAAAAAATTATGGAAGGAATAATAGAGTTTAATGAGTCTGTACCTTATGCTTATGGAATTACATTGGGAGATTTGGGAGACTCTATGAACGCTAGAAGAAGACTTCTATATAAAAATAATGCAGCTGGTTTAAAAGGTTTAAATATAACCCCTGCTGAATTTATACAATTACAAAAAGAATTAGAAAACTAAACTTCTACGTCAAATCTATCTTCAGCTATCGCCCTTTTTAAACTTTGCTCTCTAAGAGATTGAGCCTTATCTGCTTTTATTTGTTGTAGCTCTTTTAGTTTATCACGAACATCTCTTGCTTCAACTTCCATATCTTTTAATACATTGTATGTATGTAGTTTTACTTCTGATATTCTATTCATAAAGGGGTGCTGGTTACGGTTCCAGCTCCTAGCGAAGAGGAGAACTTTAGAAAAGAAGACCTAGGACGATTAAGGGGATACTTATTCATTACCCATAGAGTAACATATGTTAACGATGGTGGTCAATGGTGAACAGTACAAACTGATACGTACTAGTCCGTACTAGTCTAAATCGTCTAACATTAGTAAAGAACTGTCAAATTCATGACAGTTTACCCCCACAGAAGCACTCTGTATTTCAGAGCCTGTGCCTAGTCTTTTCTTCTTTGTTGATAATAATACCCCTCTCTTTTCCGCTTCTATTATAACATCTGCATATGGAACTCTCATTCTAGCGCACCATGACCTAAAATGAGTAACAGCAAAATAAAGTCTTTCAGTATCAGGCTCTATCCTTATAGAAAGTTGGGCTTTAGGTTCTCGTAAAGGTGCTTCTTGTAGCCCATTAGTCTTCTTAGCATTAATCACTATGATATTGTTAGAGTGCTGATTTATATAAGTGCCAATATGTCCTAGTAAGTCTTCTTTAGATATAGTAGTTTTTCTTCTAACTGTATTTATATCACTTTGTAACCATCGAGATATATTATCCATATCATAGTTGTGAAGATTTACTTCTTTTGCTAACTGCCCACCGACTATATTAACTGTAAATGTATCCGCCCAAAATCTTTCTTTACTAGACAGACCTAATTTAACTCGTAGCTTTTCTCTTGTCTCCATAACTCTATTTTTAACAGAATCTATATTTTTTAAAACGTGTTGTATATATACTTCCCCTGCGTAACCATAGTTTTTACCTACATTACTAAACCTATCATCCTGCCTTTCTGTAGAAGAATTAGAAGGCACTCTAATCTCAAACACCCTCATCATTTCTCCATCAGATGCCTGACTTTTTTCAGCAAGTTTATCGTAGAAAGATGCATTACCTGTAGTAACTAAAATAGATTTCCAAGTAAATTTATTTTCTCTTAACTTATTAGATGATGCACTCATTCTATTTCTTGCTCGACCATGCGTTATAGCATATGCTAAATCAGATGCATCAGACGCATCCATATTAGTTACCTCGTCAATACAAAAAGGTAGATTACGCAATACACCAAAAGTATGAAACGAAGATAACCTAGTGTCAGTCTGATTTAAACCCATATCAGGATTACCATAAACACTATTTATAAATCTCTGTATCGTAGTCTTACCCGCACCTGAATCAGAACTTGTAAGGTGAATAATAACTCCTTTGGTATCGGTAAATTCTAGCAAAGGAGAACCAAACGCGCTCATCAAAGTAAATGCTTGTGGTTCATATCCTGGTTTATTGTATAGATTAAATACCTTTTTCCATTCTTCTAGACTACCTTTTCTCTCAAAGTTATCTAGTAAATTAGTCATTGTACTGGCGGGAGGAGTATAGTTTATACCCTCACCATCTAACTCTTTAACACCTGTAACAAACTTTTTATAATCTTCTTTCCATCCAAACTGCACGTGTAACTCCTCTAGTTTTTGTTTATCCCTTAACAGATTTGCGTACTCTATCAAATACTGCTGTATACTTCTTTGTTGTCCTACTAATGGTGCGAGTATCCCTTTGGCAGCCAAGAATTTTTTACATTCTTCTGTACTAGATAAAGTCGTATAAGGAATCATAAACTCTCTAATACCATCTAAAGTAGTATGTAACCTAACCCAAAGTGCTTGTCCTTCAAGGGGGTCATCTAATCTTTTTACTGCATATAACGGTTGAGGGTAAACTAAAATTGGGTCTGAATCTTCATCTGCACCTGCTTTTAATACTGCACCAGTATTACCATTTATATACCCTAAAGGTAAATCTTCA
>Ga0129353_1065065_pt1 | contig 18094 bp, 8 predicted proteins | sample CPBNA2_4_FD_105431 | JGI IMG/M metagenome (GOLD analysis project Ga0129353, IMG submission 105431) | Freshwater to marine salinity gradient microbial communities from Chesapeake Bay, USA - CPBay_Sum_27_0.2_RNA2 (Metagenome Metatranscriptome) | ecosystem: Environmental > Aquatic > Marine > Coastal...
GGTTACTTTAAGATTGACACAACTAATGGTTTTGTTCCACCAAGAGGAACAGACGCACAACGTCCTACCGCATATGCCGTACTAGGTATGACGAGATACAACACGAATTCGAAAGCATTGGAAGTATGGGACGGAACTGCTTGGGCTTCTCCAGCAGGTGCTACTGGTGCTGTTTCGGAAATTGTAGCAAATGATATTGCGGCTTCATTTGCATTAATGTTAGGATAATTATAGTATGCCAACAGTATTCAAACACGCAGTTAATACAGACGTAGGGACAACACCCGTAGATGTTTTACAAATCGGTGCAGGTGTTAGAGCAACGGTAATTGGAATTAATTTAGCAAATACCACTGATTATGACACGGTGGTTGCTGATTTATTTGTGATTGATGAGAATTCAACACAAGCCTATTATGTGCGAGGAATTACCATTCCACCCAAGAGTACCATTAAGGTAATTACGCAGGGTGAAAGATTAATTCTTCCTGAAACTGCTGGATTAAGATTGGTAAGCGATACTGATAACAGTATCGATTCAACAATAAGTTACGTAGAGATATCATAAGGAGTAAGATATGCCAAGTACATATTATGTAGGAACAAGTCCAGATGTAGCACTAGGAGACAGTCCTAATTACTTCTATGCTATCCGTAGAAACGATGACGGCGAATTATTTTTGGTCAGAAGTGATCAATTAAGAGATAAGGATTCAATCACAATCAATGAACCAGGAGCACCAAATCAAAACTTTGAAGATTTGGAACCAGGAATTGATTATTTTGATGGCATTCAAGCAAACCACGAACCTGCTTTTGACAACATCAAGTACCCACAGTACAGATGGGATGACAGAAGCATTTTGTATTACGTAGATGATGAAGGACAGTTGGTACAGAGGATTAATTACTCATATGAGTACCCAACTGGAATTTCAAGTTAGGATAAATTATGGCAGAGTTTAGAATAAGTCGAATTAGATATACCTGGAAAGGAACTTGGGGTCAATCAGTAGCCTATCAAAGAGATGATGTAGTATCATTTGGTGGGTCAAGTTATGTTTGTTTAGTGGGTCACACTGCTGCTTCAAACTTTTATGATGATTTTTATTTTACTGCACCAGGAGATACAGCACCTACACCAAGATGGGTGAAAATGACAGATGGTTTCTTCTTTAGGGGAGACTGGCAGTCAGGTGGCACAGCATATGGTTTAGGAGACGTAGTAGAAGCAGGCGGAAAATTATATCTTTGTACTGTAGAACACAGTTCAGATTCGACAGCATTTAGAAACGATGCCAGCAACTGGACAACGTTTGCATCCACCGAAGGTTGGGCAAACAACTGGGCTCCTGCAACAAATTATGAAGTCGGTGATCTAGTAAGATGGGGTGGAATAGTTTATAAATGTAAATCAGCACATCTTTCAACTAGCAACTCAGAAGGACTATATGGACAGATTGCATTCTGGGACAACTATATCATCAGTGTTGAATGGGTTGATTTTTGGAGACCATCAATACTTTACAAGACAAACGATCTAGTAAGATACCAAGGAACACTACACAGATGTACTGATCCACACACATCTACTGCAACGTTTGATCCTACAAAATTTACAGTCGAACTATTGGGTAGTGAATATGAATCTACCTGGAGTGAAGATTCTTACTATGGTATAGGCAGTGTCGTGAAGTATGGCGGATACTTATATCGTGCAAACTTTTCTCATGCAGGTAGCGATTCTGCACACTCACCGTTTAATTCGATCTACCAAACAGAAGGAAACCCAGCATGGTCAATTCTTTCAAAAGGAAATAATTGGAGAGGAGCATGGTCATCCACAGCATCATACAAGACGGGTGATGTAGTTAGACGTGGTGGTAATTTATATGTTGCTCTTCTTGACAATGCAGAAGATGGAAGTACTCTTGATTATCTTGACGCTTCAAACTGGGAATTAATTCTTGAAGGACAAAACTATGCAGGTACCTGGACTAGTGCAACAACATACTTTATAAATGATGTTGTGATCTACAAAGGTTCGACCTACAAGGCAAATGTTGAACACACAGCATCACTGGAAAACTTTCCAGGTGACAACGGAAGTGGTTTCAACTATTGGGATATATTAATACAGGGTGACGAGTTTGGTTCTCTTGATACACAAGGACAACTATTAACCTTTGATCTTAATAGAACGGAAGCAGGAGATCAATCAACACTAGGACCAACAGGATTAGATATTGGTAATCAGGGTCAGGTATTAAGTGCAACGTCCGATAGCCGTGTAGCATACAGAACATTCGCACAACAGCCAAGACAATTTTACGTATCACCCAATGGAAGTGATAACTATGATTTACCAGTTCCGCAATACATTACAAAAACTATAACAACTACCTATCAGGAGATTCCTCAACCTTCTGGTATTCCTACAATTATTATACAGGATGATGGTTATTACTATGTTGATGGGGAAAGAAATCCTACGATAACACTTGAAAGAGGAAACGTTTATATATTCGATCAATCAGATCCAAGCAATAAACCACACCCACTTTATTTTTCCGCAGATAATTTTAATGGATTGAATGCAGGCGGAACGGAATATGCAGTTGATATAACATACAAGATTGATGGTGCAATAGTAACTTTTTCCAATTACATTGCTTTATTCAGTAGTGCAACAACAAGGACCGTAGAAGTTTATACCACTGCCAATACACCTACAACACTCTATTATGTTTGTTACTCACACTTAAACATGGGTAACTCAATAACATTAATTGATAATACTGCCAACATTGGCGGAACACTGTTCAAACCATTTAGAACTGTTAGATACGCACTTGAAAGAGCAGATGATGGATACACTGGTCATACCACCGTGCATGTTGAAACAGGCCTGTATGAAGAAGTTCTTCCTATGATAGTTCCAGCAAGAACGGTTGTTCTTGGTGCTGAACTAAGAAGCACAGCAATTTCCGCAGCCGGAGCAATTGCTTCCTTGGCAGACGATGCACAATACACAATACTTACTCTTACAAGAATTAAGAATTTAATGTCAGATGTGCTGTCAGGTGCTGCGATAACAAAATCAACCAGCAACACTGAAGATCCCGTTGTTATTAGGGAAGGATCAGGAAATAATCCAATATTGATTAGTTCCCCAACTGTAACCAACGCACTAGATTTAATTGATGATATGATACAGTACATTAATTTTTACATTAATAGTACGGGCAGTGATGTAACAGTAACTGGAACAAATACCAAGGTTACGAATCTTGAAATATTAAACACAGTAAGAGTACTACTAGCCAATAGAACTTTCTTTGAAAAGGAAGCAGTGGCTTACATGCAGGATAACTTCCCTGATTATCCATTTGATGGTGTAAGATGTGCTAGAGACATGAGAAAATACATTGATGCGATAGCATACGATTTATACTACACAGGAAACTATAAATCAGTAATGGCAGCAAGACTTTATAAAAATGCCGTGCTGGGAAGTACCGGTGAGGACATGTTCTATCTAAGAGATGCCACTGGAATAAGAAATTGTACTCTTAAAGGATTAACAGGCACACTAAATCCACCAAACGTGTTTGATCTTTACAGAAGACCAACAGGTGGAGCATTCTGTTCATTGGATCCAGGTTGGGGTACCGCTGACAATAGATGTTGGATCAACACAAGATCACCATACATCCAGGGCGTAACCACAATTGGTACAGGATGTGTGGGACAAAAAATTGATGGATTCCTACATGACGGTGGTAACAAGTCAATGGTATCAAATGACTTTACTCAGGTATTGAGTGATGGTATTGGTGCATTCGTACTTAATGGTGGTAGGGCAGAACTTGTATCAGTATTCACCTACTACAATCAGGTAGGATATCTTGCAGAAAACGGCGGTATCATTAGAGCAACCAACGGTAACTGCTCATATGGTAGATTTGGTGCAATTGCGGATGGTATTGATGACACGGAAACTCCAACCACGGCAACCGTAAGTGGAAGAACAGGTGAAGCAATAGTTGATGGAGCATTTTCCGGAGACTTTGCTGGTAACATTAAATTATTAGAATACACAAATGCGGGTACTGATTATCACACAGCAACGGCAACCATAATTGGTTCTGGAGTAAGTGTATCAACGGAATTTGACGAATTTAGAGATAACGCAGTATTTGAGGCAAGGCTTCAAGACGCCAGCGATTCAACCGTACAGGTTGGTGGTGGTGGATACGTTACCGTGGCAGGTAATGCACAGGTAAGCCTAGGTGGATTTGACGATACTCTTGGCATAACCATAAGCACGTCTGATAGCCAAGCAGAATCAGCATATCTAGGAATGAGAATTTTGATTACCAGTGGTACTGGTACGGGACAATTCGGAACAATCACGGCATACAATATCAGCAACAAACAGGTATTGGTCAAGAGAGAAAGTGATGATCAAGCAGGATGGGACAACGTTATTCCGGGAACACCAGTGATAACACAGTTTGACACATCAACATCATATGTGATTGAACCAACACCACAATTTACTGCACCTCCTTATCAAGTGTCCAACGTTGAAGTACCAACGAGTGCTGTATGGAATGATGTTATATATTCAGAAACCACAAGAACATACACCAATGTAGTTGCAGCACTAGGTACAGGTGACGTTGTTGAAGAGGACGGTTTAACAGCAACTGGAGCAAGATTTAATGTAATAAGATCAGGAAGAACGTATAGTTCAGTTACACTAGCAAATGGTGGTGCAGGATATGCAGTTGGTGACGAAGTTGCCATTTCAGGAAGCACACTGGGCGGTGAAGCAATTACTAACGATATTACAATTACCGTAACTGCCGTATCAGACGATAGTACAAACAATATTGTGTCATACACATACGAAGGCACACCAACAAGTGGTACATTTGTTGCAGTTCCAATAGGAAGTGCAACAGGATTGCGTTCAACGGACGGTGAAACTTGGAACACATTCACGATGCCTAGTTCAGGAGAATGGTTCCTATCCAAAGGCGATAATAGAATTGTAGCAGTGCGTGGCGGAACAACCAACGCTGCATACTCCGATGATGGCATTACATGGACAAACACAACACTTCCGGCAAGCACACTATGGAATGGAGTTGCTTATGGCCAGGGAGTACATGTTGCTATTTCAAGCGAATCTATTGCTGCAAATAATGCTGCATACAGTATTGACAATGGAGAAACTTGGACCACAATGAATATGCCAACAATTGGAGATTCATCAACCAATGAATGGCAAAAGATAGCATATGGTAAGGGCAAGTTTGTTGCCGTAGCAAATTCAAACAACGTTGCTGCTGTCGGCGAATATGACAGCGATGCAGACAGTTGGACATGGACTGGTCATGTGATGGACGTAATTGACGATTCATCTCAGAAGGATTGGATTGATGTGGAATATGGAAACAACAGATTCGTAGCAGTTTCTACGCAGGGAGATGTTTCTTATTCTTTCGATGGTGATACATGGTATGGTGCAACATTGCCAACACAGGATGGAAGTACTGCACACAACTGGAGAAGAATTTCATACGGTCAAGGAGTATTCTTTGCTGTAGGAACAACAGGTGGAAGAGATGTTGGAGGAATTCCAAACACAGGAGGTCCATCAACTTTTGCTGCCACATCATATGATGGTATTGTATGGACACCAAGAGAACTAGCAAGTGAAAGAAACTGGGAAGCAGTTGCATTTGGTAATCCTTACATTCCAGGAGAAGATTCAACAGCGACTGGCAGAACTGGAACATGGGTAGTTGTTGCGACAGGTAACAGATTCCAAAAAGCACATTCGGGTGCCAAGGCACTAGGAAGAGTTCAGATTACATCAGGCAGAATTGCTAAAATGAAACTTTGGGAACCAGGAAGTGGTTACAAGGATTCGCCTACGCTTACACTGGTTGATCCATCAAACACTTCTGATGCAATCTTTGATAATAGAATTGGCGACGGAGTGCTTGCACAACCTTCATTCATCAACAGAGGTAGTGGATACAAATCATCTACCACTAGGGTAACAGTTACCGGAAGTGGTTTTGCTGATGTTATTCCGGTTGGAAAATTTGTTACTGTTAAGGGACTAACAAGTTATCCAGGTCCTGGCGCACAAATAACATTTAATGGTGAAGATCAAATTTATACAATGGTAAGCATTACCGAGTTAGGTGAAAATTATCTAGGCACGGAAGGATTCAGTGCCACATTGAGAGTTTCACCCGAGATTAAGGTTAGAGATAACTTTGCACACGATACGGTAATAACAATTAGACAACAGTATTCACAGTGTCGTATCACAGGACATGACTTCCTGGATATTGGTACTGGTAACTTTGAAGAAACAAATTATCCAGAACTTTATGCGACTGGATTATACACACCTGCTCCTGAAAATGAAGTTGTTGAGGAAACGGGTGGTAAGGTGTTCTATACATCCACTGACCAAAGTGGTAACTTTAGAACTGGAGAATTATTTGCGGTTGAACAGGCAACTGGTATCGTAACAATTAGTGCTGACTTCTTTGATTTATCAGGTTTGACAGAACTAAGACTTGGCGGTATTAGAGTTGGCGGTTCGGGTGTTATTATTAGAGAGTTTTCAACGGATCCTTTATTCACTGAAGATTCAAATAACATCATACCAACACAGAGATCTATTGCTGCATACTTGGCAAACAGATTGAGTATTGGTGGTTCGGAACTAACAACTGAAAGTTTCATTGCAGGTAATGTGTTGGTAGGGCCAGCATTAATCAACAACGTTTTATCAACTGCGGTTAGAATACCAAAAGTTGCTAAATTCGAAGGAGATAAAGCACAGATAGACGGATCTATATTGGCGCAGACTATGTTCCACAGATCTTTCGACAATGAGTTTTAACAATAAACATATGATAAATAAATGCATCGGAGTCAAAAATGGCAGAATTTAAACTAGGTAGAATCAGATTTGTATGGAAGAGCGACTGGGCAGGTGGCACTACATACTACAAAGATGACGTCGTAAGGTACGGCGCACGAACATATATCTGTGCTGTAGGACACACAGCAGACGCAGATTTCTCAACAGATTTAGGATACAGTCCAACTAAATGGAATCAGATGACTGATGGTCTATCTTGGGCTGGTGATTGGGCAACTACTACAGATTATAAGATTAGAGACATTGTTAAGTTTGGCGGACTCCTATACATTGCCACAGCCGAGCATACAAGTACAACTGATCTAAACACTGATATTGCCAACTGGGATGTATTTGCAGAAGGATTTGAATGGAAGGGTAACTGGGCAACAGCAACTACCTACAAGGTAGGCGATGTCGTAGCATATGGCGGCGTGGTTTATCGTGCTAACACTTATCATTCTTCAACAACATTTACTTCAGATAGTGCAAACTGGGATACATTCACAGCAGGATTTAGATACAGAAGCGACTGGGCACAATCAACTGATTATATTCCATACGATGTTGTAAAATACGGTGCAGGTTTATACCTAACTACAATTGGTCATACTTCGACTTCTAGTTTTGCAACTGACGAACCAACAAAATGGGAAAAGATAGTTAAAGGATTTGAGTTCATCGGCAACTGGGATGTCTCAACTGATTACAAAATTGGTGACGTAGTTAAGTATGGTGGTAATCAATATGTTGCTCTACAACATGGAGCAGGAAATACACCTTCTACTGCATCAGCATCATGGTCATTATTTACAGAAGGCTTTGATTGGCAGCAGAATTGGTCAGTAAATAACAGTTATAGAGTAGGACACGTTGTAAGACAAGGCGGTCATACTTATGTTGCTCAACAGGATTCAACAAGCGTTGCTACAACTGCAACTGCAACTACGGTTACTACAAATATTATCACAATAGGTGATACAACCGGCATGGCTGCTGGTATGGCAATTAAATTTACCGGAACATCATTCGGTGATTTAAGCACAAGTGCTACTTACTTTATTAAAACGGTTGATAGCGGAACAGAAATTACGATTACTGAAACTGTTGGGGGAGCCGTTAAGGTATTATCAAATGCTACTGGCACATTAACAGTAAATGCAAACTGGCCTCTAACTAATTCAACATACTGGTCCGAACTGGGAACAGGATTTAGTTGGCAGGGAGAATGGACTGACGACAACAATTATTTCAAAGGCGATGTTGTTAAGTTTAATTCAAATGCTTACATTTGTATAAACTCACATAGATCAGAAGGCGATGATGGTTCAACGATCGGCGAAGCAGGTGGCGGAGCAGATAATTCAAGACCAGATCAGGATGTATCAGGTACATACTGGAACATTCTAAACATTGGTAGCGAAACATCAGTTCTTACAACAACTGGTGATTTAGTTTATTATGGTGGAGCAGGTCCTACAAGATTACCAATTGGTGTAGAAGGACAGGTTTTACAGGCTGGAGCGTCGGTTCCAGAATGGGTTTCACTAGGTCAAACGGATCATGTCTATTATGTTGCAACATATGGACAGGACAGAGCATATCCACTTAGTGGTGGAACTATTGACAGTCCGTGGAAGTCAATCAGATACGCTTGTTTGCAGGTTGAAAACGGACCAAGAAATCCTAACACAAGAAGATTATTGGAACTAAACAGACAGTTCATTCAAAGAGAAGTTACTGAATGGATTGACTATCAAGTAGAATACTACACAAATACAGCACCAGATGTAACAAGCATTTGGTATAACTTTACGTATGACGATGCTAAGTGTGAAAGAGACACTGGATTGATTGTTGATGCAGTTATGTATGATATTGCACACGGTGGTAATGTTAAAACAAGAGGTGCTGCAAATGCATACGTTGGCGGATTAAGCGAATCAGAAACACAAGCATATCCAAATCTAAGTGCAGAGAAAGAACAAGATATTGCTGCTTTCGAATACATGAAATCAGTGGTACAGTCAGTACTTAATAACGAAGCACCAGCAGTAAATTATCAGGATACTAACGGAGATAATTCAACTGCCAAGGTTGCACAATACATTGATTTGAACTATACTGCTGAAGCAGGAACTTATACAACAATTGCTGCACTGGTAACAATCATTCAAAACGCACTGGAAGATGAAGATACTTCAAGAATTCCAGCACGTTATGCACCAACTAACTTGATTAAGATCGGTACTGGTCGCTATAACGAGACATTACCAATCGTTGTTCCAGAACAGACTGCTATACTTGGTGACGAACTTCGTTCAACCAACATTAGACCGAGCGCAGGAACTACAAATCCTGAGGATGCAAAATATTCTATTGGTGCTCTAGGCAGAATGGAAGCAATCATCGGTGATATCATCACAGGTAACGATGTAACTGAAACTTCTGGTAATACAGAAACACAGAGCAGAGCGTTTCCATATGCTGATACTCCACAGGTAACTGAAGTTACAAGATTAGTTAGAACTATTCAACACAACATAGACTTTAGATTAGGAACACTAGCGTTAAACAATACTAACGATCCAGCAACTTACAACAGTTCATACCTAGCAGGCTATGGTGATGCTAGAAAGAATATTAAGGAAAACAAGAAGTTCTTCCAAGAGCAGGTTAAGGCATACCTTGACACAAACTATGCTTCAATAAAATATTCAAGAACAAAATGCAAACAGGACGTTGGTTACATTGTTGATGCCATAGTTTATGATTTAACATATGGCGGTAACAAGCAATCAATCGATGCAGGACTTGCATACTTTGACGGTCCTGGCGGCGCACTTGCAATTGACTCAACAGAAAAAACTGCAACACTTGCAGCATACAACTACTTGAAAACTATAATGAGCACTGCTGCTAACAGCGGTACTGTTACTAGCAATCAAGATGTTGTTGCACAGTATGACAGTGGCACAGCAGGATCTGCAGGCGCTATCACGCTAATTGAAGATAATATGGATATTATCTACAACATTATTAACGGCGGAAGCACAGCAGCACCAAATATTACCGTAACAAGCATTACTGGTACTGACACCTTGGTAACAGGATCAGCACACGGTTTAGGAGTTGGCGATTCATTTACACCAAGAAGCACAGCGAATGGTGTAACTAGCGGCGTTAAGTATTGGGTTACTAATATTCCTTCAAGCACAGAATTTAAAATCAGTGCTACACTGGGTGGTTCGAATGTAACACTTACCAACGGAGCAGGTTTAAGCATAGTTGGTGATGTTGTTGATCATCCTCTTGCACAGAACGGTACTTCATCTACCACAACATTAATTGGTGCAGGTGAAGCGTTGGATGCACAACAGGAAACATTGGTTACTGCAACAACTAACTATATTAGCACAAACTATCCAAGTTTAACTTACAATGTTGCCAAGTGTGAAAGAGACACAAGATTAATTCTTGAGGCAGCCACATTTGACCTAATGCTAAACAGCAATTTCCAAACTCTTAAGGCAGCAATTGCATATCTAAGATCAACAGCAAGTGATGTTTATGATCTTGGTCAGAAAACAGCGACCATTGCGGCTTTCCAGAATCTAGGAGACACTATATCAGGTAATGCAGCAACATATCTTAACAGTGTATCAGCAGCAGCAACCACAGTTGCTACCCTGTTTGAATTGCTAACTGATGTAATATACAGCGGTTCAAATGAAGGTACAAGATGTGCTAGTGAGGAAAGAAACACTCACCATGCAATTCTACAAATTGAAAGAAATAGAGATTACATCGTTGCAGAAATTGATGCTTACATTGCTGACACATACAGTGACACTGTAACAGCATCTGCTGCTTCAGGTAACATCTTTACAATTACAGACACGAGCTGGATGCAGAGAAATACTGCAATTAGATTTACGGGTACAACATTTGGTGGAGTTGAAACAGATGTTACTTATTACGTACAGGATGTGGTAAGTTCAACAACATTTACGGTTGCTACAACAAGATATGCTACCGCGGCATTGACCCTAACAAATGCTTCAGGATCAATGGGCGTTGCAATGTACTACAATTCAGCACTATGTCAAAGAGATACGGGCGAGTACTTAAACGCACTTAAATGGGACTTGTACTACACTGCGAATCACAAATCATTGTATGCATCACGTTATTATGCAAACGCAGTAACAGGATCACTAGAAGAAGACATGTTCTACTTGCGCGATGCTACTGGTTTGCGTGATTGTACTCTAGAAGGATTAACTGGTGATTTATTGGCAGCAAATGCTTATGGCTCTTCAAGAGTGTCTGCAGGTGCTTATGCTTCACTTGATCCAGGTTGGGGACCAGAAGATTACAGAGCATGGATCATTACACGTTCGCCATACATCCAAGGCGTAACCACAATTGGTACTGCATGTATTGGTCAGAAGATTGACGGTGCGCTACACAATGGTGGTAATGACTCGATGGTATCAAATGACTTTACTCAGGTATTGAGTGATGGTATTGGTGCTTGGATCACTAACAATGGTAGAGCAGAACTTGTATCAGTATTCACATACTACAACCACATTGGTTACCTAGCAGAAGCGGGTGGCAGAATTAGAGGTACCAACGGTAACTGTTCATACGGTGACTTTGGTGCTGTTGCAGAAGGAGTTGATTCTTCAGAAACACCTAACACTGCTGTTGTGGATAACATCTTCCAATACGAAGCATTGGTTGCTTCTGTACAAACAGATGACAGCAAGATATTCCAGTTTGAATACTCAAATGCTGGTATTGAATACACAAACGCTACATGGACAGTAACGGGCGGCGGTATCAACGCTGAGGTTGAACAGGATGACTTCCGTGATGATGCAGTACATAGCGTAAGATTACTAGATCTAGGTGATGACTCATCCGGACAGTTTGGTGGTGAGGGTTTCCTAACACAAACGGGTACGGCACAGAATGGTACTTCAAGTTCATTAACACTTGCAGCAACAGATGATCAATTGACAAATGCCTATAACGGCATGAAGATTATCATTACTGGTGGTTCAGGCGCTGGACAGTTTGGTATTGTGTCTGCTTACAACGCAGGAAGTAAAATTGCTTCTGTGGTAAGAGAAAGTGATGGCGGCTCAGGTTGGGATCATATGGAAGGTGCGGTTGATATTGAAACACCGGATGCTTCCAGTGTTTATGTAATTGAACCTGCGATAAGTTTCACGGCACCAACAACTACTTCTGCCACATACACAGGCATGCCAGCAAGTGCTACATGGACTGATGTAGTGTATGGTGATACTGTTGGAGTATATACTCCAAGTTACACATACGGTGGAAGCGGAACTTCGGCAACATTTTCAGTAATTAGAAATGGAACAAAATACAATGTGTCTGTTGCTACACCAGGTACGGGTTACACAAGATTAGAAACAATAACAGTTGCAGGAACACAGTTAGGTGGAACATCAACGGATAATGACCTTACTTTAACTATTACTGCCATTGACTCAAATGGCGGAATACTTGAAGTTGATCAAACAGGTTATGGTGCGGGCGGTGTTTATGTAGCCGTTGCATCAGGAAGTGACCAAGTTGCTTACAGTTCAAACGGTAGCACATGGACGCTTGCTTCTTTACCAAGTTCAGGAACATGGACATCAGTTGCACACGGACTGGTAGATGATGGATCAACAATTGCTAAGACTTCTAGATTCATTGCAGTGCGCAGTGGAAGTGCAGTAGCAGCATACTCCGATGATGGCGGTGCTACATGGACTCCAACATCGTTACCAGCAAGTGCTGCTTGGAGCTCAATCACATATGGTGAGGGCAGATGGGTAGCAATTGCAAGCGATAGCACAACAGTTGCAGTAACACAGGATGGTGAAGTTTGGGATATCCAAGGAACACTACAAAGCACAGGATTCGTTGATATTGCCTACGGTAAGGGACTGTTTATAGCAGTTAAACCGGGTGCATCGACAGGTGCAGTTAATAAGAGTACTGATGGTGTAACATGGACAGCAGAAGATCTAGGCACTTCAGCAACTTGGAACAGCGTTGGATACGGAGCAAATACATTTGTTATAGTTGCTACGGATTCAAACAGCGGTTATGCAAGTGCAGATGGCGAAGACTGGAATGCAGTAACTATCGGATCACCAGACGGTTCAACAACTGCTGGTTATCAAAATGTTAGATATGGTCAGGGTGTATTCCTTGTAACGGCATATCAATCAGGAGTACAGGATTACAGTTATGTTGCTAAATCAGAAAACGGTATTTACTGGACCATAGAAGGTGTTGCTGGACCTGCAAATAATATTTCAGGTTACAATGCACTGGCATTTGGTAATCCAGATAGAACAGGTACTTGGGTGCTTATAGAAAAAGACAGTGGTAATATTAATACTACTGTAAGCACTGGTTGTAAAGCAAAAGCAAGATCATTTATTGCTGATGGTAAGATTTTTGCAATCAGAATAACGGATCCAGGTTCTGGATACACAAGCACTCCGACAATGACAATTACGGATCCAAACAATCTTTACGATCCACCGCACCAAGTAAGAACTGGAAGCGGAGTATTGGCACAACCTTCATTCAAGAATAGAGGTGTTCAATACACAACTGGATCTGCAGAGATTAATACAGGTGATGGTTTTGCTGACTTCTATCAGGATGGTTCATTCATAGCAGTTAGAAGAATTACACAATCACCAGTGGCGGGTTCAAACGTGGTATTTGATCACTTACCTGCAAGAGTATTTAAACTCGTAAGTGTGCTTACACTGAGAGGAAGCAATGACGGTGCTTACACAGCATTCTTCCAGATCAGTCCTGTATTTACAGTAGCAGAAGCACCTGAACATTTAGAAGATGTTACAACAAGAATTAGATATTCACAGGTTAGATTGACAGGACATGACTTCCTAGACATTGGTACTGGTAACCTTGCAGAAACTAATTATCCAGGAACACCTACACAGGATCCAATACCTGCAAACGAAACTGTTGAAAACAACGGTGGTAGAGTATTCTTTACTTCAACCGACCAAGATGGTAACTTTAGAGTTGGTGACTTGTTCAGTGTTGAACAGAGTACGGGTGTTGCTACGTTGAATGCTGATGCATTTAACATTTCCGGACTACAGGAAATTTCACTAGGTGAAGTAACACTTGGTGGAGGATCTGCAACAATTACGGAATTCTCAACAGATCCGTTCTTTACAGCAGATAGTGATAGCATCATTCCTACGCAACGTGCTATCAAGGCTTACATTGCATCACAAATTGGTGGTGGTGGTGCGAGCCTTAACGTAAATAGCGTTACAGCAGGTTCGATTCAAATTAATAGTAACCAAATTACTACGACGGGTGTCGGATCAATACAAATGAATGCTAGATTTAACTTCACTGGCGGAGTCACTGGAGCACCACTAGCATTTAACTACTTTTTAGTATAACAAATATGGAGGAACACTAAAATGGCAACAGGAAGATTAGGAACAAGTAACTTATCGGCAGCAACCGCTACTGTTCTTTATACCTGCCCAGCAAGTAACTTTGCAGTTGCTTCCGTGAGTCTGTGTAACAGAAATGCTACATCAATCACGGTAAGAATTGCGGTAACTGCTGCGGCAAGTCCAGCAAACGATGAGTACATCGAGTACGATACAACACTTTTAGCAAATGGTGTATTAGAAAGAACAGGACTTGTTTTGGACGCAGGCAAGAACATTGTTGTTTATTCTAGCTCAGCAAACGTAAGTGCTGTGGCTATGGGTATTGAAACATCAACTGCATAAGGATATTAAATAATGCCACGTAGAATTTCAACAGGTACAGCCGGAGGATTTACACTAGGAGATGTTACTCTAGTTGGTCCAAGTTTAGGATCAGCAAGAGCTAATCAGAATCTAGTATTAGATGCTAACGGAACCGGTGATATCACAACTAATGCACAACTCACACTAACTGGTGGAGAGGCTTCTACTGCTTTTAATGCAGGAGGCGACCTACAGGTAGCAGGTGGAATGGGCGTTGGTGGAAATTTATATGTGGGCGGAACTGTTAATCTAGGTGGCGGCACCGGATTCAATGATACGGCAATTGGTGGAACATCAACTGCGGTATTCACTAACTTAACTAGTACTTCAGTTTCAACTCTGTCAGAAACAACAGAAATTACAAACTCAAAAATTTCATCTGTAGGAATAATTACACACGATTTTACCGAAGGTAATACTTGGGTTCATAGCATAATTTCAGGAAATTTTACTGCAAATTTTACGAATGTGCCCACTACTAACAATAGATACTACACCATGAATCTTGTTTTATTGCAAGGTGCAACTCCATATTTGGCCAACGGTGTGCAAATCGACGGTGTAACACAGACTATAAGATGGGCGGCTTATGGTGCTCCTACTCCACAGGCTAATAGATTTGAGGAAGTAACGTTTCAGTTGATTAGAGTTGGCAGTAGTTGGGAAGTTTTTGGATCACTATCAACGCATGGATAAAAACAAAAAACGTATATTGCTAAATACGTATAGAGGAACATAAAATGGGAAGAAGAGTATTAAATAGTCAAGGTGCAGTTGCCGGAAATCTAAGCATTACGGGCAATACAATAGCAACCACGGAAACAAATGCAGATCTAGTGCTTGATCCAAACGGCACTGGTGATGTTACATCGGCTGATCAATTAAGAATTACTAACAACACTGCCAGTACAAATTCAACAAGCGGTGCAGTAATTGTAACAGGCGGAGTTGGAATTACTGGAGATTTATATCTAGGCGGTAATTTAAACGGCGGACAACTTGATAATCTTACCATTGGTAGCGTGACTCCAGCAGCAGGAACATTCAGCACAATTACCGTGAATGGACTTGCTACATTTTCTGAATTTGCTGAAACAGTAGCAACTAAAACGGGTGCCACAGGTGTTATTACTCATGACTTTACCGAATCAAACATTTGGTACCATAGTTCAATGAGTGCAAACTTTACAATGAATTTAACCAATGTTCCCACAACAGACAATAGAACACTTACAGTATCGCTTGTATTGATACAGGGCGGAACGGCTAGATATGCAAGTGCATTCCAGATAGATGGTGTTTCGCAAACCATTAGATGGGCTGCATACAATGCACCAACACCACAAGCAAGCAGATACGAAATTCAAACATTTAAATTGGTAAGATCAAGCGGTGCATGGACAGTATTTGGATCACTAGCATCATACGGATAGGAGAATTAGAAAATGCCTAGTTTTAAGAAAGTTTCATCAGCAGATTTAGGAAAGTATTTTCCAAACACTCCACCTACATTCACAGGTGGCTCTCCTGCAGATGGCGGCAGTTCAAACATTACTGCTAATGGTCTTTTTACTACTGTTTTTGATGCAGATTCAATTGACGCACTAAACAGAGGCGCTATTATTTTTAGTTCCAGTGGTTCATTACCTCCAGGATTTTCATTTAATGCTTCAACGGGTGTCCTAAGTGGAACATACACATTGCAAGGTATTAATCAATCAGGAGCAAACTATAATTTTAACATTACGGCAACGGAAGGTAATCCACAACTGCCCATTAAACAGTCAGTGACACGTTCATTTACTCTAGTATTGAATGTGCCTTGGAAGTACAGACAGGTAGTTTCCACGGGCTACATGGCTGGTGGATATCAGAATTCATCTTTATGGAGCAATGTTAATAGAGTGACGCACAGCACGGACACAACTACCAACCTAGGCGATGGTAGAATTCAGAACTATCACTACAAATCAGGAGCAACCACTCTTGATAGAATGCACATTTGGAATGGTGGTTTCGTAACTGCATTTAACATGCGTACGGAATCAAGACAGGATAGGGGTTCAATCAACTTTAACGGTGGTAACACTGGTACTATTTGGGAACCGGACAGAGAATTTGCTTGGGTAAATGGAGAAGGTTGTAGTCAGTGGAGACGCTGGCAGTTTTCAAACGAATCCATTACGTCAAACAGAGGTAGCGGATTCAACTCACACATGGGATCAATATCCGGAGAGGACAGAGGTATTGGCTGGGACAACGGCGGATACACTCAGAGATTCCTATTCTCAACCGAAAGTGCTGCCAATGCTGGTTCAAGCGCAGGCGCACACGGTCAGCAGAAGGGATTAAGTTCCAAGGATGACAAGGGATATGGCGGAAACCAGGGTTCATACAATGGTGGAAACCAATTTAGGGTTACAAATACTTCAAACGAATCAAGAATTACTATCGTAGGAAAACCATTTGGAAACATGGGAGAGGAAAACTACGGACATGGTCAGGACAAGGGATACTGTATTGGTACGTATGACGGTAGCCAAAATAACAGATCGTTCATCCTTACATATTCAACCAACTCGGGTTTTGAAACTGGCGGGACCACACAACCAAAAGGGCACGGTGGATGTAGTTCAGGACATATGGGATTCAGGAACTAGTGTTTATAAATATAGGCACACGGAGGAATTAATTTATGTCTAATGAAATAAGAAAACAAGATAACGAAAGAGTACTAAGCGCCTGGGATGGAATCAATCTATACGAAAAGTATGAAAACAAGGAATGGAAGACTCCTGTAAATTCTAAGTATCTAGAAAAATTAGACGAGGATGGCAAGGAAATTGTTGATTTTTGTCTCAATAAAGTAGTTCATAATCCAAAATTTAAAATGAAATTCTTCCAGGGTGAGGACCAACTAACCCCCTTTCATAAACTAAAACAGTTTTTATTAGAACTTAAATCATTAGAAGAGTCGATTGAAGAATTTGAATGGACAGAAAAAAAATTGACTCTCGAAAAAGAAATTGCCGAAGCAAAGTTAGCAAAGACTGATGACCCTATTGAAAAGAAAGAACAAGAATTGATTATTGTAGAATCAGAAAAGAATATTAGAGGTTTTATACGCAGAGCAGCACAGCACTACATTGAAAGAGAACACTATGTTAATTTAATTAGGGAATATTTAGACAGTCCGGAAGGAAAAACAGAAGACGGAAAATCCTTGATGACTGTTTTTAACACACCGTTAGAAGAAGCATATGAAAAAGAATACTGGACAATCAGA
>Ga0129353_1033120_pt1 | contig 17865 bp, 32 predicted proteins | sample CPBNA2_4_FD_105431 | JGI IMG/M metagenome (GOLD analysis project Ga0129353, IMG submission 105431) | Freshwater to marine salinity gradient microbial communities from Chesapeake Bay, USA - CPBay_Sum_27_0.2_RNA2 (Metagenome Metatranscriptome) | ecosystem: Environmental > Aquatic > Marine >...
CGGGGAAATAATGTCTAGACGAAAAAATCATAGGTAAAAGAAGCAAATGCCAACGATATCTCAATTAGTAAGAAAAGGCCGAAAGAGCTTGACAAAGACCAGCAAATCTGCTGCGCTTAAGTCTTGTCCTCAGAAGCGCGGAGTATGTGTACGAGTGTACACCACTACCCCGAAGAAGCCAAACTCAGCAATGCGAAAAGTTGCTCGTGTTAGGTTGACCAATCAAAATGAAGTTAACGCCTACATTCCTGGTGAAGGTCACAACCTCCAGGAGCACTCGATCGTGCTCGTGAGAGGTGGTCGAGTTAAGGACTTACCGGGCGTGCGTTATCACATCGTGCGCGGAGCACTTGATACCGCTGGTGTTGAAGGTCGCAAGCAAAGGAGATCTAAATACGGAGCAAAACGTCCGAAGAAATAATTAGGAGATGAGAAAAGGAAGAGCTAAAGAACGAATCATCTTACCAGATCCTCGATATGGAGACACGCTGGTAACCAAGTTTGTCAACAACCTTATGCTTGATGGCAAAAAGAATACGGCATATCGAATCTTTTATGAAGCGATGGATATAGTTGAAGCGAAGACTGAAGAGAGCGGGTTAGACGTTTGGAAGAAGGCTTTGGAGAACGTTACTCCTCAAGTGGAGGTGAAGAGTCGCAGAATTGGAGGGTCGACTTTCCAAATACCGCAGGAGATTAGAGCTAGCAGAAAAACAAGTCAAGGAATGAAGTGGCTTATTTCTTTCTCTGCCAAGAGAAATGGAAAGAGCATGGGTCAAAAACTTGCTGATGAGATTATGGCAGCAGCCAAAGAAGAAGGTGCTGCATTTAAAAAGAAAGAGGATACACACCGAATGGCTGAAGCAAACAAGGCGTTTGCTCACTTCCGATTCTAATTTGGTTATAGTTTAGAAATGGCGAAAAGAGATTTAAAGTTTACGAGAAACATTGGTATAGCAGCTCACATTGATGCTGGTAAGACCACGACTACCGAAAGGATATTATACTACGGTGGGGTTAGTCACAAAATCGGTGAGGTTCATGACGGTGCGGCAACAATGGATTGGATGGCTCAGGAACAAGAGCGTGGTATTACCATTACATCTGCTGCAACAACATTAAATTGGAACTACCGAAATCAAGAGTACCATGTAAATATCATCGATACTCCTGGTCACGTTGATTTTACCGTAGAGGTCAATAGATCACTTCGTGTTTTGGATGGTCTTGTTTTCTTGTTTAGTGCAGTTGACGGTGTTGAGCCACAATCTGAAACAAACTGGAGATTAGCAAACAATTACAATGTTCCAAGAATCGGTTTTGTAAATAAAATGGACCGTCAGGGTGCTGATTTCCTCGCTGTATGTAAGCAGGTGAAAGAAATGCTCGGTAGTCATGCTTTACCACTACAATTAAATATTGGAGCCGAAGAGGGATTTAAAGGTGTAGTTGACCTTATAAATTTCCGTGGAATTACTTGGAATGAGGAAGATATGGGAATGACCTTCCAAGAGATTGATATCCCATTAGATATTGTTGACGAGGCTAGAGAATTGCGCGGTCAGCTTCTTGAAGCGGTTGCAGAATTTGATGACAACCTAATGGAGAAATACTTTGAGGATGAAAACTCTTTGACAGAAAGAGAAATCCTTGACGCTCTTCGCGAAGCTACAATTGCTGGAAAAGTTGTTCCAATGATGTGTGGTTCTGCATTTAAGAATAAAGGGGTGCAGGCAATGCTCGATATGGTGATGGAGATTCTCCCTTCACCAATTGACACAGAGGCAATTGTTGGAACAAATCCAAAGACTGACCAGGAAGAATCACGCAAACCGTCTCCACAGGAGCCATTTTCAGCTCTGGCATTTAAGATCGCAACTGACCCATTTGTAGGTAGACTTTGCTTTACAAGATCATACTCTGGTACTTTGGAGGCGGGTTCTTATGTCTTGAATACACGGTCAGGAAATAAAGAAAGAATTTCAAGAATTTTCCAGATGCACGCCAACAAGCAGAACCAAATCCCTCAGTTGCACTGCGGTGACATTGGTGCATTGGTTGGTTTTAAGGATATCAAAACTGGAGACACGCTTTGTGATGAAAAGCACCCGATAGTTTTGGAATCTATGGATTTCCCAGATCCTGTAATTGGCGTGGCTGTAGAGCCAAAGACTCAAGCTGACGTAGACAAGATGGGGATGGCACTAGCCAAGCTGTCTGAAGAGGATCCAACCCTTACGATATATACCGATGAAGAAACAGGTCAGACGGTATTGAGTGGAATGGGAGAGCTTCACCTAGATATCATCATTGATCGAATGAAGCGTGAGTTCAAGGTTGAAATAGATCAAGGAGCTCCACAAGTAAATTATAAGGAATCAATTACCGGCTCTACCCAGCACCGCGAGGTATATAAGAAGCAAAGTGGTGGTCGTGGTAAGTTCGCTGACGTTATCGTCAAAATCGAACCAGGAGATGCTGAGAAGCCAGGTCTGATATTCGAAAATGAAGTTAAGGGTGGTAACGTACCGAAGGAATTTATTCCATCGGTTGAGAAAGGATTCAAAGAAGCAATGAAGAACGGTGTTTTAGCTGGTTATCAAGTAGATAACTTGAAAGTAACGCTGCTCGATGGCTCTTTCCACGCTGTGGATTCTGATCAGTTATCATTTGAACTGGCTGCAAAAATGGCATATCGTAATGCCATCCCACAATGTAATCCAGTGCTGCTTGAGCCTATTATGAAGCTTGAAGTGGTGACGCCAGAGCAAAATATGGGTGATGTGGTAGGTGATTTGAACCGTAGGAGAGGAGTTGTAGAAGGAATGGATGACAGAGCTGGATCTAAAGTTGTAAAGGCAAAAGTGCCATTATCTGAAATGTTCGGATATGTTACTCAGCTAAGAACTATTACTTCTGGTCGTGCTACTTCATCAATGGAATTCTCACATTATGATGAGTGTCCAAAGAACATTGCCAAGGAGGTAATAGATACAGTTAAAGGAAGACTAGAAAAAGCATAACAACGCAGATATTATTTAAAAGAAATGGCGCAACGAATCAGAATAAAGCTTAAGTCCTACGACCACAACTTAGTTGATAAATCAGCTGAGAAGATTGTGAAGACGGTAAAGACTACCGGTGCTGTCGTAAGTGGACCGATTCCTCTGCCCACACAGAAGCAGATTTACACGGTGTTAAGATCACCGCACGTAAATAAGAAAGCTCGTGAGCAGTTCCAACTTTCAAGCTACAAACGTCTAATGGACATTTATAGTAGCTCATCTAAAACCATTGATGCACTTATGGGCCTAGAGCTTCCAAGTGGTGTTGATGTTGAAATCAAAGTATAACCCAATAATTCAAGAAAGAGATGATAGGAATAATTGGAAAGAAAGTTGGAATGACGAGTGTATTCTCTGAAGAGGGTAAAAACATTCCATGTACGGTAATCGAAGCGGGTCCTTGTGTTATTACACAGATCAGAAGCGAAGAGAACGATGGTTACAATGCTACGCAGCTAGCCTTTGATGATATCAGTGAAAAGAACACCATCAAAAGTGCAAAAGGTCATTTTGATAAAGCCAATACCAATGCTAAGCGAAAGGTTGTAGAATTTCGTGATTGGGATGGAGATCAAGCTGTTGGAGAAACAGTGAGCGTTGACATTCTCGAAGAAGGAGAATTTGTGGACGTAGTGGGAACATCTAAGGGTAAAGGTTTTCAAGGTGTAGTTAAGCGACACGGTTTCCGCGGAGTTGGGGATGCTACACATGGTCAACATAATAGATTGCGTGCTCCTGGTTCTATTGGTGCATGTTCTACACCTTCTCGTGTATTCAAAGGAATGCGAATGGCTGGTAGAATGGGTGGTGAGCGCGTGAAGATGATCAATCTTGAAGTAGTTAAAGTTTTGGCAGAAAAGAATGTGGTCCTTGTAAAAGGAGCAGTGCCAGGATCAAAAGGATCATACGTAATTATAGAGAAATAATGGAGTTTGCGATACATAACATATCTGGCAAGGATACCGGCAAAAAGGTTAAGCTAGACAAGGATGTTTTTGGTATAGAACCAAATGAGCATGCCGTATATCTCGATGTTAAGCAGTTTCTTGCTAATCAGCGTCAGGGTACAAGTAAAGTTAAGGCGCGTGCTGAGGTAAGCTACTCAACACGAAAAATCAAAAAGCAAAAAGGAACTGGTGGTGCCCGAGCAGGAAGCATCAAGTCTCCAGTTTTTGTGGGTGGAGGTAGAGCTCATGGTCCAGAACCAAGAGACTACGGCTTTAAGCTTAACAAGAAAGTAAAGAGACTAGCACGAAAATCTGCTCTATCGGCAAAAGCAGCATCTAAGGATATCAGAGTAATGGAGAACATCACACTAGATGCTCCAAAAACTAAGTCATATCTAGAAATGCTCAATGGACTAGATCTTACTGGGAAAAAGACTTTATTGGTCACAGCTGATGTTCAAACTGAGCTCGTATTAAGCGCGAGAAATTTTCCAAAAGCGAAGGTTACCACTGCAGACAGTCTCAATACCTATGACTTGATGAACGCAAATGTGCTTTTGCTATGTGAGGGCGCTATTGAGAAAATAAACGAAACCTTAAAGTAATCTGAGATGAGCATACTTATCAAACCACTTATTACCGAAAAAATGACTGAGCTCAGCGAAAAAAGAGGTCAGTACGGATTCGTTGTGAACAGAGACGCTAATAAGGTAGAAATTCGAAAGGCTGTCGAAGAGCAGTATAATGTAACAGTAACATCGGTAAATACCATGATGTATGCCGGTAAGAATAAAAAGCGGTACACTAAAACCGCTATCGTTGATGGTAGAACAAATCACTTCAAGAAAGCACTTGTGTCAGTGGCTGATGGAGATGTGATTGATTTCTATGCTAACATTTAAGTAAGGAAAGAATGGCAGTTAGAAAATTAAGACCGACCACTCCTGGACAGCGATTTAAAGTCGTGAGTTCCTTCGATACTATTACTTCTTCAACTCCTGAAAAGTCTTTGGTAGTTGGGAAGAATAAATCAGGAGGAAGAAATAATTCAGGTAAGATGACCATTCGCCAGCGCGGTGGAGGTCATAAGCAGCGTTACAGGTTAATCGACTTCAAGCGAGACAAGAAGGACATTAAAGCCACCGTTCAGAGTGTTGAATATGATCCGAATAGAAATGCGCGAATCGCATTGGTAGAATACACAGACGGTGAGAAGCGATACATCTTAGCCCCTGCCGGAATTACAGTAGGACAAGAAATCGTAAGCGGAGAAAAAGTAGCTCCTGAAGTTGGTAATGCACTCCCTTTAGCAAATATGCCTCTGGGAACTATCGTGCACAATATTGAACTGAACCCAAATCAGGGTGGCAAGTTTGCACGCAGCGCTGGTACATACGCTCAATTATCAGCCAAAGAAGGAAAGTATGCTGTTTTGAAGATGCCAAGTGGTGAGGTAAGAATGGTGTTACAAACTTGTATGGCCACCGTCGGAACTGTAGGAAATTCAGATCACTTCCTTGAGCGAAGCGGTAAGGCAGGTAGAAGCAGATGGTTAGGAAGAAGACCAAGAGTTAGAGGTGTAGCCATGAATCCGGTTGATCACCCAATGGGCGGTGGTGAAGGTAGAGCTTCAGGAGGTCATCCTAGATCGCGTACTGGAGTTCCTGCTAAGGGCTATAAGACACGGGCAAAGAAGAAGCCATCAAACAAGTTCATCGTAGAAAAACGTAAGAAATAAGGCATGAGTAGATCACTTAAAAAACCGCCATTTGTGCACTATAAGCTCCGTCAGAGAGCTGAGGAGGCTCAGTCTTCAGGGAAGAAGAGTGTAATCAAGACTTGGAGCAGAGCTTCAATGATTACACCTGAGTTTGTTGGGTTAACCATTGCAGTGCACAATGGAAAGAAATTCATTCCTGTATATGTAACGGAGAATATGGTAGGCCACAAACTCGGAGAGTTTGCTCCTACTAGAAATTTCCGTGGTCATGCAGGTAATAAAAAAGGCAAGAAGTAAGATTAGAAAGTCATGGGAGTAAGAAAACACAATATGGCAGAACGCATCAAAGAGGAGAGGAAAAACCTCTACATAGCTAAGTTGCGTAATTGCCCTACATCTCCAAGAAAGATGAGACTTGTAGCCGACTTGGTGCGCGGAATGGATGTAGCTAAAGCTTCAGCAGTTTTGAAATTCACGAAAAAGCATGCCGCTCGTGACTTGGAAAAACTGCTTATGTCTGCCATTTCAAATTTTGAGCAGAAGTCGGGTGAACGATGGGAAGAAGCAGGACTCTTTATCAAAGAAATCTCTGTTGATAGTGGTAGGGCCTTAAAAAGAATTCAACCTGCTCCTCAAGGTAGAGCCTACAGAATTAGAAAAAGATCTAACCATATAAATATGGTGCTTGCAAGTGCAAACGAGCAGATGAGCAATCAAACAGAAAATTCAGAATCATAAATGGGACAGAAAACAAATCCAATCGGCAATAGGCTTGGCTTTATAAGAGGCTGGGATTCTCAGTGGTTCGGAGGTAAAGACTTTGGCGATAAGCTCGTTGAGGACCGAAAGATTAGAGACTATGTGTACGCACGTTTGAAAAATGCTAGCGTTTCGCATATCGTCATTGAACGAACAATGAAATTGGTCACAGTGACGATTAATACCGCCCGACCTGGAATCATCATCGGAAAAGGTGGACAGGATGTTGATCGACTAAAAGAAGAATTGAAGAAATTAACTGGAAAAGAAGTTCAGATAAATATCTACGAGATTAAAAGACCTGAGCTCGATGCCAAGCTTGTTGCAGACGCAATAGCTCGACAAATTGAGGGCAGAATATCTTTCCGTAGAGCAGCTAAAATGTCCGTAGCCTCAACCATGCGTATGGGTGCTGAAGGTATTAAGGTAATGATCAGCGGTCGTTTGAACGGAGCTGAAATGGCAAGAACAGAACAGTATAAAGACGGAAGAACACCATTACACACATTTAGAGCTGATATTGATTATGCTCTTTCTGAGGCTCACACCACCTATGGTAGAATTGGAGTTAAAGTATGGATTTGTAAGGGTGAGGTATACGGAAAACGTGACCTGTCTTCATCTGTAGGTTCTGGAACCCCAAATAAGGGTAAAGGTGGAAATGATGGTGCCCGCGGAGGAAGAGGTGGCAGAAGAAAACCAATGGCTTAAAACTAATTGACGATGTTATCACCAAGAAAAACAAAGCATAGAAAACAGCAGAAGGGACGTATCAAGGGAAATGCACAAAGGGGAAACCAGTTGGCGTTCGGAACCTTTGGTATAAAAAGTCTTGAAATGGGAAGATTGACCTCACGTCAAATAGAGGCGGCTCGTATTGCGGTAACGCGTTATATGAAACGTGAAGGCCAGGTTTGGATTAGAGTTTTTCCAGATGTGCCAATTACCAAGAAACCAGCAGAGGTAAGAATGGGTAAAGGAAAAGGTGCGCTTGATCACTGGGCTGCGAAAATTGAGCCAGGTCGAATGCTCTTCGAAGTTGAAGGAGTATCTCTTGAAGTTGGTAAAGAAGCGTTGCGACTTGCCGCTCAGAAACTTCCAGTAGTAACAAAATTTGTAGTCCGTAGGGATTATCAGGATTAAAAAGGAAAAGAAATGAAGTCGTCAGTAATTCGGGAAATGACCACTGAGGAAGTACAAGATAAGTTGATTGATGAAAAATCAACACTTGCTAAGATGAAGATGCAGCATGCTATCTCTCCTCTAGAGAATCCATTGGTTCTTAGAGAAAAGAAAAAGGATGTAGCGCGTCTGATGACAGAGTTAACCAAAAGGTCAAATGAAGCTTAAGCCATAGATTATGTCTGAAAGAAATCTTAGAAAAGAAAGAATTGGTGTCGTGACTAGTGATAAAATGGAAAAGTCCATTGTAGTTACGGTATCTAGAAAAATGAAGCATCCCATGTATGGTAAGTTCGTGAATGTTTCAAAAAAGTTTGTCGCTCATGATGAGAAGAATGAGTGCGGAATTGGTGATACTGTTCGCATTATGGAGACTCGTCCTATGAGTAAGCGTAAGTGCTGGAGGTTGATTGAAGTTGTTGAAAAAGCTAAATAAGAAAGAGAAATGTTACAGCAAGAATCACGTATGAAAGTGGCCGATAACAGTGGTGCCAAAGAGGTGCTCTGCATTCGGGTATTGGGTGGCACCAAAAGACGCTACGCTAGTATCGGAGATTTGGTCGTTGTGTCGGTTAAAGACGCGATGCCTTCTGGTAATATAAAGAAAGGCGCAGTAAGCCAAGCTGTGGTAGTACGAACTAAAAAGGAAGTGAGACGAAGTGATGGATCTTACATCCGATTTGATGAAAACGCTGTGGTCTTGCTTAATGCAACAGGCGAAATGCGTGGCACCCGAATCTTCGGACCTGTCGCAAGAGAGCTTCGTGAGAAGAAGTTTATGAAGATTGTGTCATTAGCACCAGAAGTGCTCTAAATGATAAATGAAATGCAAAGAAAATTGCACATAAAAAAAGGAGATGAAGTAATGGTCATCTCAGGTAATGAAAAAGGAAAATCTGGACGCGTATTAGACGTTGATAGACAAAAGTTAAGAGCTATTGTCGAAGGTTTAAATATGATGTCTGTTCACACCAAGCCAAACGCAGCCACTCCAGATGGAGGCATCGTTAAGAAAGAAGGTTCAATTCATATTTCAAACCTTTTGCATATCGATCCGAAAGATGGTAAGCCGTGTCGAATCGGAAGGAAAGTGGATGAGAAAGGCAATAAAGTCCGATATTCAAAAAGATCAGGGGAGGTAATCAAATGAGTAATTACACGCCACGTTTAAAGAAGCAATACACAGAATCTATTGCACCTTCTTTAATTGAGAAGTTCAAGTATAGCAGTAAAATGCAGGCTCCTGTGTTGAAGAAAATTGTTCTCAGTCAAGGTTTGGGAGACGCCACAGCGGACAAGAAGCTGATCGAGAACGCGCTAACGGAGATGACGACTATTAGTGGGCAAAAGGCCATTGCCACATATGCCAAGAAAGATGTGTCAAACTTCAAATTGCGTAAGGGAATGCCTATTGGTGCCAAGGTTACGTTGAGAGGAGATATGATGTATGAATTCCTTGATCGACTTGTATCAGTAGCCCTTCCTAGAACTAGAGACTTTAGAGGCATTAGCCCAAAAGGTTTCGATGGTAGAGGCAACTATAACATGGGTATTAAAGAGCAGATCATCTTTCCTGAAATTGACATTGATAAAATAAATCGAGTCTCAGGTATGGACATCACGATGGTGACATCTGCGAATACTGATGAAGAAGCATTTGAACTATTAAAAGAATTTGGATTACCATTCAAAAAGTAAGAGATGGCAAAAGAATCAATGAAAGCACGAGAGCGAAAGCGCGCCAAGATGGTAGAGCGTTACGCTGAGAAACGTGAACAACTTAAGGCAGAAGGTAGATGGGAAGAATTGCAAAAGCTTCCAAAAAACTCTTCGCCAGTGCGCATGCACAACCGATGTAAGCTTACCGGGCGACCAAGAGGCTACATGAGACAGTTTGGAATTTCTAGAGTGACTTTCAGAGAAATGGCTAATAAAGGTTTGATCCCAGGTGTTTCTAAAGCAAGCTGGTAAAAAGAATATAAAATGGCAGTAACAGATCCAATAGCAGATTACCTCACAAGATTGAGAAATGCGATGCGCGCTAACCATCGCGTAGTTGATATTCCAGCTTCTGGAGTGAAGAAGGAAATCACCAAAATCCTTTTTGAAAAAGGTTACATCTTGAGTTACAAGTTTGAAGATGTAGGTCATCAAGGCAACATAAAAATTGCGCTTAAATATGACAAGCTGACTAAGTCTGCGGCAATTAGAAATTTAAAGCGCATCAGTAAGCCAGGATTAAGAAAGTATAGAGGTGCAGGTGAGCTACCTAGAGTTCTTAATGGTCTTGGAATCGCTATCCTTAGCACATCAAAAGGTGTGATGAGCGATAAAGAAGCGAGAGATCAGAATATTGGCGGTGAAGTATTGTGCTACGTTTATTAAAAGAGAATAGATTAAGTTATGTCTAGAATAGGATTAGCAACAATTTCGATACCCTCTGGCGTTGAGGTTACCATGAATGATGGTTTGGTCCACGTTAAAGGTCCGAAAGGAGAGTTGACTCAAACCATTGATACATGCATATCAATGAGCATTAATGATGGTAATATCAACTTTACAAGAGAATCAGACCATAAAGATCACCGATCAAAGCATGGTTTGTATAGAGCCCTTATCAATAATATGATTGAGGGAGTTTCAAAGGGTTATGAAATAAAGCAGGAACTCGTAGGTGTGGGATATAGAGCTGCGGTACAAGGACAAAAATTAGAACTTGCCCTAGGGTATTCTCATAATGTGGTATTTGAATTACCACCTGAGGTTAAGGCAACTGCTGAGCAAGAAAGAGGTAAGAATCCTATTGTGACGCTTACATCACATGATAAGCAACTTATTGGTGCGGTAGCTGCGAAAATCAGGTCACTGCGTAAACCAGAGCCATATAAAGGCAAGGGAATCCGATTTGTTGGAGAACAGATTAGAAGAAAAGCTGGTAAATCAGCTGCTAAAGCATAAGTAAAATGGCATTAACTAAAACACAGCGCAGAGCGCGCATTCAGAAAAGGATACGGAAAACCGTTACCGGAAGTGCTGCGAAACCACGATTGTCTGTTTTTCGCAGTAATAAGGAGATTTATGCTCAATTGATTGATGACCTAAACGGAAAAACTCTTGGCTCAGCTACTTCAATTGGCGATAAAGCAGCTCATGGAGGTTCTAAAACGGATCAAGCCGCGGTAGTGGGAAAGAAAATTGCAGAAATAGCTAAGGCCGCAAAGATTGATACAGTAGTTTTTGATCGCGGGGGTTACTTATATCACGGAAGAGTTAAGGCATTAGCAGATGCAGCTCGTGAAAATGGATTAAAATTCTAACAGGAACATGGCAAGCGAAAACATTAAAAGAGTCAAGTCGAGCGAAATCGAGCTCAAGGACCGTCTGGTAGAAGTCAGAAGAGTTACCAAGGTGACCAAGGGAGGTAGAGCCTTTGGGTTCTCAGCTGTGGTGGTTGTTGGAAATGAGAATGGTGTTGTTGGACACGGTTTAGGAAAAGCTAAAGAAGCAACCAGCGCCATTGAAAAGGCGATTGATGACGCGAAAAAGAACTTAATTAAAGTTCCCATCATTCATGGTACCGTTCCTCACGAACAGGAAGGCCGCTTTGGTGGTGCACACATCTTTCTTAAGCCTGCTGCAAACGGTACGGGTGTAATAGCCGGTGGAGCGATGCGTGCTGTGTTAGAGAGTGTGGGAATTACAGATGTACTTGCAAAGTCCAAAGGTTCATCAAACCCAGCAAACGTGGTTAAGTCTACAATTGAGGCACTCACTAAAATGAGAGATGCTGCAACGATTGCTCGTCAAAGAGGAGTTTCACTTGATGTAGTTTATAACGGATAATCAGTCATGTCAAAGATTAAAATAACCAAAGTTAGATCGGCCATAAACCGACCACAGCGTCAAAAGGCAACGCTTATAGCGCTCGGTCTTAATAAAATCAATCAGTCGGTTGAGAAAGAAGCAACGCCTCAGATTCTTGGAATGGTTGACAAGGTGAAGCACTTAATTACAGTTGAAGACATTAAGTAATCAAGGAAATGGATTTAAGCAACTTACAACCAGCTAAGGGCTCGGTAAAAACAAATAAACGACTCGGAAGAGGCGAAGGATCAGGATCCGGTGGAACAGCCTCACGAGGTCACAAAGGAGCCAAATCTCGAAGCGGATACTCTAAGAAGGTTGGTTTCGAAGGAGGTCAAATGCCACTGCAGAGAAGAGTGCCAAAGTTTGGATTTAAGAATCCAAACAGAGTGGCTTATTCCGGAGTTAATCTTGATACCCTGCAAACTTTAGCAGAGACCTATAAAGCTTCAGAAATCACTCCCGAGTTTTTGAGAGAGCATTCTGTGGTAGGCAAGAAAGACTTAGTTAAGATTTTAGGTAGAGGAGAATTAACTTCAAAAGTGACAGTAACTGCTCATGCTTTTTCTAAATCGGCAAAGGAAGCAATTGAAGCAAAAGGTGGATCTGCCACGATCATTGAATAATAATGAAGAGATTTATAGAGACCATACAGAATATTTGGAAGATTGAAGATCTGAGGGTGCGTATTATCAATACGTTAGGTCTCCTATTGATCTACAGATTAGGTTCGTTTGTTGTGCTTCCAGGAGTTGATCCAGGAATATTGAATGAATTGAATTCTGGAGGTCAAGGTCTTGCTGCACTTCTAAACATTTTCGCTGGAGGAGCATTCAGTAGGGCATCAATATTTGCACTAGGCATTATGCCATACATCTCCGCGTCAATTGTAATGCAATTGATGGGAATTGCTGTTCCTGCCATTCAGAAAATGCAGAGAGAGGGCGAGAGTGGTAGAAAGCGGTTAAACCAATGGACAAGATTATTAACCATCGCCATTACTCTAGTGCAAGCACCAAGTTATATAACTTCTCAAATTCCTGCTCAGGCAGTAGTTGGGGGTGATGGAAGTCTTCTATCCTTCTGGGGTTTAAGTACTATTCTCTTGCTGGTTACGGGCACCGTATTTGTCATGTGGTTAGGTGAAAGAATTACAGAAAAGGGAATAGGAAATGGTATCTCTATGATCATCATGATTGGAATTATCGCTCAGCTTCCAAGTGCATTCGCTTTTGAGGCGACCGCTCGTATGTCTGGTGGTGGGTTCGTTATGTTGTTAATAGAGTTGGTCTTTTTACTCCTAGTTACAATCGCCACTGTGGCGCTTGTCCAAGGAACTAGAAGAATTCCTGTGAATTTCGCGAAGAAGGTTGTTGGTAATAAGCAGTATGGCGGGGTGAGACAATATATTCCACTTAAGGTAAATGCAGCAGGCGTTATGCCAATCATTTTTGCTCAGGCATTAATGTTTCTTCCAATGACACTTGCTGGACTATGGAGCTCTGATGCTACGACAGGAATTGCCGCAGCAGTGGGTAACCCAACTGGCTTCTGGTATAACTTCTTGACTTTCGTATTAATTATCGCGTTCACTTATTTCTATACGGCCATAACGGTGAATCCTAATCAGATGGCTGAAGATTTAAAGCGAAATGGTGGCTTTATCCCTGGGGTAAAACCAGGTAGAAAAACCAGTGAATTTCTCGATAATATTCTTTCAAGAATTACGCTCCCTGGATCTGTTTTCTTGGGAATTGTAGCGATTCTTCCAGCCTTTGCCATGATTGCAGGTGTTTCGCAAGGTTTTGCATTATTCTTTGGAGGCACATCATTGTTAATTATGGTAGGGGTGATTTTAGATACGCTTCAGCAAATTGAAAGTCATCTATTAATGAGACATTATGACGGATTAATGAAATCTGGAAAAATAAAAGGTAGATCAAATTCGGCATTCGGAGGAATGGCTGGATAATGTGAAGGAGAGCTATGTTGAAGGTGAAAAGCGAAGAGGAAATAGCCCTTGTTAGAGAGAGTTCTTTACTTGTTGGAAAAACTTTAGGAGAGGTTGCTTCAATGATTCGACCGGGGATAACCCCGTTAGAATTAGACAAGCGGGCTTATGAGTTCATTTCGGATCATGGAGCTGTTCCGGGGTTTCTGAATTTTAACGGATTCCCAAATAGCTTGTGTATTTCTAAAAATGAAGCTGTGGTTCACGGGATTCCTAACTCAAAACCACTCGTAGATGGGGATATTCTGTCTGTTGATTGTGGTGTATTGAAAAATGGATACTATGGTGATTCGGCATACACGTTTGCCGTAGGCGAAGTATCTGAGGAAGTCTCAAAGCTATTGGATATTACCAAGATTTGCTTGCAAAAAGGAATAGAACAAGCAGTAGCAGGGAATAGGGTAGGTGACATTGGTTTCGCAGTGCAGCAGGAGGCTGAAAAACATGGCTACGGTATAGTCAGGGAATTATGCGGTCATGGTCTTGGTAAGAATTTGCACGAACCACCCGAGGTGCCAAATTTTGGTAGAAGAGGTAGAGGAGCCAAACTAAGTGAGGGACTAGTCATAGCGATAGAACCGATGATTAACCTTGGAACTAAAGAAATAAAGCAGTTGAATGATGGATGGACCATTATTACTGCGGATAGAAAGCCATCGGCTCATTATGAACACACACTTGTAGTTCGAAATGGCAAAGCTGAAGTGCTTTCGACATTTGAATTTGTAGAAGAAAAATTAAAAGTAGTAGCATAATATAGATGGCAAAACAAGCATCGATAGAACAAGACGGAACAATCACTGAAGCATTGTCAAACGCAATGTTTAGAGTGGAACTTGAAAATGGGCATGTAATTACGGCTCATATTTCAGGTAAGATGCGCATGCACTACATCAAAATATTGCCCGGTGATAAGGTTAAGGTAGAAATGTCCCCTTATGACTTGACAAAAGGTAGAATAACTTATAGATATAAATAACGGAACCATGAAGACCAGAGCATCCGTAAAGAAGAGATCAGCAGACGATAAAATTGTGAAGCGCAAAGGACGCGTTTACGTGATCAATAAAAAGAATCCAAAACACAAACAAAGACAGGGTTAAAACCGCAGATTATGGCTCGTATAGCAGGAATAGACTTACCAAGAAATAAGCGCGGAGAAATAGGCTTGACCTATATCTACGGAATAGGGAGATCACGTGCGCAAGAAATCTTGACTTCAGCAAATGTTTCACTTGATAAGAAAGTTGAAGAGTGGAATGATGATGAATTGGCAGCGATTCGTCAGTACATTAATGACAACTTTAAGACAGAAGGTGCTTTGAGATCAGAGGTTCAGCTCAACATCAAGCGCATGATGGATATCGGATGCTATAGAGGTGTAAGACACAGATCGGGATTACCGTTACGTGGGCAGCGCACTAAAAACAATAGCCGCACTAGAAAAGGAAGAAGAAAGACAGTTGCCAACAAGAAGAAAGCAACTAAATAATAGTTAACTAACAATACGTTTTCCATGGCGAAGACTCAGACAAAGAAGAAGAAAGTAAAAGTTGATGCAGTGGGCCAAGCCCATATTCACGCATCTTTCAACAATATCATTATATCGTTGACAAACGTGAATGGAGATGTGATCTCTTGGTCATCAGCAGGTAAAATGGGTTTTAGAGGCTCAAAGAAAAACACACCTTACGCTGCGCAGATGGCAGCAGCGGATTGTGCAAAAGTGGCGCACGATGCTGGTTTGCGAAAGGTAAAGGTTTTTGTGAAGGGCCCGGGATCTGGAAGGGAGAGTGCTATTCGTAGCCTTGCTAATTCAGGAATTGAAGTGAGCGAGATTATGGATGTTACACCGATGCCACACAACGGATGCCGCCCATCGAAACGTAGAAGAGTTTAATTTTAGATAAGACAAGGAAATGGCAAGATACAGAGGCCCAAAATCCAAGATAGCGAGAAAGTTTCGCGACCCAATCTTTGGCCCAGACAAGGCACTAGAACGTAAAAATTACGGTCCTGGGCAGCACGGTCCAAACAAACGAAGAAACAAGCAAAGTGAATACGCGATTCAGCTTCAAGAGAAGCAGAAGGCAAAGTACACTTATGGTATTCTCGAGCGTCAGTTCTCTAACCTTTTTAAGGAAGCGAACAGAAGAAAGGGAATTACTGGTGAAATGCTCTTGACACTTTGTGAGTCCCGATTGGATAACACAGTGTTTAGAATGGGTATTGCACCAACTCGAAGAGGTGCCCGTCAGCTTGTTGGCCACCGGCACATCACGGTGAATGGTGATGTTGTCAATATTCCTTCGTATCAGCTGCGACCTGGTGATAAAGTGGCGGTGCGCGAGAAGTCAAAGTCACTTGAGATAGTTACCAACTCTGTTGCGAATAGCAATGTGAGCAGCTATCCATGGTTGGAGTTTGATAGAAACGAATTGAATGGAACATTCATTACTGCTCCAACTCGTGAACAAATACCAGAAAATATCAGAGAGCAACTCATCGTTGAACTTTACTCGAAATAATTAAACCAAATCATGGAATGAAGCAGAAATGTTTCTAAGCCCTTCTTCAAGCCTAGCGAACGAAGAAACTTTATTCCAATTAAAACTGAAGAATAGAAATTATGGCAATACTAGATTTTCAACGTCCTGACAAAGTAATCATGCTCCAAGCGGATGATTTCAAAGGTCAATTTGAATTCCGTCCTCTTGAACCAGGTTATGGCATTACAATAGGTAATGCGTTAAGGAGAATCCTTCTTTCATCCCTAGAAGGTTTTGCAATTACATCAATCAAAATAAGTGGTGTTGATCACGAATTCAGCACAGTGAAAGGAGTAATTGAGGATGTCACCGAAATCGTTTTGAATCTTAAAGAAGTGAGGTTTAAGCAGCAAATAAAGGAGGAAGACTCTGAGAAAGTGCATATAAGTGTTAAGGGGCAAGAGGTTTTCAAGGCAGGCGACATTGGCAACTTCACAAGTTCTTTTCAGGTTTTAAATCCAGACCATGTGATCTGTCACATGGATAAGGGAGTAACGATTGATATTGAAATGACTATCGGTAAGGGCAGAGGTTATGTACCATCTGAAGAGAATAAAACTTCGAACCCAGCGCTGGGAACCATTTTTTTAGATGCAGTTTTTACCCCGATAAGAAACGTTCGCTATACCATAGAGAACTATCGAGTTGAGCAGAAGACCGACTATGAAAAGCTAATTTTCGATATTGATACTGATGGTTCAATTCATCCTAAAGATGCATTGAAAGAGGCAGCTAAAATCTTAATCCATCACTTCATGTTGTTCTCAGATGAGAGAATTACGCTTGATCAAGTAGAAAAGAAGGCTGAGGAAGAGTTGGATGAAAATACCCTTCACATGCGCCAGTTACTTAAGACGAAGCTCGTAGATATGGACTTGAGCGTTAGAGCGTTGAATTGTCTAAAGGCTGCTGATGTTGAAACTTTAGGTGAGCTTGTAACATTCGAAAAGAATGACCTATTGAAGTTTAGAAATTTCGGAAAGAAGTCTCTTACAGAATTAGAAGATCTAGTTCAAGTTAAGGGCTTGAATTTCGGAATGAACGTTAAGAAATATTTGAACGAAGACTAAAAGTCGCTTAATAATTAAGCAATGAGAAATCAGAATAAAATAAACCAGCTTGGTAGAACTGCTGCGCACCGAAATGCAATGATGTCGAATATGGCTTCATCGCTTATCGAGCACAAGCGCATAAGCACTACTGTGGCGAAGGCAAAGGCACTTCGAGGTTATGTAGAACCTTTGATTACTAAATCGAAGACGGATACCACTCATTCAAGAAGAATGGTCTTTAGAAAGTTGCAGAATAAGCATGTAGTTTCTGAACTTTTCAGAGAGGTAGCACCCAAGGTTGCTGATCGTGCGGGTGGATACACGCGGATTATTAAGACAGGTTTCCGACAAGGTGACTCAGCTGAAATGTGCATCATTGAACTTGTTGACTTCAATGAACTTTACACTACTGATAAGAAAGCTGCTTCTGCGAAAAAGACAAGAAGGTCTCGAAGAGGCGGTGGCGCAAAGGCTAAGTCTGAAGAAAAAGCAGTAGAGGCTACAGCAGCAACTGAAGCGGTTGAAGGAGTTAAAGAAAAGGCAGAAGCTGCTGTTAAAACTGCCGAGGAAGTTGTAGAAGATGTTAAGGAAGCTGTTGAAGAAGTAAAAGAAGTGGTAGCTGATGCTACTGAAGATGATACTTCCGAATCAAAAAAAGAGAGCTTGGATGACGATTCTGACGATGAAGAAAAGAAGGATGCATAAGGAAATCCACC
>Ga0129353_1163226_pt1 | contig 17397 bp, 26 predicted proteins | sample CPBNA2_4_FD_105431 | JGI IMG/M metagenome (GOLD analysis project Ga0129353, IMG submission 105431) | Freshwater to marine salinity gradient microbial communities from Chesapeake Bay, USA - CPBay_Sum_27_0.2_RNA2 (Metagenome Metatranscriptome) | ecosystem: Environmental > Aquatic > Marine >...
CGACTGCCCCCGGTCTGTTCAGCGCGGCTTTCAATCCGGCCAAACAGAACCGCCTCATCCACCTTAATCTCAATCACATTATCCAGCGCCAACCCGCGCCCTGCCAGCATATCATCCAGCGCTTCTGCCTGGGCCAGCGTGCGCGGAAACCCGTCCAGAATAACCCCTTTGGCCACGGTATCGCTGTCCATAGCCTCATCAATCATCTGGATCATGACGGTATCGGGTACCAGCTCTCCGGCATCAATGATTTCCTTAGCTTCCAGGCCAAGCGGCGTCTCAGCTGCGATCGCCGCACGCAGCATATTGCCGGTAGAGAGCTGAACCATGCCGCGCTCGGCGACCAGCTTTTCAGCCTGTGTGCCCTTGCCAGCACCGGGAGGACCAAACAGAATGATATTCATCCGCGTCTCCCGCGTAGCTGGGATTTGCGAATAAGCCCTTCATATTGATGGGCCAACATATGTGATTGCACCTGCCCCACAGTATCCAGCGTAACCGTTACCACAATCAGCAGAGAAGTGCCGCCAAAATAGAACGGCACCGCATATTGGCTGATCAGGATTTCCGGCAGGATACAAACAGCTGCCAGATAGGCCGCGCCCAGCACCGTCAGCCGGGTCAGCACGAAATCCAGATAATCCGCAGTCGGCTGGCCCGGCCGGATACCCGGCACATAGCCGCCATTGCGGCGCAGATTTTCTGCCGTATCGGTTGGATTAAACACAATCGCGGTATAGAAAAAGGCAAAAAACACAATAAAGCTGACATAAATCAGAAGATAGAGCGGCTGACCCCGGCCCAGCAGCGCGTTCAGCGTCACCAACCAATCCGGCCCGCCCTGCCCACCAGACAGGTTGATAATGGAGACCGGCATCAACAGCAGGGATGAGGCAAAAATCGGCGGAATAACGCCTGATACATTCAGCTTCAGCGGTAGATGCTGGGCCTGGCCGCCAAACACCCGGTTACCCTGCTGGCGCTTGGGATACTGAATCAAAATCTTGCGCAGCGAGCGTTCCATAAAGACGATAAAGGCAATCACCGCGACCGCCATCGCAAACAGCACCACAATCAGAAAGGCTGACAGCGCGCCGGTCCGCCCCAGCTCCAGCGTGCCCGCCAATGCCGAAGGCACCTCAGCAATAATTCCGGAGAAGATAATCAGCGAAATACCATTGCCAATCCCGCGGCTGGTAATCTGTTCCCCCAGCCACATCAAAAACAGCGTGCCACCCACCAGCGTTATCACTGTTGTCAGGCGGAAAAACAGGCCGGCATCTGTTACCACCCCGGCTGAACTTTCCAGCGCAGCAGCAATACCATAGCCCTGAACCGCTGCCAGCAGCACGGTCAGATAGCGGGTATATTGGTTAATCTGTTTGCGGCCAGCCTCACCATCCTTTTTCATCACTTCCAGAGACGGCACAATCGCGGTCATCAGCTGCATGATGATAGAGGCGGTAATATAGGGCATGATATTGAGCGCAAATATGGTCATCCGCCCCAGCGCCCCGCCAGAGAACATATCAAACATCCCCAGAATCCCGCCAGATTGGCGAGAGAACACCTCGGCTAATGCCACCGGATCAATACCGGGCAGCGGAATGAAGGTGCCCAGCCGATAGATGATCAGCGCACCCAGCGTGAACAGGATGCGCTTTTTCAGATCATCTGCCTTGGCAAAAGCACCAAGGCCGAAACCGGTTTGAGCTTGGGGTGTGCGTGCCATTACCTAAAAAAACTCCAAAAAACAGGTGCCCCGCGCTATTCTGCTGAGGCTTCTGCAGCTGCCTCGGCTGCTGCCGGCGCTGGCAATATAATCTTGCCGCCTGCTGCCTCAACTGCCTTGGCTGCTGCCTTGGAGGCACCGGCTGCGTGGATTTCCAGCTTGGCTTTCAGCGCCCCGCTGGCCAGAATACGCACGCCGTCCTTTTGGCGGCGAATAACCCCGGCTGCGACCAGCGCGTCCCCATCCACCGGCTTTTTCACATCCAGCTTGCCGGCATCAACAGCGCGCTGCAGGCGATCCAGATTCACCTCAACAAATTTCTTGCGGAAAATATTGGTAAAGCCCCGCTTTGGCAGACGGCGATGGATCGGCATCTGGCCGCCCTCAAACCCGTTAATAGACACACCTGAACGGGCTTTCTGGCCCTTATGGCCAGCCCCGGAGGTCTTGCCACGGCCGGACCCGGTGCCGCGCCCAACACGGATGGCCTTGCGGGCCGCCCCTTTATTATCTCTGATCTCATTGAGCTTCATTACATCCTCCAGAGCCGCTGACGGCCCGTCATCCTAAACAGTTAGCTGGCCTCTTCCACGCGCAGCAAATGCGCCACCTTGCGGATCATTCCGCGCACGGACGGCGTATCTTCCAGCTCACGCGTGCGGCCAATCTTGTTCAGCCCCAGACCTTTCAAAGTCTCGCGCTGGCTCCCCTCGCGCCCGATAGGGCTGCGTGTCTGGGTCACGGTAACAGTTTGCTTTGCCATTTTTCTGCTCTCCTCTTGCCGCCTGCTCAGGAGGCTTCCGCCTGCTCAGCCTTGCGGCCCAGAATCTCTGCCACTTTCTTGCCCCGCTTGGCCGCGACCGAACGCGGTGCCTGAATCAAGCCCAGAGCCTTGAATGTCGCCTTGATCATATTATGCGGGTTGGACGAGCCGATGGATTTGGACACCACATCCTGAACGCCCAGCGCCTCAAAAACCGCACGCATCGGGCCACCAGCAATAATACCGGTGCCTGGCGGGGCGGAACGCAGCAACACATTGCCTGCCCCGTAGCTGCCCTGAATATCATGATGCAGGGTGCGGCCATCACGCAGCGGCACACGCACCATATTGCGGCGCGCACTCTCAGTTGCCTTGCGGATAGCTTCCGGCACTTCCTTGGCCTTGCCTGTGCCAAACCCGGCCTTGCCGCGGCCATCCCCGACAACGACCAGCGCGGCAAAGCCGAACCGGCGTCCGCCCTTGACCACCTTGGCCACCCGGTTGATGCCGACCAGCTTTTCAATCAGGTCGCTTTCTTCGCGCCCCTGCTCATTGCGATCCCCGCGATCAGTATTGCGTGCCATCTTGTCGCTCCTCAGAATTTCAGGCCGGCTTCACGCGCCGCGTCAGCCAGGGCCTTGACCCGGCCATGAAAAATATAGCCGCCACGATCAAACACCACCGCCTCGACCCCGTTAGCCAGGGCTTTTTTGGCGATGGAGGCACCAATCTGGCTGGCCGCTTCGCTATCTGCCCCGGTCTTGCCGGATTTTTTGAAATCAGTATCCAGCGTAGAGGCAGCAGCCAAAGTATGGCCGGCCGCATCATCAATCAGCTGGGCATAGATATGCCGAGAGGTGCGGTGCACCGCCAGCCGCGGCAGGCCGGCTGATTTTTTCTTCAGGTCTGTCCGGTTGCGCCGACGACGGCGATCAAACATTTGTTTTGAACTCAACATCGTTGCGGCTCCTTACTTCTTCTTGCCTTCTTTACGAACAATATGCTCATCGGCATATTTCACGCCCTTGCCCTTAAACGGTTCTGGTGGCCGCTTGGCGCGCACTTCAGCAGCAAATTGGCCCAGCAGCTGCTTATCAGCCCCGCTGATAGTAATTTTGGTATTGCCGTCCAGCGTTACGGACAGTCCCGGCGGCACATCCATCACCACCGGATGGCTGTAGCCGAGGCTCAGCTGCAATTTGGTACCCTGCATTGCGGCCCGGTAGCCCACGCCGTTAATTTCCAGATGGCGGGTAAAGCCTTCGGACACGCCGGTCACAATATTGCTCAAATTAGAGCGAACAGTGCCCCAGAGTGCCCGGCTCTGCTTGTCCTTGGAAGCCGGAATCACGCGGGCTTCCTCCTCGCCTATCTCCACCTTCACAACAGACGGGATAGTAACAGACAGCTCTCCCTTGCTGCCCTTGGCAGTCAGGGTCTGGTCGGTCTGCGTCAGGGTAACACCCTGCGGCAGCTTGACCGGTGCATTTCCTATGCGTGACATAATGACAGCTCCCCTAGAATACCTGGCACAGCACTTCGCCGCCAACATTGGCCTGTCTGGCCTCATTGTCTGACAGCACGCCGCGCGGGGTGGACAGGATTGAGATGCCCAGCCCGTTATAGCTGCGCTTGAGGTCCTTGATGCCGGAATAGACCCGCCGCCCAGGCCGGGATACCCGCACAATCTCGGAAATGACCGGCTCGCCATTATGGTATTTCAGCTCAATGGTCAGCTCAGTAATGCCGGGACGCACCTCAGCAGCTGAATAGTCGCGAATATAACCCTCACGCTTCAGCACCTCCAGCACATTCTGGCGGAACCGGGAAGCCGGGCTGGAGACAACCGATTTACGCGCGGACTGGCCGTTGCGAATACGGGTCAGCATATCTCCGATTGGATCGCTCATGCTCATCTTTCAACTCTCCTTCGGATTACCAGCTGGACTTGACCACACCGGGCACCTGACCGAATGAGGCCAGCTCCCGAAGGGCAATCCGTGACATTTTCAGCTTGCGGTAATAACCACGCGGCCGGCCGCTAACCTCACACCGGTTGCGGATTCGGATTTGCGCACTGTCGCGCGGCTCCTTGGCCAGCTTGAGTGAGGCATTGAACCGCTCTTCCAGCGGCAGGTCCCGATTGCGCATTATCGCCCGCAAGGCCGCCCGGCGCGCACCCTTGGCAACGACCATACGCTTGCGGCGGTTATTCTTTTCAACAGCGCTTTTCTTCGCCATGATCTCTTGTCCTTTCTCGCTCGCCAGTGGCTTCAAGCAGAGCCGAACGGAAATTCAAAGCCGCGCAGCAACTCACGCGCCTCATCATCCGTCTTGGCTGAGGTGACAACAATAATATCCATACCGCGGATTTCATCGACCTTGTCATAATCGACTTCCGGGAACACGATTTGCTCCTTGATGCCGAGCGCATAATTGCCCTGGCCATCAAAACTCTTGGCATTGAGGCCGCGGAAATCGCGCACCCGCGGCAAGGCGATGGTTACCAGACGGTCGAGGAATTCATACATTCTCTCACGCCGCAGGGTCACCTTGCAGCCAATGGCCATACCAGCGCGCAGCTTAAAGGCCGCATTGGCCGCCTTGGCCCGGGTCACCACCGGCTTTTGGCCGGCAATGGCGGTCATGTCACGCACCGCATTTTCAATCTTCTTGGAATCGCGCACAGCGCCGCCAACACCCATATTGATCACGACTTTTTCAAGACGCGGAACCTGCATCTCGTTTTTATAGCCGAATTTTTCAACCAGAGCCGGGCGAACAGCCGTCCGATAATGTTCTTCCAAACGCGTTTTCATCTCAGCTTTCCTTGAGTTAGTTTCAACCGATTGCCTTGCCAGAAGCCTTGGCAATACGGACCTTCTTGCCGTCCTGAACAGCAAAACCTACACGCGTGGCCGCCCCTGAATCCGGGTCGATATGCGCCACATTTGATACATGGATAGGGGCTTCCATAGTCTGGATACCGCCGGGGCTGGTCTGCGTCGGGCGCTGGTGCTTCTTGACCATATTCACGCCCTGCACGCGCACGCGGTTATCCGCCCGCAGCACTTCCAGCACCTCACCGCGCTTGCCCTTATCCCGACCGGTGAGGACCATCACCTGATCGCCTTTTTTGATTTTCCATTTAACAGCCATTTCAAGCTACCTTCTTCCCGGTCACAGCACTTCAGGTGCGAGTGAGACGATTTTCATGAATTTGCGGCCGCGCAGCTCACGCGTTACCGGGCCAAAAATACGGGTGCCAATCGGCTCATCTGATTTGTTCAGCAGAACGGCTGCATTTTTGTCGAAACGGATAGCGGTGCCATCATTGCGGCGTATTTCCTTGGCCGTCCGCACGATAACAGCGCGGTAAATATCGCCTTTTTTCACCCGTCCGCGCGGAATCGCGTCCTTGACCGAGACGATGATCACATCCCCGACCCCGGCAGCTTTACGCCCGGAACCGCCCAATACCTTGATACATTGCACCCGGCGCGCGCCAGAATTATCAGCAACTTCAAGATTTGACTGCATCTGTATCATAACTGTCTCCGCTATGCCTGCGCGTCGTCGTAGATGACTTCAAAACTCTTGGTCTTGGAGATCGGCTGACATTCGCGAATACGAACACTGTCACCGATCTTTGACTTGTTATCCGCATCATGGGCGGCATATTTTTTTGAAGTCTTGATAAATTTCTTATAGACCGGATGCTTGACGCGCCGTTCGACCAGAACGGTGACAGTCTTATCTGTCTTGTCACTCACCACGACCCCTTGCAAAATACGCTTTGGCATCTGTCTTGTTCCTGTCCTTACTGTTTGGCCGTGGCGGATTGCTCGCCAAGCACGGTTTTGATGCGGGCAATATCACGGCGCACAACACGCATACGGGCCGGACTTTCCAGCTCACCTGACGCGGCCTTGAAGCGCAGGTTGAACTGCTCTTTTTTCAGCTCTACCAGCTGCACTTTCAGCTCATCTCTGCTGCTGGCGCGCAAATCCTGTGCTTTGGTCTGTGCCATATCCTCAAGCTCCCTTAATCTGAATCGCCCAGACGGCGCACAATACGGGTATTGATCGGCAACTTGGCAGAGGCCAGCGTCAGCGCCTCTTGTGCCAGCTCCCAGGAAACCCCATCAATTTCAAACAGAATCCGGCCGGGGGCCACGCGGGCTACCCAAAATTCAGGAGACCCCTTGCCCTTACCCATCCGCACTTCAGCAGGCTTGGAAGACACCGGCACATCCGGGAAAACCCGGATCCAGACCCGACCAGCACGGCGCAGATGGCGGGTAATAGCCCGTCTTGCTGCCTCAATCTGGCGGGCGGTGATCCGCTCAGGAGAGGTTGCCTTCAGCCCATAGGCCCCGAAAGTCAGCTGCGTGCCGCCCTTCGCATTCCCATGAATGCGGCCCTTATGCTGCTTGCGAAATTTGGTGCGCTTTGGTGACAGCATCTGTCCTGCTCCCTCGTCTAATCAGCTATTGGCACGCGGGGCCGGGCCGGATTGCTGCTCAGCCAGCCGCTTGTCCTGGGCCATCGGGTCATGTTGCATGACCTCGCCCTTGAACACCCAAACCTTAATGCCGTTGGTGCCATAGGTGGTAAAGGCTGTTGCCTCACCATAATCCACTTCAGCCCGCAGCGTATGCAGCGGCACCCGCCCTTCGCGATACCACTCTGTGCGGGCAATCTCGGCCCCGCCCAAACGGCCGGCACAATTAATCCGCACCCCTTCAGCACCCAGACGCATGGCAGATTGAACCGCCCGCTTCATGGCGCGGCGAAAGCCGACCCGCCGTTCCAGCTGCTGGGCAATATTCTCAGCAACCAGCTTGGCATCAATTTCCGGCTTGCGGACCTCGATAATATTCAGACTGACATCAGAGCCGACCTTCTTCGAAAGCTCCAGCCGCAGCTTTTCAATATCCTGGCCCTTCTTGCCGATAATCAGGCCCGGCCGACCAGCATAAATGGTGATGCGGGCACGCCCGGCCGGACGCTCAATCACTACTCGGCTGATACCGGCTGCTTTCAGCTTGTCCATCAGCCATTTGCGCAGATTCAAATCTTGATGCAGCAAATCGCCATAATTGCGACCGGCGAACCAGCGCGAATCCCAAGTGCGGTTAATCCCAACACGCAGACCGATTGGTTTGACTTTCTGGCCCATTATGCCTGCTCCTCTTTTTCCGCAACAATGATGGTCAAATGTGACAGCGGCTTCAAAATGCGGGCTCCACGACCGCGGGCCCGGGCATGAAAACGCTTCATAACCAGCGCTTTACCAACATAGGCTTCCTTTACCAGCAGGCGATCCACATCCAGCCCGTGATTATTTTCTGCATTGGCAATGGCAGACTGTAGCGCCTTATGCACATCGCCGGAGATACGGCGACGCGAAAAGCTCAGACTTGCCAGTGCCTTGGCCACATCCTGACCGCGAATCATCGCGGCTACCAGATTCAGCTTTTGCGGGCTGACACGCAGATTGCGGATGACGCAACGCGCCTCATTATCTGCCAGCCGGCGTGGTGATGCTTGCTTGCCCATTCCTAAAACAACCCCTATCGCTTGGATTTCTTGTCGGCAGCATGGCCATAATAAGTTCTGGTAGGTGCAAATTCGCCGAATTTATGGCCGACCATATCTTCTGAGATCGACACCGGGATGAATTTGCGGCCATTATAAACGCCAAAGGTCAGCCCGACGAATTGCGGCAGGATTGTTGACCGGCGAGACCAGATTTTAATCACATCATTGCGACCGGATGCGTGGGCTTTTTCTGCTTTTTTCAGCAGATAGCCATCAACAAACGGACCTTTCCATACTGAGCGTGCCATATTGATTAAGCTCCCTTATGGCTTGCGACGCCGCACAATCATGGGGTCGGTTTTCTTGTTATTGCGGGTGCGCTTGCCCTTGGTCGGCTTGCCCCATGGGGTGACCGGATGCCGCCCGCCTGAGGTACGGCCCTCACCACCACCATGCGGGTGATCGACCGGGTTCATCACGACACCGCGCACATGCGGACGCTTGCCCAGCCAGCGATTGCGGCCAGCCTTGCCAATTTTTGTATTCTGCTTGTCCTGGTTGGACACCGCGCCGATTGAGGCCATACATTCTGAACGCACCAGCCGCACCTCACCAGAGGACAGGCGCAGGATAGCATGGCCACGATCCCGCCCGACCAGCTGCACATAAGTGCCAGCAGACCGCGCGATTTGACCGCCCTTGCCCGGCTTCAGCTCAACATTATGAACCAGCGTGCCGACCGGAATATTGGCCAGCGGCAGCGCATTGCCCGGCTTGATATCTGCTTGCGGGCCTGCTTCCACCTTGTCACCAGCTGCCAGACGCTGCGGGGCCAGGATATAGGCCTGCTCACCATCCTCATAAGTGATCAGCGCGATAAAGGCGGTGCGGTTGGGATCATATTCCAGCCGCTCTACCGTCGCGCTCATTCCCTGCTTGGTGCGCTTGAAATCAATCTTACGGTAACGCCGCTTATGCCCGCCGCCACGATGCCAGGCCGTAACATGGCCGGAATTATTGCGCCCGCCAGTCTTGGTCAGACCCTCGGTCAGCTTCTTGACCGGGCCACCCTTATAGAGGCCGGAGCGGTCAATCAGAACCAGACCGCGCTGGCCGGGAGAGGTGGGATTGAACTGCTTGAGTGCCATCTTATGCTCCCATAAAGTCGATAGTCTGGCCTTCTGCCAGCGTCACGACCGCTTTTTTCACATCGCTGCGCCGCCCGGGACGACCGCGAAACATCTTCGTCTTACCCTTGGTAATCATGGTATTGACCGCAGTGACCTTCACATCAAACAGCATTTCCACAGCTGCCTTGATTTGCGGCTTGCTGGCAGTTTTTGCGACAACAAAGGAGACCTGGCCATTTTCATTGCCCATAGTTGATTTTTCAGTCACCACCGGGCGGATGATCGTATCATAGGCCCGTTCCTTGCTAAGGGTGATTTCCTGCTTGGCGCGTGGACGAATACTCATTTCAGGCGCTCCTCAATAAAAGCGACCGCATCCTTGGCCAGAACCAGCACATCACGGCGCATCGCATCATAAACATTCAAACCCTGCTGCGGCAGCACATCCACCAGCGGCAAATTGCCAGCCGCCCGAACCAGCCCCTCATCCAGGCTGTCACCACCGATAATCAGCGCATTATTGGCGCCCAGCTTGTCCAGCTGGCCGCGCAGGCCCGCAGTCTTGCCGTCAGATTTCAGCTCATCCACAATAATCAGCTTGCCAGCAGCCGCCTTGGCTGACAGCACTGAGCGCATCCCCAGCTGGCGCACTTTTTTCGGCAATTTATGCCCATGGCTACGCACCACCGGCCCATGCACCACGCCGCCACCACGGAACTGAACCACTGAGGCCGCCCCGGCACGGGCCCGGCCAGTACCCTTCTGGCGGAACATCTTGGCTCCAGTACGGGCAATCTCAGAGCGCCCCTTGACCTTGTGGTTACCTGCCCGACGCTTGGCCAGTTGCCATTTGACCACCCGCGCAATAATATCCTCACGCGGAGTAATGGCAAAAACGCCGTCAGCCAGCTCAATATCGCCTTTTTTGCGATTTTCGAAGGTTTTGACCTCAAGTTTCATCGCTCTTGCCCTCTTCTTTCGCGCCCTCTTCAGCCTGTGCCTCTTCCGCCGGGGCTTCTTCCGTCTGGGCTTCTTCAGCCGGGGCTTCTTCCGCCTGTGCTTCTTCAGCTGGCGCATCTTCGGCTGCCGCGCTGCCTTCCAGACCGGCCGGGAACGGGGCTGCTTCCGGCATCGCTGCCTTGACCGCATCAGAGACCAGCACCCAGCCACCTTTTGGGCCCGGAACCGCTCCATGCAGCAGGATCAGCCCTTCGGCATCATCCACTTCCAGCACTTCCAGATTCTGCACGGTCACCCGCTCAGCCCCCATATGGCCGGCCATTTTCTTGCCCTTAAAGACTTTGCCCGGATCCTGGCACTGGCCGGTAGACCCATGCGAGCGGTGCGAGATAGACACGCCGTGCGAGGCCCGCAAACCGCCAAAATTATGCCGCTTCATCGCACCGGCAAAGCCCTTGCCGATAGAGGTGCCCACCGCATCCACCTTCTGGCCGACCACAAAATGGCTGGCCACCAGCTTGGCGCCCGGCTCCAGCAGGGCATCTTCAGACACCCGGAATTCAGCCAGCTTGCGCTTGGGCAGCACCCCGGCCTTGGCAAAATGGCCCCGCTGCGGCTTGGCCACCCGCTTTACCTTGGCCTTGCCCGCGCCCAGCTGAACAGCGTTATAGCCATCCTTTTCCTGCTGGCGCACACATACCACCTGCACATCATCCAACTGCAGGACGGTCGCCGGATAATGGCGGCCTTCCTCATTGAAAATCCGCGCCATTCCCAGTTTTTTCGCAATCACACCGCTGCGCATTTGTCTGTCCTCTTCAAACGGGAAAATTAACCCAAAACCTACAGCTTAATCTCAACATCCACACCGGCTGCCAAATCCAGCTTCATCAGCGCATCCACAGTCTGTGGGGTCGGATCAACGATATCCAAAAGCCGCTTATGGGTGCGCATTTCCAACTGTTCACGGCTTTTTTTGTCGATATGCGGAGAGCGCAGCACGGTAAAGCGCTTGATATTGGTAGGCAGCGGGATAGGCCCGCGCACCTGCGCCCCTGTGCGCTTGGCAGTGCTGACGATCTCCGAAGTGGACTGATCCAGGATACGGTGATCAAAAGCCTTCAAGCGGATGCGGATATTCTGGCTTTCCATGGCGGCAATTCCCGTTTTGACCTTGTTGTTACTCTTATGAAAGAAACAGGAGAGGCCAAAGACCCCTCCTGATTAATTTGTTACCTACTCGACGATAGAGGCGACGACGCCAGCGCCGACTGTGCGGCCGCCTTCACGGATAGCAAAGCGCAGCCCCTCATCCATCGCAATCGGCGCGATCAGGGTCACTTCCATCGCGATATTATCGCCCGGCATCACCATCTCGGTGCCAGAGGGCAGCTCAACTGAGCCGGTCACATCTGTCGTCCGGAAATAAAATTGCGGGCGATAGTTAGAGAAAAACGGTGTATGGCGACCGCCCTCATCCTTGGTCAGAACATAGGCCTCACACTTGAACTTCGTATGCGGGGTAATCGTCCCGGGCTGCGCCAGAACCTGACCGCGCTCTACCTCCTCGCGCTTCGTGCCGCGCAGCAGAACGCCCACATTATCCCCAGCCTCACCCTGATCCAGCAGCTTGCGGAACATCTCAACACCGGTGCAGGTCGTCTTCTGCGTCTCTTTCAGACCGACAATCTCGATCTCCTCACCCACATTCACAATCCCGCGCTCAATACGGCCGGTCACAACCGTCCCGCGACCGGAAATTGAAAACACATCCTCAATCGGCATCAAGAAAGGCTGATCCTTCGGACGCTCCGGCTGCGGTATATAGCTGTCAACCGCATCCATCAGCTCCATAATCGCCTTCTTGCCAATCTCCTCACTGCCATCTTCCAGAGCCGCCAGAGCAGACCCTTTCACAATCGGTATATCATCGCCAGGGAATTCATAAGAGGACAAAAGCTCACGGATCTCCATCTCAACAAGCTCCAGAAGCTCCTCATCATCCACCTGGTCTACCTTGTTCATAAACACAACCAGCGCCGGAACACCAACCTGACGGGCCAGCAAAATATGCTCACGCGTCTGCGGCATCGGGCCATCTGCTGCTGATACAACCAATACCGCGCCATCCATCTGCGCCGCGCCGGTGATCATGTTCTTCACATAATCAGCATGGCCCGGACAATCCACATGCGCATAGTGGCGGTTCGCTGTCTCATACTCAACATGCGCTGTCGAAATGGTAATGCCCCGCGCACGCTCCTCTGGAGCCTTGTCAATCTGGTCATAGGCCTGAAACTCAGCCCCGCCTGCATCTGCCATCACCTTCGTAATCGCCGCTGTCAACGTCGTCTTGCCATGATCAACATGTCCAATCGTGCCTATGTTCACATGCGGCTTCGAGCGATCAAACTTTTCCTTCGACATTTCATCTTCTCCTGTCGGTTTTGCGTGTTTAACTGATCAGGCCATCTTGGCGCGGACTTCATCCGCGACCGCCTGTGGCACTTGTTCATAATGGTCAAATTGCATGCTGTATTGAGCGCGGCCCTGACTCATTGAGCGCAGCGTATTGATATAGCCGAACATATTAGCCAGCGGCACCATCGCCTCAATCGCGCGCGCATTGCCGCGAGGCTCCATACCCCCAACATTGCCGCGGCGGCTATTCAGATCGCCAATGATATCACCCATATATTCTTCCGGGGTAATCACCTCGACCTTCATCACCGGCTCCAGCAAACGCGCACCAGCTTCTTTCATTGCCTGACGGAAAGCAGCCCGGGCAGCAATTTCAAAGGCCAGCACGGAGGAATCCACATCATGGCTGGCCCCGTCTACCAATTCTGCCTGAAAATCGATCACCGGAAAGCCAGCGATAACGCCTGTATCCTTGGCAGATAACAAGCCTTTTTCCACGCCCGGGATATATTCTTTCGGCACCGAGCCGCCAACCACTGAGTTGGAGAAGCTGTAGCCCCCTTCTGCCAGCGGGCCGAACTTGATCTTCACGCGGGCAAACTGGCCGGAACCGCCGGACTGTTTTTTATGCGTGTAATCAATTTCCACATCCTTGGTAATGGTCTCGCGGTAAGCCACCTGCGGCGCGCCGATATTCGCCTCCACCTTGAATTCCCGCTTCAGACGGTCAACCAATATATCAAGATGCAGCTCGCCCATGCCGCGCATGATGGTCTGGCCGCTTTCATTGTCCGAAGACACCTGAAAGGACGGGTCTTCTGCCGCCAGCCTTTGCAGACCTTGCGACATTTTTTCCTGGTCATTCTTGGATTTCGGCTCAATCGCGATCTCAATCACCGGATCCGGGAAGGTCATGGTTTCCAGCACTACCGGCTTACCCACATCACAGAGCGTATCCCCGGTTGTGGTCTCTTTCATGCCGGCCAGCGCGACGATATCACCGGCAAAAGCCTCTTCAATTTCCTCACGGTTATTGGAGTGCATCATCATCATCCGGCCAACCCGCTCACGCTTGCCCTTGGTGGAGTTAGCCATTGCATCGCCTTTTTTCAGCGAGCCGGAATAAATCCGCAGGAAAGTCAGCGAGCCGACAAACGGGTCATTCATAATCTTGAAGGCCAGCCCGGTGAACGGATCATTATCATCTGCGTTACGCTCAATATTCCGGGTTTCCGTATCATCACCCGGAGCAAAGCCCATATAGGCCGGCACATCCAGCGGCCCCGGCAGGTAATCGATCACCGCGTTCAGCATCGGCTGCACGCCCTTGTTCTTGAACGCCGAGCCGCACAGCACCGGCACAAAGGACATATTGAGCGTGCCCAGACGAATAAGACGCTGCAAAGTCTCTACATCCGGCTCCTCACCCTCGAGGAACCGCTCCATAACTGCATCATCCTGTTCTACCGCCAGCTCTATCAGCTCAGCGCGCATTTCCTCAGCCTTGTCTTTCAGCTCCGGGCGCACATCGCGCAAGGACCAGCTGGCCCCCAGATCCTCTGAATCCCAGACCCATTCCTGCATAGTGATGAGATTGACCAGACCGGCGAATTCATTTTCCGCCCCAATCGGCATATGGATAGGCAGTGGCTGGGCGCCAGTGCGATCCTTGATCATCCGCACACAATTAAAAAAATCCGCGCCAATCTTGTCCATCTTGTTGACGAACACGACGCGCGGAACCTTGTAGCGGTCAGCCTGCCGCCAAACGGTTTCGGTTTGCGGCTCTACGCCGGCATTGGCATCGAGAACACAGACCGCCCCGTCCAGAACTGCCAGCGAACGCTCCACCTCAATGGTAAAATCCACATGGCCCGGCGTGTCGATAATGTTGAAGCGGAATTTTGCTTCCTCAGCATCATCGCCATATTCACCAGATGGGTTTTCCCCATCTTCGGTGCGGAACCAGAAACAGGTGGTTGCCGCAGAGGTAATGGTAATGCCGCGCTCCTGCTCCTGCTCCATCCAGTCCATAGTCGCATTGCCGTCATGGACTTCGCCAATCTTGTGCGAGCGGCCAGTATAATACAGCACCCGCTCAGTCGTGGTTGTCTTGCCGGCATCAATATGGGCCATAATGCCGAAATTGCGGTAGCGTTCGAGGGGATATTGGCGAGACATGACTAAAGCTCCGTCACTAAAAAGACTGCAAGAGGCCGTTACCAGCGATAATGTGAAAAGGCACGGTTAGCTTCGGCCATCTTGTGCGTGTCTTCACGCTTTTTGACCGCATTGCCGCGATTATTGGCTGCATCCATCAATTCCCCGGACAGCCGATCTACCATCGTGTTTTCGCCGCGCTTGCGTGAGGAATCAATCAGCCAGCGAATAGCCAGCGCCTGAGCCCGTTCTGCGCGCACTTCAACCGGAACCTGATAGGTTGCCCCGCCCACCCGGCGAGAGCGCACTTCCAAATTCGGCTTCACATTTTCCAACGCATCATGGAAGATTTTAACTGGTTCATTTCCAGTCTTGGAAGAAATCTGGTCAAACGCCCCATAGACAATCTTTTCGGCAATTGACCGCTTGCCATCATACATCAGGCAGGACATGAATTTGGACACCACCACATCCTTGAATTTCGGATCCGGCAGAACCTCGCGTTTTTCAGCTTTACGACGGCGTGACATCTTGCAAATGCTCCCTTACCTGAGCCTGTTACTTGGGCCGCTTGGCGCCATATTTGGAACGGCGCTGGCGCCGGTCAGCCACGCCCTGAGTATCGAGCGTGCCGCGAATAATGTGATAACGCACACCAGGCAGGTCTTTCACCCGCCCGCCACGAATCAGCACAACAGAGTGTTCCTGCAGATTATGCCCCTCACCCGGGATATAGCTGGTTACCTCAAAACCGTTGGTCAGCCGCACGCGGGCGACTTTACGGAGCGCTGAGTTCGGCTTTTTCGGCGTTGTGGTATAAACGCGAGTGCATACGCCGCGCTTTTGCGGGCAGGCTTCCATCGCAGGCACTTTGTTCCGTGCAACCGGACGCGTCCGCCCGTGCCGGATAAGCTGATTTATTGTTGGCATAGCAAGCCCTTTTTCAAAAACTGCAGTTTCAAATCAACATAAAAGACCTTCTTTGCGGCATCCGGGCGAGGCCGGTGTCGAAAAAGCAGGTCCAGCATTACCTGTTGCCAGGCATATTCCCCCGTATTTTGGCCCAGCGTCTGGCCTTGCGGGTCAGCAGCGCGGAACGCTTGCGACAGCCGGCAAGGTCACTACCTAGTCCATCGAGGTGGGCGGAATGTATTTTTTTTGGGCGCAATGGTCAAGCCTTATTTGACCCTTGCCCCCGCTTTTTTTGGCCCGCAAGCGCCAGCCAGCAGCCTATTCGGCTACCGGCTCGCTTGTTGCACCGCTCTGATCTGTCAATTCAGCAGCATTCCGGGCCGCCTCAGCAGCCTCAGCCGCCTCAGCCGCCTGTGCGCGTGCGGCTGCGATGACCCGGTCACGATCTGAGGCCAGCCGCCTCATCCGGTTCATCACCGCTCCCGTGCCGGCCGGGATCAGCCGCCCGACAATGACATTTTCCTTCAGCCCCTCCAGCCGGTCTTCGCGCCCGGAAACCGAGGCTTCGGTCAGCACCCGCGTGGTTTCCTGGAAAGAGGCAGCTGAAATAAAGGAGCGGGTTTGCAGCGAGGCTTTGGTAATCCCCAGCAACACAGGCCGCGCCTTGGCAAGGGTCAGCCCCTCTGCCTCAGCCAACTCATTGGCTTTCAGATATTCCTCACGCTCCACCTGTTCACCAACCAGCAAGGTGGTATCGCCGCCATCCTCAACCTCTACCTTCTGCAGCATCTGGCGCACAATAACCTCAATATGCTTGTCATTGATTTTCACACCCTGCAGGCGATAGACATCCTGAATCTCCTTGACCAAATAATCGGCCAGCGCCTCAACGCCCAGAATATTGAGAATATCATGCGGCACAGGTGAGCCATCCAGCAACAGATCCCCCTTGCGGATCATATCGCCTTCATTGACGGCCAGATTACGGCCCTTGGGCAGCAGATATTCCACCGCATCCATCTCGCCATCAACTGGCACTACGCGAATACGGCGCTTGGCCTTGTAATCGGTGCCGAATTCAACACGCCCGTCACATTCAGAGATCACCGCAAAATCCTTTGGCTTGCGGGCCTCAAACAATTCAGCCACCCGTGGCAGACCACCGGTAATATCACGCGTCTTGGAGGATTCACGCGGGATACGGGCCAGGACCTCACCGGCCTTGACCTCCACCCCATTATCCACAGACAGGATCGCACCAACCGGCAGGAAATAGCGCGCATCCAGACCGTTGGACAGGGTAATCACCTCACCCTTCTTGTCCCGCAGGGTAATGCGCGGGCGCAAATTGGCTGAATTGCCGGATTGCTTGGTCTCGATCACCTCACGGCTGACGATGCCGGTGGTTTCGTCTGCTGCCTCGCGCATGGTCACGCCTTCAGCCAGATCAACAAAATTGGCGATACCAGCCATTTCGGTGATGATCGGGATGGTATAGGGATCCCATTCCACCAGCACATCGCCCGGGTTGACCTCTTTGCCGTCCTTGACGAACAGCTTGCCGCCATAAGGCAGGCGATGCCGCTCTCTTTCGCGATCCTGATCATCCATGATCAGCAATTCCGAGCTACGCGACATCACCACCGGCTTGCCATCAGCCCCTTTCACCGTGCTGACATCCACCATCTGGATTTTGCCGGCTACGCTGGCTTCCAGAGAGCTGGCCTCAGCCCCACGCTGGGCGGCCCCGCCCACATGGAAAGTCCGCATGGTTAG
>Ga0129353_1427098_pt1 | contig 16996 bp, 11 predicted proteins | sample CPBNA2_4_FD_105431 | JGI IMG/M metagenome (GOLD analysis project Ga0129353, IMG submission 105431) | Freshwater to marine salinity gradient microbial communities from Chesapeake Bay, USA - CPBay_Sum_27_0.2_RNA2 (Metagenome Metatranscriptome) | ecosystem: Environmental > Aquatic > Marine >...
CTAGCACCTTAATTTGCCGATCGCGCTTCAGTATAAGTTGTTGATTTTTAAGTCTTATGTGCCGCTATAGCTCAGCTGGTAGAGCAACTGATTTGTAATCAGTAGGTCCCGAGTTCGACTCTTGGTGGCGGCACCAGGCTTAACTGGCCGATGGCAAAGGCTTGATCGTGAAACCGGTTTACCAGACCGGTTTTTTATTACCGGTAAAATCGGTCAAGCAAACTTAAAGAAGAAACTGAGCTAATGGCCGGAAAACGTTTAAAAATCACGGATTCACGGCAAAAACAATTTGACAAGCACTAGACTCATAGGCAGAATCTAGCGCCTCTTTTTGGGAGGGGTTCCCGAGTGGCCAAAGGGATCAGACTGTAAATCTGACGCGTAAGCTTCGGTGGTTCGAATCCACCCCCCTCCACCAAGGTGGGATGGAAAGGTCGAATAGCAAATACTGCAGCAATTTCTGGCGGGTATAGTTCAATGGTAGAACCTCAGCCTTCCAAGCTGATGATGCGAGTTCGATCCTCGCTACCCGCTCCAAAGGCGTACGTTCTGATGCGTCGAGCGGTCAGTTAAGGGCTGCAGGAGATAGAAAAAGTTTTAGCGCTCATATAGCTCAGTCGGTAGAGCACTTCCTTGGTAAGGAAGAGGTCACCGGTTCAAATCCGGTTATGAGCTCCAGGTGTAAAGGTGTAAATCTGGGTCGGGTACTACGCCGGCTCGTGTGTTCAACAACGACGGGGTTCAGACCCCATTAAAGTGTCATATAGGAGAGGACTGAGATGTCCAAAGAGAAGTTCGAGCGGACAAAACCGCACGTGAATGTGGGAACAATTGGTCACGTTGACCATGGTAAGACAACGCTGACCGCAGCAATTACGAAAGTCTGTGCGGAAACCTGGGGTGGCGGCTCATTCCAGGCGTTTGACCAGATCGACAACGCGCCCGAAGAAAGAGAGCGCGGTATCACAATCGCGACATCTCACGTTGAATACGATTCACCAGAGCGTCACTACGCGCACGTTGACTGCCCGGGTCACGCTGACTATGTGAAGAATATGATCACCGGTGCTGCCCAGATGGACGGCGCTATCCTGGTTTGTTCTGCCGCTGACGGCCCCATGCCGCAAACGCGGGAGCACATTCTGCTCTCCAAGCAGGTTGGTGTTCCTTACATCGTTGTCTTCCTGAACAAGGCTGACATGGTCGATGACGAAGAACTGCTTGAGCTGGTTGAAATGGAAGTACGTGAGCTGCTTGACCAGTACGACTTCCCCGGTGATGACACGCCGATCGTAGTTGGATCTGCTCTGAAAGCTCTCGAAGGTGACGCGTCAGATATCGGTGCGCCGGCTGTACAGAAGCTGGTAGAAACACTCGACGAGTACATCCCTGAGCCGGAGCGCGCCATTGATCAGCCGTTCCTCATGCCGATCGAAGACGTTTTCTCTATCTCTGGTCGTGGAACGGTTGTAACCGGTCGAATCACTCGCGGTATTATTACCGTTGGCGACGAAATCGAAATTGTTGGTATTAAAGAAACACAGACGACAACCTGTACGGGTGTTGAGATGTTCCGCAAGCTTCTGGACGAAGGCCGCGCTGGTGAGAACGTTGGTGTTCTGCTGCGTGGTACAAAACGTGAAGACGTTGAACGCGGCCAGGTGCTGGCAGTACCAGGTTCCATCACGCCGCACACCAAGTTCGAAGGCGAGGTTTACGTTCTGTCCAAGGATGAGGGTGGCCGCCACACGCCTTTCTTCAAGGGTTACAAGCCGCAGTTTTTCTTCGAAACAACTGACGTAACTGGCAGTGTTGAGCTGCCTGAAGGCACGGAAATGGTAATGCCGGGCGACAACGTCAACATGAACGTTGAACTGATCGCGCCGATTGCAATGGAAGAAGGTCAGCGTTTCGCTATCCGTGAGGGTGGCCGGACCGTTGGCGCAGGTGTTGTGACGAAGATCCACGAGTAACCGCAGGGTTACCCGGGCCGGGCGACTGAGTCGTCCGGTTGAAGGGTCTCTAATATGGAGGATCTCACTGATTTTTCAGGAGGTCCTTTACTTCGTTCAGGATGAAGCAGATTTCGCGCTGGACGAGACGGGTTTAAGAGGTCTAGGCCAGTAGCTCAATTGGCAGAGCGGCGGTCTCCAAAACCGCAGGTTGGGGGTTCGATTCCCTCCTGGCCTGCCATTGACCTCAGCGGAAAAGAAAACGTAATGAGCACAAAAGCTGAAACATCGGAGTATCGACTCGACGCCGTTAAGTGGATCGTCGTGCTCGGTATCCTGGCAGGTGGTATCTACGCCAACTCCTACTATGCAGCAATTGAGCCCCTCTACCGGGCGCTCGCGGGGGTGCTTGTCGCGGCGGCAGCGGTTGTTGTTGCGCTGCAGACCGAGAAGGGCGCGGCTGTTTGGGAACTTGCAAAAGAAGCCCGGGTCGAAGTTCGGAAGGTCGTGTGGCCAACGCCGCAGGAAACGACGCAGACAACGCTGATTGTTGTCGTCGCCGTGCTTATCGTTGCGTTATTGCTTTGGGCGATGGACTCAGGCCTGAGTTGGGGCGTCCAGGGCATTATCGGTTAAGGGAGAGTAAGAGTGAGCAAGCGCTGGTATGTGGTCCATGCCTACTCGGGTTTCGAGAAACAGGTCATGCGCGCGCTGCAGGAACGCATAGAACTTTCGTCTTTCTCTGAAAAGTTTGGCGAAGTGATCGTCCCGGCCGAAGAAGTGGTTGAGATGCGCGCCGGGAAAAAGCGTCGCAGTGAACGTAAGTTTTTCCCTGGTTACGTCCTTGTGGAAATGGAGCTGGGCGATGATACCTGGCACCTGGTAAAAGAGACGCCACGTGTTATGGGTTTCATCGGCGGCAAGGCAGACAGGCCTGCCCCTATTAGCGAGGCGGAAGCCAATGCGATTCTGCAACGTGTCCAGGCTGGAAGTGAGCATGCCACGCCGAAAACGGTATTTGAGCCAGGCGAACTGGTTCGTGTAATAGATGGCCCTTTCAACGACTTCAATGGCGTTGTTGAAGAGGTCAATTATGAAAAGAATAGACTGCACGTTGCTGTGACTATTTTTGGTCGTTCAACACCAGTCGAACTCGATTTCGGTCAGGTCGAAAAGGGCTGATCAACTTTAATCTGACAGTAACTTTAGCCGGGAGCTGTCATTTACGGGGAGTGCGAAATAAGTAGCACGCTTGAACCCACGGAGACTAATCAATGGCTAAGAAGATAGACGCCTACATAAAGCTGCAGGTGCCTGCAGGGCAGGCAAACCCGAGTCCGCCCGTAGGTCCAGCGCTGGGCCAGCACGGTGTCAACATCATGGAATTCTGTAAGGCATTCAATGCCGAGACCCAGTCACTTGAGCCGGGTATGCCTGTGCCAGTTGTGATCACCGTCTACAACGACAAGAGCTTCACGTTCATCAAGAAGACACCACCGGCTTCCATTCTGCTTAAGAAGGCCGCAGGTATTGCCAAGGGCAGCCCTGAACCGCACGTCAACAAGGTCGGCAAGGTCAGCCGGGCACAGCTCGAAGAAATCGCGACGACGAAAATGCCTGACCTGACTGCGAAGGACATGGACGCTGCTGTCCGCACTATTGCGGGTAGCGCGCGTGCCGCCGGTATTGAAACCGAGGGAGTAGTCTGATGGCCAAATTGAGCAAACGACAGAAGGCCTTTAAAGAAAAGATCGAAGAAGGCAAGCATTACGGCATCGATGAGGCGGTATCACTCCTCAACGAGCTCTCGACCGTCAAGTTCAAGGAATCCATTGATGTCAGTATCAACCTTGGCGTTGACCCGAGAAAATCCGACCAGGTCGTACGTGGTGCAACGGTTCTGCCCAACGGGACTGGCAAGGATGTTCGCGTTGCCGTTTTCGCCCAGGGTGACAAGGCAGACGAAGCCAGCGCGGCGGGGGCCGATGTGGTTGGCATGGATGACCTGGCTGAGTCAGTGAAAGGCGGAAATCTGGATTTCGACGTCGTGATTGCGACGCCTGATTCAATGCGAGTGGTGGGCCAGCTCGGTCAGGTATTGGGTCCAAGAGGCCTGATGCCAAACCCGCGTCTTGGCACCGTCACGATGGATGTCGTTGAAGCAGTCAAGAATGCCAAGGCCGGTCAGGTGCGTTACCGAACAGACAAGAACGGCATCATTCATGGTGGTGTCGGCAAAGTGGGATTTGAACCCGCTGCGATTAAAGAAAATGTTGAAGCGCTGATCGCCGATCTTAAAAAGGCAAAGCCGGCATCAGCCAAGGGAACCTACTTCAAGAAGATCGTGATCTCTACCACGATGGGGGCAGGTATCCCGATCGATCAGGCCTCCCTGGAGCTCTGATAACCAGTTTGAGGGTTGGGAATGTTTTTCCATTTCCCGATTCGTCAAAGACCGCAGGTCTGGGCCCATCTCTCAGGTGGATCCGGTTAATTCTCAAAAGGAGCCTGCGCAGACGGTGAACCCGATTCGAGTTTGAATCTATCGCCGTAAGTAGCCTGCCTCGTCCGAAAGGGTGAGTGCAGAAATTGGAACGAGTCTTTTTACTTCACGCTGTGAATACAGCAAGGGGTAAAGGCAAAGGAGTACAAACTTATGCCAATAGGACTTAAAGAAAAGCAGGCGATTGTTGCTGAAGTGAACGAAACAGCAAGTCAGGCGCTTTCTGCTGTGATGGCTGACTACCGGGGTGTCTCGGTCGATGACATGACAGCGCTCAGGAAGCAGGCCCGTGATGCTGGCGTTCAGGTTCGCGTGATCCGTAATACGCTGGCTAGGCGCGCGTTTGAAGGCACTGAATATGAGTGCATGAACGAAGTGATGCTTGGGCCAAACATCCTGGCTTTTTCCCTCGAAGACCCAGGAGCAGGCGCTCGGATTTTCAAAGACTTCGCAAAAGAAAACGAAGACTTTGAAATCAAGGCGCTGTCCGTGGGCGGCAAGCTGCTCCCAGCCGATCAGATTGACGCGCTGGCCAAGCTGCCGACTCGAGATGAAGCGATAGCAATGTTGATGGCCGTCATGCAGGCGCCGATTACCAAGCTGGCAAGGACATTGAACGATGTCCCCGGCAAGGTAACCCGGGTCGTTGCTGCGGTCAGGGATCAGAAGCAAGAAGCTGCTGCGTAACTTTATTACTACTAATTGGAGATAGGACACATGTCATTATCTAAAGACGATATTTTGAATGCGATTGCTGAGATGAGCGTCATGGACGTTGTTGAGCTCGTTGAAGCAATGGAAGAAAAGTTTGGTGTATCTGCGGCAGCTGCTGTTGCGGCGGCGCCTGTAGCTGGTGCTGCTGGCGGCGATGCCGGTGGAGCTGAAGAGAAGGACGAGTTTGACGTTGTTCTCACTGGTGCCGGTGACAAGAAAGTCAACGTCATCAAGGTCGTTCGCGCCGTTACTGGTCTTGGCCTGAAAGAAGCCAAGGCTCTGGTTGACGAAGCACCCTCACCTATCAAGGAAGGTGCTGGTAAAGACGAAGCGGAAGACATTAAGAAGCAACTTGAGGAAGCAGGCGCATCTGTTGAACTCAAGTAATCCAGGGTTTTATACCTTGGTAATTGCACGCAAGAGGCTGGCAGCTAACAGGCTGCCGGCTTTTGCGTGTCTGATAAATGGGTATGGAGCGGGTGCCAAAGGTGAACCCTGGTATCCCTCCCGGCCCCGGGTCGCATGACCCTACATTCATTGACCAGCGTGGAGGCGTGAATGGCCTATTCGTACACAGAGAAAAAACGAATCCGTAAAGACTTCGGCAAATTGCCCGAGGTTATGGATATTCCGTACCTGCTTGCCATCCAGGTGGAATCCTATAAAGAATTTATGCAGGAGAAGACGACGCCGGCGGAGCGTATCAACAAGGGCCTGCATGCGGCATTTCAATCTGTGTTTCCAATCGTCAGCTACTCAGGGAATGCGGCCCTCGAGTATGTAAGCTATCGACTGGGTAAACCTGTTTTTGATGTTAAAGAATGTCAGCTGCGCAGCGTCACTTACGCCGTACCTCTGCGGGTAAAAGTCCGTCTGGTGATCTACGATAAAGACTCCAGCAACAAGGCCATCAAGGACATCAAGGAGCAGGAAGTCTACATGGGCGAGATTCCGCTCATGACAGGCAACGGTACCTTTGTGATTAATGGTATCGAGCGGGTCATCGTCTCTCAGTTGCACCGTTCGCCCGGTGTGTTCTTCGATCACGACAAGGGTAAAACTCATTCTTCCGGCAAGCTGCTTTACAGCGCGCGTGTTATCCCGATGCGTGGCTCATGGCTCGATTTTGAGTTCGATCCGAAAGACGCGCTGTTCGTTCGAATTGACCGGCGCAGGAAATTGCCGGCCACGGTGCTGTTGCGGGCGCTCGAGTTTTCTTCCCAGGAAATACTGGAATTGTTCTTCGACAATGACACCTTCCAGGTCACCGAAGAAGCTTACAACCTTGAGTTAATCGCCAGTCGTCTGCGTGGTGAGACAGCGCGTTTTGATATCACCACCAAGAAAGGTGAAATCATCGTCGAAGAAGGAGCGCGTATCACCGCCCGCCACATTCGCGAAATGGAGAAGGGAGGGCTGACTCACCTGCCTTGCCCATCAGACTATGTTTGTGGTCACGTGCTTGCCGAAGACGTTGTCGACACCGAGACCGGTGAAATCCTCATTCCCTGTAATTCCACGATTACAGAGGAAATCCTCGACAAACTGTCAGAAGCCGGTGTCACCGAGTTCAAGACCATCTACACCAATGATCTGGACTGCGGTCCGTTCATCTCAGACACGCTGAGTGTCGACCCTACAACTAACCGTCTGGAAGCACTGGTAGAAATTTACCGCATGATGCGTCCGGGTGAGCCGCCCACCAAGGAAGCAGCCGAGAACCTGTTCACCAACCTTTTCTTCTCGTCAGAACGCTATGACCTGACAGCCGTCGGTCGCATGAAGTTCAACCGTCGGCTCGGCCGTGAAGAGGAAGAAGGCGAGGGCACGTTGTCGAAAGAAGACATCATTGATGTCATGCGCTGCCTGATCAATATCCGCAACGGTAAAGACACGGTTGACGATATCGATCACCTCGGTAACCGTCGTGTCCGTTCTGTCGGTGAGATGGCTGAGAATGCCTTCCGGCTGGGGCTCATCCGCGTTGAGCGCGCAGTAAAAGAGCGGCTGTCACTGGCTGAATCCGAAGGTCTGATGCCTCAGGATCTGATTAATGCCAAGCCAGTCGCCGCAGCTGTGAAAGAATACTTCGGCAGTGCTCAGCTCTCGCAATTCATGGACCAGAACAACCCGCTGTCAGAGGTGACGCACAAGCGTCGTGTTTCTGCCCTTGGCCCAGGGGGGCTGACTCGTGAGCGCGCCGGCTTTGAAGTTCGCGACGTTCATCCGACCCACTACGGCCGGGTTTGCCCGATTGAAACGCCGGAAGGGCCAAACATCGGTCTGATCAACTCGCTGGCAACGTACGCCCGCACAAACAACTATGGCTTCCTCGAAAGCCCGTATCGGCGGGTCGTTGACGGTGTTGTCACGGAGGACATTGAGTATCTCTCTGCTATCGTCGAAGCCGATTATATTATTGCGCAGGCGTCTTCGCCGCTCGACGATAAGGGCAAGCTCGTTGACGACCTGGTTGACGTGCGTCATCAGGGTGAATTCACCAAGGCGCCGCGTGAATCTGTCAATTTTATGGATGTGTCGCCGCAGCAGGTGGTTTCCGTCGCAGCATCGCTGATTCCGTTCCTCGAGCACGACGACGCAAACCGCGCGTTGATGGGTTCAAACATGCAGCGTCAGGCGGTACCGACGCTGCGTAGCGAAAAGCCGCTGGTGGGTACCGGCATGGAGCGGATCGTCGCACGCGACTCTGGTGTCTGCGTTGTGGCGGATCGTGGCGGCGTGGTTGAAACCGTCGATGCCGGTCGCATTGTGATCCGCGTCAACAATGCGGAGACCGAGAGTGGTGAGGCGGGTGTAGATATCTACAATCTCACCAAATACACGCGTTCAAACCAGAATACCTGTATCAATCAGAAGCCGCTCGTGAAGAACGGCGATGTCGTTGCTCGCGGCGACATCCTTGCGGACGGTCCGTCAATCGATACCGGCGAACTAGCGCTCGGCCAGAACATCCGTATGGCGTTCATGACCTGGAATGGCTACAACTTTGAGGATTCGATTCTGATCTCTGAGCGAATCGTCAAGGAAGATCGTTTCACGACGATCCATATTCAGGAACTGACCTGTATTGCGCGCGATACGAAGCTGGGTTCAGAAGAAATTACTTGTGATATCCCGAACGTTGGCGAAGGTGCACTCGGTAAGCTGGACGAATCCGGTATTGTCTACATTGGTGCTGAAGTCGAGGCCGGTGATATCCTGGTCGGCAAGGTGACGCCGAAAGGCGAAACCCAGCTGACGCCGGAAGAGAAACTGCTGCGGGCCATCTTCGGCGAGAAAGCCTCTGACGTGAAAGATACCTCGCTGCGTGTACCCTCCAGTTACAACGGCACGGTGATTGACGTTCAGGTCTTCACCCGTGACGGTATCCCGAAGGATCAGCGAGCACTCGATATCGAGCGTCAGATGCTCGATGAAGTCCGCAAGAATATCGACGAAGAGTATCGCATCGTTGAGACAGCGACTTTTGAGCGCCTGACTGATTCACTTGCCAACAAGGTTGTGATTGCAGGTCCAGGCCTTAAGAAAGGCGACAAGGCCACGCGTGACTTCCTAAAGAACCTGGAAGCTACTGACTTCTTCAAGCTGCGCATGGAGAAGGACGATCTGAACGATCTGCTGGAAGCTGCAGAAGCGCGTCTCAAGGAGCGTCGCAAAGAGCTGGACGAGCGTTTCGAGGAACAGAAGGGCAAACTCGAGTCCGGTGATGACCTGGCGCCTGGTGTCCTTAAGATCGTCAAGGTCTACCTGGCAATCAAGCGTCGCATTCAGCCGGGTGACAAGATGGCCGGCAGACACGGTAACAAGGGCGTGATCTCGGTCATCAAGCCGGTTGAAGATATGCCGTTCGACGATAACGGTGAGCCGATCGACATCGTGCTTAACCCGCTCGGTGTACCGAAGCGAATGAATGTCGGTCAGATCCTGGAAACCCACCTGGGTTGGGCCGCTCATGGCCTCGGGATCAAGATCGGCGAGATGCTGGATCAGCAACGCAGTGCAGCAGAGATCAGGGAATTCCTCGAGGCGATTTACAACCAGAGTGGCCGCATCGAAGACTTCAATGAGTTCTCCGAAGAGGAACTGCTGGAAATGGCCGGTAACCTGCGCAGTGGTGTGCCGATGGCGACCAACGTATTCGACGGCGCGACTGAAGCAGAAATTAAGAAGATGCTGGAACTGGCAGACCTGCCGACCGATGGCCAATGTACACTGTATGATGGCTGTACCGGCGAGCAGTTCGATCGGCCGGTGACAGTAGGCTACATGTACATGCTGAAGCTGAACCACCTGGTTGACGACAAGATGCACGCTCGCTCAACCGGCTCTTATAGTCTGGTTACCCAGCAGCCGCTGGGAGGTAAGGCGCAGTTTGGTGGTCAGCGATTCGGTGAGATGGAAGTCTGGGCTCTGGGAGCATATGGGGCGGCTTATACGCTGCAGGAAATGCTCACGGTTAAGTCGGACGACGTCCACGGGCGGACCCGCATGTACAAGAACATCGTTGATGGCGATCACCGCATGGAGCCGGGCATGCCCGAGTCGTTCAATGTGCTGGTGAAGGAAATCCGATCGTTGGGTATCGATATCGAACTGGAGCATGACTGACGCCTGAGGCGTCAATTGCGACCTGAAGATATCGACTGACACATATTTAGGAGAAAAGCCTTGAAAGATTTGCTCAATATACTGAAAGCACAAGGACAGTCAGAAGAGTTCGATTCGCTCCGAATCGGCCTCGCTTCACCCGACATGATCCGCAGCTGGTCTTACGGCGAGGTGAAAAAGCCCGAAACGATTAACTATCGGACCTTCAAGCCGGAGCGCGATGGTCTGTTCTGCGCCAAGATCTTTGGTCCTAACAAAGACTATGAGTGCCTTTGCGGCAAATACAAGCGCCTCAAGCATCGAGGTGTGATCTGCGAGAAGTGCGGTGTTGAAGTGGCGCTGGCCAAGGTTCGGCGTGAGCGCATGGGGCACATTGAACTGGCCAGCCCGGTGGCACACATCTGGTTCCTGAAGTCTCTGCCGTCTCGTATCGGCCTGCTCATGGACATGACCCTGCGTGACATTGAGCGCGTTCTCTACTTCGAATCATTCGTCGTGATCGATCCCGGTCTGACGACGCTTGAGAAGCGCCAGCTGCTCACTGATGAGCAGTACTACGAAGCGCTCGAAGAGTTTGGTGATGAGTTTGACGCGAAAATGGGTGCGGAAGCTATCCAGGAACTGATGGAAGACATGGATGTTGACGATGAAATCGCTACGATCCGTGAAGAACTGCCGCAGACCAACTCAGATACAAAGATTAAAAAGCTGACCAAGCGACTCAAACTGATGGAAGCTTTCCAGAAGTCAGGCAACAAGCCAGAGTGGATGATTCTGAATGTTCTGCCTGTGCTGCCGCCGGATCTGCGTCCGCTGGTACCGCTCGAAGGTGGGCGTTTTGCGACGTCTGACCTGAATGACCTGTACCGTCGGGTGATCAACCGTAACAATCGACTGAAGCGCCTGCTCGATCTGGCTGCGCCGGATATCATCGTCCGAAACGAAAAGCGCATGTTGCAGGAAGCCGTTGATGCGCTGCTCGATAATGGTCGTCGCGGTCGTGCGATCACGGGCACCAACAAGCGCCCGCTCAAGTCTTTGGCTGACATGATCAAAGGTAAGCAAGGTCGATTCCGTCAGAATCTGCTCGGTAAGCGTGTTGATTACTCGGGTCGATCCGTGATTGTGGTTGGCCCGACGCTGCGACTGCACCAGTGCGGTCTGCCCAAGAAAATGGCACTGGAACTGTTCAAGCCATTCATCTTTGGTAAGTTGGAAGCGCGTGGTCTAGCGACAACCATTAAAGCCGCCAAGAAAATGGTGGAAAAGGAAACCGCCGAAGTCTGGGATATCCTGGCTGAAGTGATCCGCGAACACCCGGTGTTGCTCAACAGGGCGCCGACATTGCACCGTCTTGGTATCCAGGCATTCGAGCCTGTGCTGATCGAAGGTAAGGCGATCCAGCTGCACCCGCTGGTCTGTACAGCCTACAACGCAGACTTCGATGGCGACCAGATGGCGGTACACGTACCGCTGACTCTGGAAGCCCAGCTCGAGGCACGTGCTCTGATGATGTCAACCAACAACGTTCTGCTGCCGGCTGACGGTGAACCGATTATCGTCCCCTCTCAGGACGTAGTGCTGGGCGTTTACTGGATGACCCGCGAGCGAGTCAATGACAAGGGCGAAGGCATGTTCTTCGCTGATGTCGAAGAAGTATCCCGCGCCTACCGCAGCGGTCAGGTTGGCCTGCAGGCACGTGTCAAAGTCCGCGTGACGCAGAAGCTGTTTAACGATGCTGGCGAACTGGAAGAGGTTCGTGAAGTTGTCGATACGACGATCGGTCGGGCACTGATCTACGAGATAGTGCCAGACGGCATTACCTACTCTCGCATCAATGCGACGATGGGTAACAAGGATGTCTCTCGTCTGATCAACCTGTGTTACCGCACAGTCGGTCTGAAGGAAACAGTCATCTTCTGTGATCAGCTGATGTACATGGGTTATGAATATTCGACACGCTCAGGTGCGTCCATCGGTGTTGAAGACTTCGTCATTCCGGATGAGAAAGCCAGCATTATTGGTGAGGCTGAAGACGAGATTCGTGAGATCGAAGCTCAGTTTGCCTCGGGTCTGGTAACCCAGGGTGAGAAATACAACAAGGTGATTGATATCTGGACGCGTGCCAACGACATGGTTGGTGCTGCAATGATGAATACCCTGTCAAAAGAAACGGTGAAGAACCGCGAGGGGGAAGACGAAGAACAGACTTCCTTTAACAGTGTCTGGATGTATTCTGACTCCGGTGCCCGGGGTAGCCCCGCTCAGATACGGCAACTGTCCGGTATGCGTGGTTTGATGACCAAGCCGGATGGTTCAATCATTGAGACGCCGATCACGGCGAACTTCCGTGAAGGCCTGTCGGTGATGCAGTACTTTATCTCTACTCACGGTGCTCGAAAGGGCCTGGCTGACACAGCATTGAAGACAGCGAACTCGGGTTACCTCACGCGCCGCCTGGTCGACGTGGCTCAAGATCTCGTCATCACGGAAACGGACTGCGGCACTGACAAGGGCATGGTGATGTCCGCTGTGATCGAAGGCGGTGATGTTGTCGTCCCTCTGGGTAACAGAGTGCTGGGGCGAGTCGTAGCAGAAGACGTCTTCACTTCTGATGGTAAAGACGTTGTCATTGAAAGCGGCACCATGATAGACGAGAAACTGGTCGAGAAGATTGATGACGCAGGTATTGATGAAATTCTCGTTCGCAGTCCGATCAGTTGTGAAACCCGCTATGGCGTCTGCTCGAAATGTTACGGTCGTGATCTCGGTCGCGGTCACCTGGTTAACATCGGCGAAGCGGTCGGTGTTATCGCTGCCCAGTCAATCGGTGAACCGGGCACACAGCTCACCATGCGTACCTTCCACATTGGTGGGGCCGCGTCACGAGCTACAGCGATCGACAATGTCCAGGTGAAGCACGCCGGTCGAATCCGACTGCATAATCTCAAGACCATTACCAAGGAGAACGGTGAACTGGTAGCGGCATCCCGTTCTGGCGAGATCGCGGTTTCCGATGACGAGACAGGTCGCGAGCGTGAAAGGTACAAGCTGCCTTACGGTGCTGTGCTCAAGAAGGGCGAAGATGAGCACGTTGAAGCGGGCGAAATTGTTGCGAACTGGGATCCGCATACTCACCCGATCGTCTCTGAAGTGGCGGGTAAGGTCGTCTTCGAAGGCATGGAAGAGGGCATCACGGTTCGACGTCAGACTGATGAGTTGACCGGTCTCTCGAGTATTTCCGTGATTGACCCGAAAGATCGACCGAGTGCCGGTAAGGACACGCGTCCTGCTGTGCAGCTGGTGGATGACAATGGCGAGAACCTCATGCTGGCAGGGACAGATGTGCCTGCGCACTACTTCCTCGAGGCGAACGCGATACTTTCGCTGGAAGATGGTGATCATATCGGCGCGGGTGATGTCATCGCCCGTATCCCGCAGGAAGGCTCAAAAACTCGTGATATTACGGGTGGTCTGCCGCGAGTTGCTGACCTCTTCGAAGCACGTAAGCCGAAAGACGCGGCTGTTCTTGCAGAGATCAGCGGTACCGTCAGTTTCGGTAAGGAGACCAAGGGCAAGCGTCGCCTGGTCATTACGCCGACGGACCCCAACGTGCTGCCTGAAGGTACTGATCACTACGAAGTGCTGATTCCCAAGTGGCGTCATATGACGGTATTCGAGGGTGAGCATGTCGAAAAGGGTGAAGTGGTCTCTGACGGACCTGATAACCCGCATGACATCCTGCGTCTGAAGGGCGTCAATGAGCTGGCAAACTACATCGTGAAGGAAATTCAGGATGTCTACCGTCTCCAGGGTGTTGGTATCAACGATAAACACATCGAAGTGATCGTCTGTCAGATGCTGCGCAAAGTTGAAGTTTCTGATCCCGGTGATTCTGACATGATCAAGGGTGAGCAAGTGGAATATAACCGCTTCCTCGAGGAGAACGACCGACTGGTTGCTGAAGACAAGATCGCTGTGAAGGGCGATCGCGTCCTGCTCGGTATCACCAAGGCCGCACTGGCGACAGAGTCGTTTATTTCTGCGGCATCCTTCCAGGAAACAACACGGGTTCTGACCGAGGCAGCCGTTACTGGCAAACGCGACTATCTGCGCGGTCTGAAAGAAAACGTGATCGTGGGTCGACTAATTCCTGCAGGTACCGGTCTCGCTTACCACGAAGAACGACGCAAGAAGCGCGAAGGCGGCGGAGAATCTACCGTGAGCGCCAGCGAAGTGGAAGCAGCACTTTCAGAAGCGCTGTCTTCAACGGAAGCACTGGGTGGTTCTGAATAAATCAGAGCTATTCAGAACTTCCTTGTAAATGGGGCGTCAAGCCCCTAGAATGCGGCCCCGCCAGCGTGGGGTCGCTGGAAAATGAATTGAGGAGAAAACCAAAGCATGGCAAGAATCAACCAACTGGTTCGAAAGCCTAGAAAGCGAAAGGTTGCGAAGAGTGACGTTCCGGCGTTGCAGTCATGCCCGCAGAAGCGTGGCGTCTGTACGCGTGTTTACACGACTACGCCGAAGAAGCCGAACTCAGCACTCCGAAAGGTATGCCGTGTGCGCCTGACCAACGGTTACGAAGTGACTTCGTACATTGGTGGTGAAGGCCACAACCTCCAGGAGCACTCTGTTGTGCTGATCCGTGGGGGTAGGGTAAAAGACCTGCCGGGTGTTCGTTACCACACTGTGCGCGGCACGCTAGACACGACGGGTGTCAGCGATCGCATGCAGGGTCGCTCCAAGTACGGCGCCAAGAGACCAAAATCTTAAACATTAAAAAGTAAGGCCGGGCCGTATGCCCGATTGACCTGAAGAGGAAACATCATGCCTAGAAGAAGAGTCCCGCCGAAGCGGGAAGTCCTGCCCGATCCAAAGTACGGCAACACCACACTCGCCAAGTTCATGAACCACGTCATGGTCAGTGGTAAGAAATCAGTCGCTGAGAAGATTGTCTACGGTGCACTCGATAAGCTGAAAGAGCGTGGCGCAGCTGATCCGCTGGAAGTTTTTGAAACTGCACTCGAAGCGGTCGCCCCTTCAGTTGAGGTTAAATCACGCCGGGTTGGTGGTGCGACCTACCAGGTACCTGTCGAAGTGCGTCCGAGCCGACGCTCCGCACTTGCTATGCGCTGGCTGGTTGATTCCGCCCGTAACCGCGGCGAGAAATCCATGGCGTTGCGTCTCGCTGGTGAGCTGTCAGATGCCGCAGAGGGCCGCGGTGCTGCTGTTCGAAAGCGTGAAGACACGCACAGAATGGCAGAAGCCAACCGAGCGTTCGCCCACTACCGGTTCTAACCCATCGCGGGTTAGAACGAACCCGTAAAAGGAGTTAGAAGATGCCGAGAGAAACCCCTATCTCGCGATATCGCAATATCGGTATCGTAGCGCACGTGGATGCGGGAAAGACCACGACCACAGAGCGCGTCCTGTTCTACACCGGGATCTCGCATAAAATCGGTGAAGTTCATGACGGCGCTGCCGTTATGGACTGGATGGAGCAGGAGCAGGAACGGGGTATTACGATTACCTCTGCCGCTACCACGACGTTCTGGCAGGGCACCGAGAAACAGTTCCCCGAGCATCGTATCAACATCATTGATACCCCCGGCCACGTTGACTTTACCATTGAAGTCGAGCGTTCCCTTCGAGTGTTGGACGGTGCCGTCGTGGTGTTCTGCGGCACTTCTGGTGTTGAACCCCAGTCCGAAACTGTCTGGCGTCAGGCCAACAAGTACGAAGTTCCGAGGTTAGTCTTTGTTAACAAGATGGACCGTGCAGGTGCTGATTTCCTGCGAGTTGTTGAGCAGATCGAAAACCGTCTTGGCGCTACGCCCGTCTGTCTCCAGCTGGCAATTGGTGCGGAAGAGAATTTCAAGGGTGTTATCGACCTGGTCAAGATGAAGGCGATCTACTGGAACGCCGATGATCAGGGGCTCACTTTCGCTGAAGAAGATATTCCGGCGGACCTCGCCGATCTCGTGGAGGAATATCGTGAAAAGCTGATCGAAGCGGCAGCAGAAGCCAATGACGAGTTGATGGAGAAGTACCTCGAAGATGGCGAGCTCTCCAACGATGAAATCAAGGCCGGCATCCGCCAGCGCACACTCGCTAATGAAATTGTGCCGGCTCTCTGCGGCTCTGCCTTCAAGAACAAGGGCGTCCAGACGATGCTGGACGCTGTTGTCGAGTACCTCCCTGCGCCTGACGAAGTAAAGGCGATCAAAGGTTTTCTCGATGATGGCGAAACCGAGGAAGCTCGCCATGCCGATGACGAAGAGCCCTTTGCGGCACTCGCCTTCAAGATTGCGACAGACCCCTTTGTCGGTGCATTGACCTTCTTCCGGGTCTATTCCGGCGTACTCAACTCGGGTGATGCGATCTGGAATCCGGTTAAAGGCAAGCGTGAGCGGATAGGCCGGATGGTGCAGATGCACTCGAATGATCGTAAAGAAATCCAGGAAGTGCGGGCGGGTGATATCGCTGCCGCGATTGGCCTCAAGCTGGCGACAACGGGTGACACACTGTGTGATCAGAACAATCACGTAACGCTTGAGCGGATGGAATTCCCCGAACCCGTTATACATGTCGCGGTGGAACCACGCTCGCAGGCGGATCAGGAGAAGATGGCGACAGCGCTGGGTAAGCTCGCTGCCGAAGACCCCTCGTTCAGCGTTCGTACCGACGAGGAATCAGGCCAGACCATCATTGGCGGCATGGGTGAATTGCACCTCGATATTATCGTCGATCGGATGAAGCGCGAGTTCAACGTTGAGGCGAACATCGGCAAGCCCCAGGTTGCCTATCGTGAAACTATTCGCAAGCAAGCTGAAGCTGAAGGCAAATTCGTTCGGCAGACTGGTGGCCGCGGTCAGTATGGTCACGTCTGGATTCGTATCGAACCGATCGATGGCGAGGGTTACGAGTTTGCCGATGAGATTGTCGGTGGTGTTGTACCCCGTGAGTACATTGGTGCGGTCGACAAGGGCATCCAGGAACAGATGCAGAATGGCGTGCTGGCGGGCTACCCGTTGCAGGGTGTCAAAGCGTCCCTCTATGATGGCTCCTATCACGACGTCGACTCCAGCGAGGTCGCTTTCAAGATCGCGGGCTCAATGGCTCTGCGTGCGGGTGCACTCGATGCCAGCCCTGTTCTGCTGGAGCCGATCATGAACGTCGAGGTCGTGACACCGGA
>Ga0129353_1225793_pt1 | contig 16633 bp, 16 predicted proteins | sample CPBNA2_4_FD_105431 | JGI IMG/M metagenome (GOLD analysis project Ga0129353, IMG submission 105431) | Freshwater to marine salinity gradient microbial communities from Chesapeake Bay, USA - CPBay_Sum_27_0.2_RNA2 (Metagenome Metatranscriptome) | ecosystem: Environmental > Aquatic > Marine >...
CAAGAAACCTCCGTGAGGAACTCAAAGAGGATGGAATACGTGTGACGAGTGTCCTTCCGGGAGCCACACTCACCGCTTCCTGGGATGGGATCGACCTCCCTGAGGAAAGGTTCATACCTGCCACTGATGTAGCCCAACTTATTTTAGGTTGTATTGAAAGCTCTGACAGGACGGTGGTAGAAGACCTTGTCATTCGTCCTCAGCTGGGTGACCTATGAGGGATACCCTAATTCAGCTTCTTCTCTCTTCCTTTTCTTCCAGCCTTTCCAGAAAAGGAAGGCAATGACCATGAACGAAAGATAAGGCACTACAGCAAGGTAGAGTATACCCTGATTTAGTCCGAGTGTAGGACTATTATCAGCCTGTGTACCACTCTCGGCAGCCATCTTACACATGGCACACTGTGCATCTGCCGTTGAAGCAACCAAAAGCAAAACCATCACAAAGAGTATGGGAACTAACCTTTTCATCTTAATAGTATGGAGCTATCATCAAATATACGACCACACCGGTTACCGATACATATAACCATAGCGGGAAGGTGATCCTTGCGATCTTCCTGTGCTTATCGAATCGCTTGCTCAAAGCCCTCGACATGGTGATAAGTATGAGCGGAAGTATGATCGCTGCCAGTACAATATGGGAGATCAGAATAATGAAATACAATGTTCTTACCCACCCTTCTCCTCCATATGGTGTGGACTCTGTAGCAGAGTGGTAGATCACGTATGACACAAGGAATAAAGCCGAAAGACCAAATGCGCCCAACATAGCTGCACGATGCAGTTGTCTCTTTCCTCTTCTTATCATGACGTATCCAACCACAAGCAGAACTGAAACCGTGCCGTTAATTATAGCATTCAATGCCGGAAGCATAGAGAAGTCCTTCGAAGTCTCCATCCCCGGCAAAAAGAACAATATCGCAACCACAAGGGGTACGGCAAGACTGATTATCCAAATCAATCTGTTTTGCAGTTTTTCGGTCATGTTATTTTTCTTTGTAAAGCAAAAATGAGAGGTCATTGATCAGAAGATCGACCTCCACACTGTCTAACCCATTATAGAAACCACGGATCATTTTGTTCTCATCTACTAACACAAACCTAGGAGAATGGTTGATGACTCCGTTGCTGTCTATCAGAACAGCCTGTTTGTAACCCTCCCTTCCCCATTCGTATATATCATCCTTATTTCCGGTCAGCAGGTGCCATACAGATTCCTTTGCTCCAAATTTTCGGGCAAAGGATCGAAGGACCGGCAATGAATCGTTTTCAGGATCAAGAGAGAAAGAGACGATCCTATAGTTCTCTTCGTCTCCCATAGCTTCCTGGACCCTGCTTAACTGACTGGTCATCATCGGGCAGATAGCATCACAACTCGTAAAGAAGAAATCGGTCACATGAACAAATCCTTCCACATCCTTATCGGTAAAGGTCTCGCCTTGCTGGTCGGTGCCTTCAAAGGCCGGAATTGCGGCCAGGGGATCGCGTAAAAGCTCTGAAGGCTTAAGGTCATCGGCCATTCTGGAAATATTATTCTGCTGCTCGGCATAGGGTTGATATACCAACCTGAAGAACAGGAAGAAGGCCACCAGGATGACCACGATCGCAATTACATTTTTCCTTTTCATTGATCTACCAGGTACAATACATCGGTGAACAAGGTGCTGAAATAGTCCTTTTTGCCCGGATCATAGATTCCTGACAACTTTCCCGATTTGTCAATAAGGTAAACGCAACCGGGAAAGTAGCCCGTACTGTTTACATCCTGTTTATCTAACAAGTTCCCGCGGTAAGAGTTCCTGCCCTTGTCTATTACCACATGCCAGTTCTCACGCACTGCATATCGGTGAGCAAATCTTTGCAGGTCAGAAAGTTCTGCCTCCTCCGAACTATCTGCCCAAACGGAAATGATCCTCAAATTCCTGGTTTTCCCTTTATAGCTCTCCTGTATCTCGAATAGTGGGTGTCGTTCATCAAGCAAACTGACAGAGGCCGCATCTATGAATTCTAATATATAGGCATTGTCCTTCAGTCTTTCCGGCGTAAGCGTATCACCTCGATGGGAAATCCACTCAAAACCGGTAACCGGTTCACCATCAGTAATGAAGAATGAACTGGGTTGGACATTCTCACGTATGGAATAACCCTCCTTGACCAGCAGGTAGCTGACAAGCGGTAGCACGACCAACAGTATGAAGATCACTGTCAGCCAGAAGTAGCGTTTATTGCGTTGCATGAAGTCTTATTGCCAAAGCTGCCTGAGGCTGAGCCAGTATCCACCTTCCCACAAAAAGGCAATGATTCCCCACACGAGGAAAAGGAAAGGGGTAAGGATAGTGAGGGTCATAGCCTTAAGCTCATACTTAAGGTGCATGAACTCACTCATTATATAATAGGCTTTAGCTGCACTGAGCACCACGAAAAGGATGTTCAGCCACCACTTCGGACTCTCCGGCATGGTATAATAATGTAATAAAGCGGCGGCGATCTCGAATATGGTTACAAATGCCAGGATGTAACAAACCCGCCATACCCTTCTTATTGACTCCTCATGTGTTAGGTTGCTCATAATCTTTTTTTACAGTAGATAGAATGGAAGGAATACAAATACCCATACCAGGTCTACAAAGTGCCAGTAGAGACCGAGTTTCTCGATCATCTCATAATGACCTCTTCTATGGAAAACACCGAAGAAGGTCAGGAGAAATGCCCATGAATTCAGTAATACTCCCACGCTCACATGGAAGCCATGGAAACCGGTGATCAAAAAGAACAGTTGACCAAAAGCTGCAGCACCGAATGGATTACCCTTTAGGGTCATTCCTTCATGTATCAAATGCGACCACTCGAATGCCTGGCTACCTACGAAGAGAAGACCTCCAACTATGGTAAGCGACAGCCAGAACAATACCCCCTTTCTGTTCATCGCATGGCCTTCCTGTACGGCACGAACCATGGTAACGGAACTTAGGATAAGGGTGAAAGTCATGAACGTAACGAAAACAAGAGGATAGTGTCCGTGTACGAACGGAACTGCGGCAAATACTTCGTTTGGATCCGGCCAGCTTCCGGTAATCTCCGGATCATGGGCAGGCTGACTGAGGCGTATGGCGCCATACGAGATCAACAAGCCTGCGAATGAGAAAGTATCTGAGATGAGGAAGTACCACATCATGATCTTTCCATAACTGACCTTGAAGGGTGAATCACCACCACTCCATAGTTCTTTTGCATTTGTCTGTACGGTTGTTTCCAAATCTGATCGTTTAACTCATTTGAAAAAAGAAGAACAAATATATCCAGAGCACATCTACGAAGTGCCAGTAGGTTGCCATCAACTCAAGACCAACTTTATCATCGCCCCTCATATTATCCATCAGTGTATCTACAGAATCGCTATAACGTGTGAAAGCGAAAACCGTGAACACCAATAACCCTATCACACCTCCCAGCACATGGAGGAAATGTGCGCCTGAGATCACATAAACAAAGGAGCCTGCTACATTCCCGCTGAGTATGATGCCTGCGGCCTTCAACTCCTGCCAGCCCATTATCTGCATGACCAGGAAGGTTGCACCGGCCAGAAAGGTCAGGACCATGAACACCCTGTGAAGATTGACTCTGTTCTTCTTGAAGGTGTAATAGGCAGCCTGCATAAATACGCTGCTCGCCAGAATGGTGATCACACTGTAGTTGAACATAGAAGGAAGGTCGAATTCCATCCAGTTGTTGACATCAGCTTTTTTGACCACGTATGCACTGGTAAATGCGGCAAATACCATAACCATAGCCACGATGGCCAGCCACATATTGAACCTGTGCGGATGTATGATAAATCTTCTATGTCCCACTAATTGACTCATTGTTTCAAATTTGATCAGCAAATAGGGTGATCAGGACCAGAGGAAGATAGAGGAACGACCCAAACATGAGTTGTCGCGCTTTCTTCTCTGAACAAGTTGTATATAGGGTTATAGATTGGTAAAGGAATAACACACCTGCTAATCCAACGATGACCGCAGAAACCAGACCCGTATAACCCAGAAAGTATGGGATCAGCGATACCGGAAGCAATACAAATGTGTATGCAACCACATGGGATGCAGATGAACGGGTTCTACCTGAAGGTGCAGGCAACAGATGAAAACCTGCCCTCTTGTAATCATCGAATGCCAGCCAGGCAATAGCCCAGAAGTGAGGGAACTGCCAGATGAACTGAATGGCAAACAGCAATACTGCCAAAGGTGCTATAGACCCTGTAGCAGCCGCCCAACCGATCAGAGGAGGAACGGCACCCGGAAAGGCACCTATGAACACAGCCACAGGACTGATCTTCTTGAACGGTGTATAGATGAATGAATAGGAAAGCAGGGAAAGTGCACCAAGGAGGGCCGCCAATGGGTTGAAAAACACCCAAAGCAAGACAATTCCGCTGATCCCCATAACACCGGCAGCAAGGATGGCTTCAGTTGCACTCATCCTGCCTGTTGGCAAAGGACGACCTGCTGTGCGGGTCATTAACTTATCTGTTTGTATCTCCAGAACCTGATTCAAAGCATTGGATGCAGCTGTGACCAGGAACCCGGCCAAAAGGAACAGCGAAAAGAAACGGATATCACCTGCTCCGAACATGTAGCCCATTCCTGCAGAAAAAACAACAATGAAACTCAGGCGGAACTTTACAAGTGATGCATAATCACCTGCCTTGAACCGTGCTCTTTGCAACCAGCTGCTATGTACGCTTTCCGTTCCGGGCATTTCTACTTAACTGTTAAGCCTCTTTCGTTTCCGTATGTGCATCTGCATGGTCATTCTCATCCCCATGCTCTCCATGTTCTATCTCATAGTCACTCAAAGGCTCAGTTTGAGGGATGAAATCCCGGCCATGCTTACTGTAGTCGTATGCCCAGCGGTGTACCTCAGGGATCTCACCCGGCCAGTTACCATGACCCGGACGAATTGGTGTGGTCCATTCCAGGGTAGTAGCCTCATAAGGATTCTCTTCGCGAACCTTGCGACCGTACCAGATAGAGTAGAAGAAATTGAACACGAACACCAACTGGAAGACAAAGGATGCCAGTGCAGCAATGGTGATGAACTGGTTCAACTCTGCAAACATGCTGAAAGTATCGAATCCGGCATGGGTTGGATACCTTCTGGGGAGCATGTACTCAAAGTGCATCGGATAGAAAATAAGGTAGGCACAGATGATCGTTCCCCAGAAATGCATATAGCCAAGGGTTTTGTTCAGGTACCTGCCAAACATCTTGGGAAACCAATGATAAACTCCGGCAAACATTCCAAAGAAAGCCGCAACACCCATCACAAGGTGGAAGTGTGCCACTACAAAGTAAGTATCATGTAATTCAACATCGATCGATGAGTTACCCAGGAAGATACCGGTTACCCCCCCTGAAATGAACAGGGACACGAATCCAATCGCAAACATCATGGGCACCGTTAGTCGAATGTTCCCTCGCCACAAAGTAGTCAGCCAGTTGAACACCTTTACTGCTGAAGGAACTGCGATGATGAGTGTGAAGATCACGAAGATGGATCCGATGAAGGGGTTCATACCCGTCACGAACATGTGGTGTGCCCATACGATGAATGACAACACCGTGATCGCGAGGAGGGAATAGATCATAGCCGTATAACCAAAGATCGGTTTGCGGGAATGCACGGAAAGCACTTCTGATACGATCCCCATCGCGGGCAGGATAATAATGTATACTTCTGGGTGTCCGAGGAACCAGAACAAGTGCTGATAAAGTATCGGACTACCACCTGCATTGGCCAGGGCTTCTCCGCCTATATAGATCTGGTCGAGGTAAAACGAGGTACCCAGGTTCCTGTCGAACAGCATCAGTACACCGGCTGACAGTAACACAGGGAATGATAACAATCCGATTACTGCAGTCAGGAAGAATGCCCAGATCGGCAAAGGCAACCTGAACATCTTCATTCCTCTTGTACGAAGGTTGATGACTGTTGTGATATAGTTCAATCCACCAAGTAATACACTCACGATGAACAGCACGATACTGAGTAACCAGTAATCCACCCCAACCACGCTACCGGTGGCAGCCTGTGGGAGTGCGTTCAATGGGGGGTAGGCGGTCCATCCTCCTGATGCAGGACCGGTAGCAAGGAAAAAGGATGCTCCCATTACCACACTTGAGAGGAAGAAGAACCAGTAGGACAGCATATTGATAAAACCGGAGGCCATATCACGAGCTCCGATCATCAATGGAATCAGGTAATTCGAGAAAGTACCGCTCAATCCGGCTGTAAGAACGAAGAACACCAGAATAGTACCGTGCATTGTGATCAATGCGTTGTAGAATTCAGGAGCGATATGTCCTTCCGGAGTGATCCACTGCCCTAGCAGTGGTTTCATCCAGCTAAGATCCGCATCGGGATAACCCAGCTGGATCCTGAATAACACAGACAAACCACCACCGATGATGGCCCAAATGATTCCTGTGATCAGGAACTGTTTGGCAATCACCTTGTGATCAGTCGAGAAAATATACTTGGTGATGAAGCTCTGATGGTGATCATGGTGGTCGTGTCCATGATCGTGAGCATGCTCACCGGATTGGGTCTCCAGATTTTCTCTTATTGTTGTTTCTTGGGACATGTGTAATTGATTTAGACTTAATTATTTGATGGCAACTGCGGTGGAATCCTCAACCGCAGGTTCAGCCGGCATTTCTTCAGACTCAGTGGATTTCTCTTCCATCTTCGGAGCCAGGTCACTGAGACCGGCAATTTTCAGGGAAGATGAAACAGCATTCCAATAAGGCGTTTGTGAGGCCAGCCAGGTATCATATTCATCCTGCGACTCCACTACAAGGATATACTTCATGGCTGAGTGACCTACACCACATAACTCGGCACAAGCAACTTCGTAGTTGAAGCTCTTCCACATTGGCTCAGTGTCTCCGTCTTTGACACGCTGCCAAACCGGATTATCGCTCAATGTCTCACGCATTTCAGCAGTAGTGATGGTGGGTGTGAACTTGAAGCTTGTGGGCATTCCCGGTACCGCATCCATTTTGACCTTCATGTGAGGTACATCGAAGTCATGAAGTACATCGAGTGCAACAATCTTGGCCAAAGCCTCCTTACCTACCGGAAGGTGAAGCTGAGAAGGCATGATATCATCATAACCCCAGGTCAGTGCTTCACTGTTTGCCATGTAATAGTCGCTGGTGTACTTGTTCTTTATGCGATCAAGATTGAGCCGCCTTGTCTCTATGCGTTCATCGATATCCTCAAGCTCATCTTCAAGGGTTTCCAACTCTTCCTCCAGTTCGTCTTTCATGTACCTGTTAGGGCGCTTTCCGATCTTTTCTTCTAGGTCAGCGATCAATGCAGGAAGCTCCGCTTTCCTGGCTATAAGTGCAGGGATCTCTCCTTTTACACCCAATTCTTTATTTCCTTCCAAAGAATTGATCCTGTGTTCGACATACTCTTTGGTTACTATCCCAAGTGGGTTTTCCGGACAGATCAGGTTGTAGTCCCTCGGTCCCAGCTTTCCGTCTTCACCGGGATACCTGGAGGACCAGTAGAACTGCTGTCCTGTAACCTCGAATACGATCGCATCCTCTGAAGGTGTTCCTGTGATCTTGGTCCAGGCCTGCAGACCAAATACTACCAAACCGGTAAGTACAATGGTTGGAATTACTGTCCATATGAACTCCAGTTTGTTGCTATGCGCAAAATGGGAGGCTTCCCTTCCCTTGCGGTACCTGTACATATAGGCAAATGCGAAGAGAAGCACGTTACACACTACAAACACGATACTGGTGACGACCAAGGTAGCAACGAACATGTTATGGATAAGCTTACCATGTTCAGATGCAACCGGGATATTGGTATCTGAGTAGTGTCCGAAACTCCAGAAGAAACCGATCATACCCAGGACCATGAAGATCAAAAGGGCTGTGGCCTGCAATTTGGAACCCTGCTCGATCTGCCTGTCATCATCGTCGCGCAGCTGTCCTACCAGATCAAGTGTTCTGGTGACCTGAAACAGTACGATCAGGACCAACAAAATTGCAATGAATATCAACCAACCTGTCATATCTAGTCGAATTATATATGGTGTTCAATACTTTCTTTAGTAAACGGATTGTTCACAGGTATCAATGAAGCCTTTGTAAGCGCATTGAATGTCATATAAAGGAACAAACCTGCAAATGCGAGCAACATGCCTATCTCAAAATAACCAATAGGTGCTGCAGGATGGACGGTAGATGGAATGATCATCAGGTAGAAGTCTATCCAGTGACTCACTACCAGAATGGCAGCTACCAGTCCCAATACAGTGAAGTTCCTCTTTGCATCTCTTCTCATCAATACTAAGAAAGGAACAAAGAAGTTGATGATAAGGTTTGCTCCGAAAAGACTTCCGTATTCTCTTTTTCTTTCAAGGAACCAGGCTGTTTCTTCAGGGATATTGCCATACCAGTAAAGCATGAACTGGCTGTACCAAAGGTAAGTCCAGAACACGCTGAATCCGAATACATACTTACCGAGGTCATGGAGGTGGTTCTCGTTCACCTGCACCATGTAGCCGCGACCCTTCAGGAAAATCAGGATCAATACCATAACTGAAAGTGATCCGACGAACAGCGAAATGAAGTTATACCATCCAAACAGTGTACTGAACCAGTGGGGGTCTAGTGACATCACCCAGTCCCATGCCATCATAGAGCTTGAAACCGCCCAAACAACAAGGAAAAGTGCGGCCCAGGTCCTGGTTTTCTGGAACCACTTATCGCCTGTACTCTTGTCTTCCATGATCGAAAACCTCCTAAGCTGCCAGCCAAGGAAGACCCATAAAACAATGTATATCACTGTACGTGCAATGAAAAAGCCATCGTTCAGATAGGCTGACTTACCGGCAATAAGCTTATCATAATAAGGATTCTCGATCTTGTCACCTGCTGCACCCATTTCCTCATGAGAGCCGGCATCTGCCTCATCATAGTGATCGGTCAACATGATGCTGGTTGATCCGTTCAAAGAGGAATGATGATCGTCTTCATGGTGGCTTTCGGTATCTCCGTGTTCGTTTCCATGACCTGCATCATGCGCATGGTGACTTTCATAATCATGCAGTTCAGCAGCAGTTACGTACTCTTTCTTGATGAAGTTATCACTCCAGTGGTAGAGATGGTGATAATCGAATGCAGTACCTAATGCAATGATGATGATAAACACCCCACCAACTGCTGCAAAGCTTGTCATAGCCTCCGGGACCCTCTTGATCAGTGCATGCCATCCTGAGAACGCGATCTGATGTGCTGCCAGGAAGAAAATCGCCAGGGCAGACAGACCGGTGAAATAAACAGAATTGAGTAAGAAATTCGCCCATATCTTGTCAGTTGCGGCCTGGCCGGTGAAAATGCCTATCAGTACAGCTGCCAGTCCAATGATGAACATTGCAATGAATGTGCGCTTTAGGCCTGATGTGAATTCAAATTTGCTCGAACTGCTCATTATAGTGTGATGTTCAGTGTTATTGAGTAATGGTTGCTTCTTCTGCAGGAGCTACTTCTACTGCAGCTTCGGTGTTCTCCTCAAGCCATGCATCTTGCATCGCATTGATATAAGCAATGATCTGCCACCTTTCCAGCTTGTTGAGTGCATAGGCATACGATCCCATCGCATTCTTGCCATAAGTGATTGAATGGAACATTTTACCGTCAGGCATATCGATGTACCCTGGATCAAAGTATGAAGGAGGTACTGCCTTATACTTTCCTGCGGTTACTATATAACCCTTGCCGTTTCCTTCAGCTCCATGACAGATCGCACACAAATTGTTATAAAGTCTTTCACCATCAGCAATATGTGCAGCAGAATTCTCGATCGGACTTGTCACTTCCACACCAGCTCTTTCATAATCCTCTATTGTATTGGCATAGTTGTATGGAAGCTGCACATCACCCATCGCATTGTCGTATGTACCTTCAATAGGATCACCGGTGTAAGGAACCGTGTTTTCTACCGGAAGCAATGCACCTACGCTATCTTCCATTATAGGATTCAATGCATACGGTTCATAGGCACGCGAGTACATCATGTCCCATGTATAGCCATCTCCGGGATGGTCACCAGAGGCCTTATTACAAGCCTGGAAACCCAGTGATGCCACGGCAAGTGTTGTCAATAATAGATAAGCTCTTTTCATATCCGGTTATTCTTCAAGGTCTTTTTCATGGATTTCCACAGCACCCTGTCCTTTCAGCAGGTTTCTGATCTCCTCCTTCTTCTCCTCTGATGTATGCTCATCAACCTCAAAGGTCATAGCAAACATATGGCTGGTGATCCTTTCGTCCAGTACTTTAGGCTCCTGACCGGGTGCCAGACGATTCAGATACAGATAGGTCAGGGTCATTCCCACTGCTGAGAACAATACGGTCAGCTCGAAGGTGATAGGGATCCATGCCGGCAAGGAGAAGTAAGGTTTACCACCATAATTGATGGGGTAATTGACAGTACTTATCCACGTAATGAATGCGAGGGCAGTCAGTGTACCTGTCGCACCGAACACAAAACCCGCACTGTGCAATTTGGTCATGCGCAGGCCCATTGCCTCATCAAGACCATGCACAGGAAATGGAGTGAACACATCTGTGATCTTCATACCTTCCGCACGAACACCCTTCACTGCCTTGAGCAGCACTTCTTCGTCATCGAAAAGACCAAATAATACCTTTTTCGCCGACATATTATTGAGGTTTTATTAAAGTTTCAAAATGTCCGGATGCACCTTTCTCCTCTTCATGGGAATGTGCATGGGTTGCGTTCTCACCAGTATACTGGTCACCGGCGATCTTGAGGATACTCTTGACCTCTGCAAGTGCGATCACCGGAGCCACCTTGGCGAATATCAGGAACAGGGTCATAAAGAACCCGATGGTTCCCAGATAAATGAATATCTCTACCAGCGTTGGCGTATAGTAAGACCAACTTGATACGATGAAGTCGCGGTGTAATGAGGTAACAATGATCACGAATCGCTCGAACCACATACCAATATTGATCACAACCGACATGAAGAAGGTGAACACCACACTTCTTCTCAGCTTCCTTATCCAGAACAGCTGAGGAGAGATCACATTACAGGTCATCATTCCCCAATACGACCACCAGTATGGTCCCATACTACGGTTGATGAAAGCATACTGCTCATACTGATTCTGAGAATACCAGGCGGTGAATAATTCGGTGATATAGGCCACACCCACTATCGAACCGGTAAGAATGATGATCTTATTCATCGATTCTATGTGGGCAATGGTTATATACTCTTCCAGTTTAAAGATCTTTCTCACTACCAGCATCAGAGTCAATACCATGGCGAAACCGGAAAAGATCGCACCAGCCACGAAATAAGGTGGGAAGATGGTGGTATGCCAACCGGGGATCACCGAAGTGGCAAAGTCGAAGGATACAATGGTGTGAACCGAAAGTACCAGAGGAGTGGATAGTCCGGCAAGGACCAATGAGAGTGATTCAAAACGCTGCCACTGCTTGGCCGAACCTGTCCAGCCAAAACTGAAGATATTGTACATCTTCTTGCGGAAGGCTGTTTTAGCCCTGTCGCGAACAGTTGCCAAATCAGGAATCAGACCTACATACCAGAAGAGAAGAGAAACCGTGAAGTAGGTAGAGATCGCGAATACGTCCCACAACAACGGTGAGTTGAAGTTAGGCCATACCGGACCACGGGTGTTTGGATAAGGGAAGATGAAGAAGGCGAGCCAGATCCTACCCATGTGGATCAAAGGGAACAGACCTGCACACATTACCGCAAAGATGGTCATAGCTTCCGCCGATCTGTTCACACCTGTACGCCAACGCTGGCGGAAGATGAGAAGGATGGCGGAGATCAGCGTACCGGCGTGACCGATACCGATCCACCAAACGAAGTTGGTAATGTCCCAGGCCCAACCAATGGTCTTATTCAAGCCCCAAAGACCGATACCATAGGTTATGGTCAGGCCGATCATGATGAAACCTACAATAGCCAGGATTCCGGTAAAGGTGACTGCCGCTAACCAGGTCTTGGTTGGTTTAGCCTCCACAGGACCAATAATGTCCTCCGTCATTTGGGCATAGGTCTTATGCCCTTCTATTAGTGGCTCCCTAATTGGTGAAACAAACATCTTCTCTTTTTATTGATAGTTATACAGATCCATGATTTCATCCAGTCCTTCACCCTGTTCATGCACATGGTCAGACTTGTCTTTGTTCCTGACTTTTGTCAGATAGAGTACAGAAGGCAGCCAGTGCATTTCTTCGATAATGCCATAGGCACGCTCACTGTGATTGAGCTTATAAACCTCGGTGTTCTCGTCGAACATGTTACCGAACACGATGGCATCGGCGGGACAAGCACTCTGACAGGCTGTCCTGATCTCACCATCACGAAGCTTCCTTGACTCTTTTTTTGCGGAGAGTTTTCCTTCCTGGATACGCTGTACACAGAAAGAACACTTCTCGATCACACCCCTGGAACGAACCGTTACATCGGGGTTAAGCACCATCCTGGTCAGGTCTTCCATCATACCCATTTCAACCACTGCTTCAGGATCGTTCATGGTACCGAAGGTGTCATTTCCTCCGTAATCGAACCAGTTGAAACGCCTTACTTTATAAGGACAGTTGTTGGCGCAGTAGCGTGTTCCGATACACCTATTGTAAGCCATCTGGTTGTAACCTTCCGAACTGTGGTTGGTGGCACCGACCGGACAAACATTCTCACAAGGTGCGTTCTCACAATGCTGGCACATCATAGGCTGGAAAACAACTTCAGGATTCTCAGGATCATTACCTGCATAATACCTGTCTATCCTGATCCAGTGCATCTCATGTGCCCTTATCACTTCTTCTCTTCCTACTACAGGCACGTTGTTCTCACTGATACATGCCACAGTACAAGCACCGCAACCTACACATGAGTTAAGGTCAATGCTCATACCCCAGTCAAACCCGTTCTTTCCTGCCTGGAAATCAGGGTAGAATGTATCGAGGTGACCCAGCTTATCGGCCCTGTCGGTATTTCCTGCAAGTGGATTCTTCTTGTATTCGTTTAATGTGGTCTCCTTGACAATACTTCTTTTTCCAAGTCCGTCATTCAGGTTGAAATGGGTCTGGGTCTGAGCGAGTTGGATGTTCTTTCCGGTAGACTCCAATGCAACTCCACCTGTTTCATATTCCACAGCACCATCCTTCATCCTTAGGAATGGATAGGCATTCACACCTACATCCTTACCAGCCTTTCCGATCTCAGAGCGGCCATATCCAAGTGCAATCGATGCAGAACCGTTGGCCTGACCGGGTTGAATTACCACAGGGAATTCGGCACTTACATCACCCGCTTTCACGCTGACTATATCGCCATGGCGCAATCCATTCTCTTCCGCATACGCCGGAGAAAGACTGATGTAGTTATCCCAAGTAACCTTAGATATAGGATCGGGCATCTCGTGCAACCAAGGGTTATTGGCATAGCGACCATCACCGATCGCTACCTTCTCATAAAGGCAAAGCTCAAGACCTTTGGCCAAAGCTGATGCATCAGGCAAGATCATGGACGCTGCTGAAGCTGTATCGATCTCGTTAGCAGCCACCGCTGTAGTTGCTTCACTTGTCTCACCCATTGGTGTCGGCTGATACAATCCTGTTTGAAGAGCCTTGTTGAAAGCTTTTATTCCGTTCGCCTCACCGGAAAGAGGCCCTTGCAACCAATTATTGACCAAAAAGTCATAATAATTGGTAGCTGACCCACTCCAGGTAAGCAGCGAATCCTGCATCTGACGTGTATCAAAAAGATTCCTGATGGCAGGTTGTGCCAAAGAGTAACAACCCTTCACCGGCTCTGCATCATTCCATGACTCCAGGTAATGGCTGTCGGGACATATATAATGACATTCTTTCGCTGTTTCATCCATAGAACCTGCAAATGAAATGGAGCAGTTCACCTTATTCAGAATCTCTTTCACTTTCGCTCCAACAGGTGTATCATATACCGGATTACAGCCATAGACCATCACCACGTCGGCATTGCCGGCATTCTCCACAAACTGCATGAGGTCTTTATCAGAACCCTGACGCAGCATAGACGGAGTTGACATATCAAGGGTCTTTCCGTAGTTGTCCAAAGCCAGGTTAATGGCATTGACCAACAGCTGGACACTCTTGTTATTACTTCCGGAAACCACAAGAGACTCACCCCTGTGCTTCTTCAGCCACTGGGCTGCATCAGCCACCCTGGCCGCCTTTGCCTCATCATTCACTTTCTTTCCGCCGGAAAGATTGGAACCTGTCACTGCATCATAGAGATTGAGCAGAGAAACATAGACCTCAGAAGGCTTGAGTGGCACCCTGTAGTCCGCGTTGGAACCGGTCAGACTCAATCTTGATTCGAACTGGTAGTGCCTTGACATCTCAGGATGCTCCTTGCTGACCTTCCTGGTCTTTACATATGCTTTTGTAAACTCTGTTGGACTCACCCAGGTACCGAGGAAGTCGCAATCAAAACCTACTATTGTCTTAGCCTTGTTAAAATGGTATTTGGGGAGAGCCCTGACACCAAATACTTCCTCATTGGCATCGAGTGCTCCCGATGCAGAAACTGCATCATAGGTATACACCTTAGTATTGGGATACTTCTCTGCGAAGCCGGCCAGCACCTTGCGTGTGGAAGGACTGATGATAGTAGAGGTAAGCACAGCAACCGAGGCATTCTCCTTGCCACTTAGTGCTGAAACTATCTCTGCATCTACTTCTGCCCATTCGGCTTTACCAAAATTCCCTTTATCATTCTTCACCATCGGCCCCTGCAGCCTCGCGGTGTCATACAGGCTAAGCACACTGGCCTGCACCCTTGCTGAGGTTCCGCCTTTGGTGATCATTGAAGCCGTATTACCTTCTACCTTTATTGGTCGACCTTCACGGGTCTTCACGAGGATTGAGCAATAATCACCTCCATCCATAAAGGTCGATGCATACCAGGTGGCGATACCGGGTGTTACATTCTCGGGCTTGAAGATGTATGGCGCCACCCTGTTGACCGGCATCTCACAGCCTGCTATTGCAGCAGCTGTCACACTGAATCCAAGCATTTTAAGAAAATCTCGGCGACTTGCCGAATTGGATTCATTCTGATTGCCGAACATTTCGACAGGAAGCTCTTCGGGGAATTCCTTTTGTGCAAGCTCTTCGAATTCGGGAGTTGCATCCAGTTCTTCCAGTCCTTTCCAGTATTTCTTTTCAGCCATCTTTAGTTTGGTAACTTTTTGAAGTAATGGGTATTAATAATGACAGCGCTGACACTCAGTAGCTCCGATGTCTGATGCGTGTACCATATCTATCTCACCGGACTCCATCTTCTCCTGGAGTTCACGGTAGTCTGCATAGAATTCATTGGTGAAATTGACCTCAGTCTGTCGGTGACAATTCACGCACCATCCCATGGACAGGTTCTCAATTTGTTCTACCACTTTCATCTCCTCCACTTTTCCATGGCAGGTCTGGCATTCCAGTCCGGCCACTTTCACGTGCTGCGAGTGATTGAAATAGGCATGATCAGGAACATTGTGGATCTTGACCCACTTGATAGGTTCCGGTTCATTGGTATAGTCCTGGGTCTCCAGGTCAAAACCGGCGTACTGATAGATCTTCTGAATCTCAGCGGTATACTCTGCAGCAGGGTAATCAGGATTGCCCGGTGACATCTCCTGAATATTGTAGTGGCAATTCATACACACGTTAATAGAAGGTATGACTGCTGATTTTCCTTTTTCCACTCCGGTATGGCAGTAGCGGCATTCGATCTGATTGATCCCGGCATGTATCTCATGGCTGAACTGGATGGGTTGTTCAGGTGCATAACCCTGCTGACGGCCCAGCGATGTGGCACTGTCATACATGGCATAACACAGCCAGCAGAAAATGATCAATCCAACAATACCCAGTACGGGTTGCAGTTTAGGGTTCTTCCAAACCGGTACAGATTCCGGCTCCTCTTCTTCGAATTTTTCCCTGTTCAGTTTATTCAGATAGCCAAGGGTACGACTCAAAATGATCGTAATGATCAAGAGAACCGCGATGAGGATCACATACAACACGGTATTATCCTTTGGCGCTGCTACTGCTACAGCAGCCCCGTCACCACCGGTGCCTGCGCTTGCAGCTGCTATCCTTTCGGTTTCTGCATCTATATAAAGGAGTATAGAAGCGATATTGTCATCTGACAGGTTGGGGAATGCCTGCATCGGACTCTTGTTATACTCCTCATACAGGTTGTTCGCATACTCATCACCTGTAGCCAAAAAGGCCTGAGAGTTGCGGATCCATGCGTAGAGATTAGTGCTGTCAGGCCACCTTTCACGAACACCGGCAAGGGCCGGACCCGTCATCTTGCGGTCAATCATGTGGCACTTGGCACAATTGGCCTGGTATAGCTCCTTACCTTCCTCCACACTAACCGCGACCGCCTTCTCAGGCGAAACGAACGCCATAGCGGTTAATACGGTTATAAGTAGGGAAGATCGGCTGAGAAACTGGATTAAACGATTTTGCACAACCAATATTTTACAGAATGG
>Ga0129353_1657895_pt1 | contig 16260 bp, 29 predicted proteins | sample CPBNA2_4_FD_105431 | JGI IMG/M metagenome (GOLD analysis project Ga0129353, IMG submission 105431) | Freshwater to marine salinity gradient microbial communities from Chesapeake Bay, USA - CPBay_Sum_27_0.2_RNA2 (Metagenome Metatranscriptome) | ecosystem: Environmental > Aquatic > Marine >...
AGGACAGATAAATTATTAGAAATAATATATGCCAACAATATCACAATTAGTAAGAAAAGGAAGAGCCAAACTAACTAAGAAGAGTAAATCGGCTGCTTTGGATTCTTGTCCACAGCGACGTGGTGTATGTACTCGTGTTTATACAACAACGCCAAAAAAACCTAATTCTGCAATGCGAAAAGTTGCGAGAGTTAGACTAACAAATGGTAATGAAGTTAATGCGTACATCCCAGGAGAAGGACATAACCTCCAGGAGCATTCGATAGTATTAGTAAGAGGTGGAAGGGTAAAAGATTTACCAGGTGTTAGATATCACATTGTTCGCGGCGCACTTGACACTGCAGGTGTTGAAGGTCGTACTCAACGTCGATCTAAGTATGGTGCAAAACGCCCAAAGAAGTAATTTAAACACTTTATTGAGAAGAAATGAGAAAAAGACAGGCAAAGAAAAGACCAATATTACCAGATCCTAAATTTAATGATCAGCTGGTTACAAGATTTGTAAATATGATGATGTGGGACGGTAAAAAATCTATAGCTTTTAAGATATTTTATGACGCGATTGCTATAGTTGATGAAAAAAATACAGACGAAGAAAAAACTGCTCTTCAAATATGGAAAGATGCCTTATCAAATGTGATGCCTCACGTTGAAGTTAGAAGCCGACGTGTTGGTGGTGCAACTTTCCAAATTCCTATGCAGATTCGTCCTGATAGAAAAATATCGACAGCTATGAAATGGTTGATTAGTTACGCCAGAAAGCGTAACGAAAAATCAATGGCTATGAAATTAGCTGCAGAAGTTTTGGCTGCTTCTAAAGAAGAAGGAGCTGCTGTCAAAAAGCGTGTTGACACACACAAGATGGCTGAAGCAAACAAAGCATTTTCACACTTTAGATTTTAATCAGTAATGGCAAGAGATTTAAAATTTACAAGAAATATTGGTATTGCAGCTCACATTGATGCTGGTAAGACCACAACTACAGAAAGAATTTTATATTACACTGGTGTATCCCACAAAATCGGTGAAGTCCATGACGGTGCAGCCACAATGGATTGGATGGAACAAGAGCAAGAGCGTGGTATAACAATCACCTCGGCAGCAACTACATGTACTTGGAATTTCCCCACTGAAAATGGAAATCCTACAAATGAGACTAAAGGTTATCATTTTAACATTATCGATACCCCTGGTCACGTTGACTTCACAGTAGAAGTAAACAGATCTCTTCGTGTTCTTGACGGATTAGTATTTTTGTTTAGTGCAGTTGACGGGGTTGAACCTCAATCAGAAACTAACTGGAGATTAGCCGATAATTATAAAGTTCCAAGAATTGGGTTTGTAAACAAAATGGATCGCCAAGGATCCAACTTTTTAGGAGTTTGTCAACAGGTGAAAGACATGTTGAAATCTAATGCAGTACCAATTGTCCTTAATATTGGGGATGAAGCAGATTTCAAAGGTGTTATTGATTTGGTTAAAAACCGTGCCATAGTGTGGCATGATGAAACTCAAGGATCAACATTTGATGTTATTGACATCCCTGAAGACATGAAAGAGGAAGCTCAAAAGTATCGTGCTCTTTTAATTGAAGAGGTCGCTACTTATGACGAGAATCTTTTAGAAAAATTTATGGAAGATGAAGATTCCATTACTGAAGAAGAAGTTCACGCGGCATTACGTGCTGCTGTTATGGATATGGCAATCATTCCAATGGTTTGTGGGTCAGCTTTCAAAAATAAAGGTGTCCAATTCCTTTTAGATGCAGTATGTAGATACTTGCCTTCTCCAACTGATAAAGAAGGAATTACAGGTTTAAATCCCGATTCACAGCAAGAGGAATTAAGAAAACCAGATGTTAAAGAGCCTTTTTCTGCACTTGCTTTTAAAATTGCAACTGATCCATTTGTTGGTAGATTGGCTTTCTTTAGAGCATATTCAGGTCGCCTGGACGCAGGATCTTACATATTAAATAACAGATCTGGGAAAAAGGAACGAATATCAAGGATTTACCAAATGCATTCGAATAAGCAAAATGCTATTGATTTCATTGAAGCTGGTGATATCGGAGCTGCAGTTGGTTTTAAAGATATTAAGACTGGAGATACAATGTCAGATGAAAAGAATCCAATAATCCTTGAATCAATGGATTTTCCAGATCCAGTTATTGGTATTGCTGTTGAACCTAAGACTAAAGCAGATGTTGATAAACTAGGAATGGCTTTGGGTAAATTAGCTGAAGAGGATCCTACATTTACAGTTAGAACTGATGAGGCTTCTGGTCAAACAATAATTTCAGGTATGGGTGAGCTTCACCTAGATATTATCGTTGACCGCTTAAGACGTGAATTTAAGGTTGAGGTTAACCAAGGTCAGCCTCAAGTAGAGTATAAAGAAGCAATAACTCAACGTGCTCAACACAGAGAGGTTTACAAAAAACAATCTGGTGGACGAGGTAAGTTTGCTGATATTGTTTTCACATTAGAACCTGCTGAGGAGGGCAAAGAAGGTTTAGAATTTGTTTCTGAAATTAAAGGTGGAAATGTTCCTAAAGAATTTGTTCCTTCAGTTGAAAAAGGATTTAAAATGGCTATGCAGAACGGTCCATTAGCAGGATATGAAGTTGACGCAATGAAGGTCACTTTAACTGATGGTTCTTATCACGATGTTGATTCTGATCAATTATCATTTGAATTAGCAGCCAAGTTAGGGTTCAAAGCCGCTGCTGGAGCTGCTAAAGCTGTAATAATGGAGCCTATTATGAAACTTGAGGTAATCACACCTGAAGAAAATATGGGTGATATTGTTGGGGATTTAAATAGAAGAAGAGGACAAGTTAGTGACATGGGTGATAGAGCTGGAGCTAAAACTGTAAAAGCTACAGTACCGCTTTCGGAAATGTTTGGTTATGTAACTACTCTAAGAACACTTTCTTCTGGAAGAGCTACATCAACAATGGAATTTTCACACTATGCTGAAACTCCATCGAATATTTCAGAAGAGGTTATTAAAGAAGCTAAAGGATTACAATCTTAAAAGTTTAGAAAATGAGTCAAAAAATTAGAATTAAATTAAAGTCTTACGATCATAGCTTAGTAGATAAGTCTGCTGATAAGATTGTCAAAACAGTCAAAAGTACTGGAGCAGTTGTAACTGGTCCAATACCATTACCTACTCACAAGAAATTATTCACTGTTTTACGTTCTCCTCATGTTAATAAAAAAGCAAGAGAACAATTTCAGTTAAGTTCTTACAAAAGGTTATTAGATATATATAGTTCTTCATCAAAAACAATTGATGCTTTGATGAAATTAGAATTGCCGAGTGGTGTTGAAGTTGAAATAAAGGTTTAAACATTTTACTGAACTTGATTCAGTTAACATGTCCTGAGCTGCGTGCAAAGGAAAAACGGAAGAAATACAATTCAAGGGTTGAAAAGTATTTTGACCCTTAATTTTTTAAATAAATAATTAAACAATAAATAATATGTCTGGGTTAATAGGAAAAAAAATCGGAATGACCAGCATTTTTGACGAAAGCGGAAAAAATCTGCCGTGTACTGTCATTAAAGTTGGACCATGCGTTGTTACCCAAGTCAGAACTGAGGATAAGGATGGATATGATGCCGTTCAACTAGGTTTCGATGACAAGACTGAAAAAAGTGCTAATAAAGCTGAAATTGGGCATTCCAAAAAGGCTGGTACTTCTGTCAAGAAAAAAGTTATTGAATTCCAAGGTTTTGATTCGGAGTATAAATTAGGAGATGTGATTACAGTTGATCACTTTGAAGAAGGTGAATTTGTGGATATCACAGGAACAAGTAAAGGAAAAGGTTTTCAAGGAGTTGTAAAACGTCACGGTTTTGCAGGAGTTGGTCAAGCTACTCATGGACAGCATAACCGCTTAAGAGCCCCTGGTTCTATTGGTGCAGCATCATATCCAGCACGTGTATTCAAAGGTATGCGAATGGCTGGGCGTATGGGTACTGATACGGTTAAAGTTCAAAACTTGAAAGTTTTAAAAGTAATAGCAGATCAAAATTTACTCGTTGTCAAAGGGTGTGTTCCTGGTCATAAAAATGCTTATTTAAAGATTGAGAAATAATGAAAGTAGCAGTTTTAGATATTAACGGAAAAGATACTGGTAGAAAGGCAGACCTTTCTAACAAGGTATTTGCTATAGAGCCTAACAATCATGCAGTTTACTTAGATGTAAAACAGTATTTAGCAAATCAGAGACAAGGAACTCATAAAGCTAAAGAGCGTGGAGAAATTGTTGGTAGTACAAGAAAAATAAAGAAGCAAAAAGGTACAGGAACTGCCAGAGCTGGTAGTATTAAATCTGGCCTATTTAAAGGAGGAGGACGTATTTTTGGTCCTAGACCAAGAAACTATGGTTTCAAATTAAATAAAAATGTAAAACGTTTAGCCAGAAAATCAGCATTAACAATAAAGGCTCAAGAAAAAGCAATTGTTGTTTTAGAAGACTTTGATTTTAAAGAGCCTAAAACTAAAGAATTCACAGCTGTTTTGAAAGCTCTCAAATTAGAAGCTAAAAAATCTCTGTTTGTCTTGGGTGCGCCAAATAATAATGTATATTTGTCGTCGCGTAATTTAAAAGGCTCTGAAGTTGTAACAAACTCAGAATTAAGTACTTACAAGATTTTAAACGCTAACCAAGTTGTGCTTTTTGAAAGTGCAATTGAAGGGATTGAATCGAATTTAAGTAAATAAGAACACAATGAGTATCTTAATTAAACCAATAATCACAGAAAAAGCTACTCTCGATAGCGAGGTTAGAAATTGTTATAGTTTTTTAGTGAATACTAAAGCAAACAAGGTGGAAATAAAGAAAGCAATTGAAGCTGCTTATGGTGTTTCTGTTGATAAAGTTCGAACAATAAATGTCCGTCCAGATCGAAAAACCAAATATACTAAAACGGGGATTCAGCATGGTAAAACTAATGCTACAAAAAAAGCATTTGTACAACTGGCGGAAGGTGAAACAATTGATTTATACGCTAATATATAATTAGAAAATGTCAGTAAGAAAATTAAAACCAATAACACCAGGACAGCGATTTAGAGTAGTAAATGGATTTGACGCTATTACTACTGATAAGCCGGAAAAAAGCCTTTTGGCTCCGAAAAAACGTTCAGGTGGTAGAAACAGTCAAGGTAAAATGACAATGCGCTATAAAGGTGGCGGTCATAAAAAAAGATATCGTATAATTGACTTCAAACGTAATAAGACAGGAATTCCTGCTGAAGTGAAATCCATTGAATACGATCCAAATAGAACAGCTTTTATTGCTCTTCTAAATTATCAAGACGGAGAAAAAAGATACATTATAGCGCAAAACGGCCTTAAAGTTGGCCAGAAGCTGCTTTCAGGAAACGATAAAGTTTCCCCAGAAGTTGGAAATGCTATGCCTTTGAGTCAAATTCCTTTGGGAACCATCATTTCTTGTATTGAGTTAAGGCCTGGTCAAGGAGCTGTTATTGCAAGGAGTGCCGGTGCGTTTGCTCAGTTAATGGCCAGAGACGGAAAATTTGCATCTGTGAAAATGCCATCAGGAGAAACGCGCTTACTACTTTTAGATTGTTTTGCTACAATTGGTGTTGTTTCTAATTCTGATCATCAACTACAGGTTTCAGGAAAGGCTGGACGAAGTCGATGGCTAGGAAGACGTCCAAGGACTAGACCAGTTGTTATGAATCCTGTTGATCATCCAATGGGTGGTGGAGAAGGTAAGTCTTCTGGTGGTCATCCAAGATCCAGAAATGGTATTCCTGCAAAAGGTTTCAGGACAAGATCAAAGACTAAATCAAGTAATAAATATATTGTAGAACGTAGAAAGAAATAATTAAAACATGGCAAGATCATTAAAAAAAGGACCTTACGTTCATTATAAATTAGAAAAAAAAGTTGCTGCAAATGTTGAAGCGAACAAAAAAACCGTAATTAAAACATGGTCAAGAGCAAGTATGATAACACCAGATTTTGTTGGCCAAACAATTGCAGTTCATAACGGACGACAATTTGTTCCTGTATATGTCACAGAGAACATGGTAGGTCATAAATTGGGAGAATTTTCGCCAACACGCTCATTTAGAGGTCATGTCGGTGCTAAGAACAAAGGAAAAAAATAGAAGCTATGGGAAGTCGTAAAAAACAAATGGCTGAAACTATCAAAGCAAACAGAATGAACATTGCTTTTGCAAAGCTAAATAACTGTCCAACATCACCAAGAAAAATGAGGTTAGTTGCAGATTTAGTACGTGGTGAAAAAGTAGAAAAGGCATTAAATATATTAAAGTTTAGTCAAAAAGAAGCTTCACGTAGATTAGAGAAATTAGTTTTATCTGCTGTTGCCAATTGGCAAGCAAAAAACGAAGATTCCGATGTGGAAGCTGCTTCTCTGTTTATTAAAGAGATAAGAGTTGACAGTGGAACAATGCTAAAAAGACTTAGACCAGCACCGCAAGGCCGTGCTCATCGAATTAGAAAACGTTCTAATCACGTTACAGTTGTGCTTGGAGCTATTAACAATACTGAAAGTAATTAATACATGGGACAGAAAACAAATCCGATTGGAAATCGTTTAGGAATCATCAGAGGTTGGGAGTCTAACTGGTATGGTGGAAATGATTATGGCGATAAACTTGCTGAAGACGACAAAATCAGAAAGTATATTTTTGTACGTTTAGCTAAAGCAAGTGTTTCAAGAGTAATGATTGAAAGAACACTTAAACTCGTTACTATCACTATAACCACTGCTCGTCCAGGAATTATAATTGGTAAAGGCGGTCAGGAAGTTGATAAGCTCAAAGAAGAGTTGAGAAAGCTAACAGGAAAAGATATTCAATTAAATATAATTGAAATCAAACGACCTGAGCTTGATGCCCACTTAGTTGCTGCAAGCATAGCTCGTCAAATTGAAAATCGAATTTCATACAAAAGAGCTATAAAAATGGCTATAGCAGCTACTATGAGAATGAATGCTGAAGGAATTAAAATTCAAATTAGTGGTCGCCTCAATGGAGCTGAAATGGCTAGAAACGAACATTACAAGGAAGGCAGAATTCCCCTTTCCACATTTAGAGCTGATATTGATTATGCTTTAGTGGAGGCGCATACAACATATGGGCGTTTAGGTATTAAGGTTTGGATAATGAAAGGTGAGGTTTACGGCAAGCGAGAATTATCTCCTTTAGTAGGTTTATCTAAAAAGAGTGATCGTGGTGGTCGCTCAAATTCAAAAAATAGACGTAGAAAGTAATTTTTTAAATAATAAAAAATGTTACAACCAAAAAAGACAAAATTCCGTAAAGTTCAAAAAGGGCGCATGAAGGGTAACTCTGGCAGAGGACACAGGTTATCTAGCGGAATGTTTGGTATAAAATCATTAGACTCAAATTTTTTGACATCCCGTCAAATTGAGGCTGCACGTATCGCTGCAACGCGTTACATGAAAAGAGAGGGACAACTTTGGATTAAAATATTTCCAGACAAACCTATTACAAAGAAGCCATTAGAAGTTCGTATGGGTAAAGGTAAAGGTGCGGTTGAATATTGGGCTGCAGTTGTCAAACCAGGAAGAATTTTGTTTGAAGTAGGTGGAGTTCCTATTGAAATAGCAAGAGAAGCTTTACGTTTAGCTGCTCAAAAACTTCCAGTTAAAACTAAATTTGTAATTGCCAGAGATTACGAGGCATAATTAATTTTAATCATGAAACAATCAGAAATTAAAGAATTATCTACTGCTGAATTACAAGAAAAATTAAGTGAAATGAAAAAGTCATTTTCAGATTTGAAATTTACTCACTCTATTTCACCTTTAGAAAACCCAATTCAGTTACGTACTCTCAGAAGGACCGTTGCTAGATTGGCTACAGAATTAACTAAAAGAGACGACCAATAATTGTATTTGCTGAGATGGAAAAAAGAAATTTAAGAAAAGAACGTATCGGGATCGTTACAAGTAACAAAATGATGAAATCTATAGTGGTTTCAGAAGTAAAAAAAGTTAAACACCCGATGTATGGAAAATTCGTACTAAAGACGAAAAAGTACGTAGCACACGACGAACAAAATGATTGCAACGAAGGCGATACTGTAAGGATTATGGAAACAAGACCCTTAAGCAAATCAAAGTGTTGGAGATTAGTAGAAATTATAGAAAGAGCTAAGTAATTATGGTACAGCAAGAATCTAGATTAAAAGTAGCCGATAATACTGGTGCTAAAGAGGTATTAACTATCCGCGTTTTAGGAGGGACAAAGCGTAGATACGCTTCACTTGGAGATAAAATTGTAGTTTCTGTTAAGGACGCAACGCCTAACGGAAATATTAAAAAGGGAGCTGTTTCAACAGCTGTAGTTGTTAGAACAGTTAAAGAAGTAAGGCGTCCTGATGGATCTTACATTAGGTTTGACGATAATGCATGTGTTTTATTAGACGCTGCAGGCGAAATGCGTGGTACCCGTGTGTTTGGTCCAGTTGCAAGAGAGTTAAGAGATAAAAAATTCATGAAAATTGTTTCATTAGCACCTGAAGTGCTCTAAACATAAATATACATGGGAAAGCTAAAAATTAAAACAGGAGACACAGTTAAAGTGATTACAGGAGATCATAAAGGCTCAGAAGGTAAAGTATTATCTGTATTTTCAGAGAAGAATAAAGCCATTGTTGAGGGTATTAATATGGTAAAAAAACATATGAAACCTAATGCGCAAAACCCACAAGGGGGTATAATTGAAAAAGAAGCGCCTATACAAGTTTCCAATCTTTCACTTTTAAATTCCAAAGGAGAGACTACTCGTGTTGGTTATAAAATAGAAGACGGAAAAAAAGTACGCTTCACAAAAAAATTAAACGAAGTAATTTAAGAGTTATGACGTATATACCAAGATTAAAAAGCGAATACAAGGACAAAGTAATTTCTAATCTTACTCAAGAATTTGGGTATAAGAACGTTATGCAAGTTCCTAAATTAACTAAAATCGTTATATCAAAAGGAGTTGGAGCAGCTGTTGCTGATAAGAAACTAATTGATCATGCTGTTGAGGAAATAACTACCATTTCAGGTCAAAAAGCTATAGCTACAATTTCTAAAAAAGATGTTGCATCTTTTAAATTAAGAAAAGGAATGCCAATTGGTGTGAAAGTTACACTTAGAGGTGAGAGAATGTATGAATTCCTAGATCGATTAGTAACATCTGCTTTACCTCGTGTAAGAGATTTTGGAGGAATTAAGGCTAATGGTTTCGATGGCCGTGGTAACTATAATTTAGGTATCACCGAACAAATTATATTTCCAGAAATAAATATTGATAAAGTAAACAAGATTTCAGGTATGGATATTTCTTTTGTTACAACCGCAGAAACAGATAAAGAAGCTAAATCATTACTAACAGAACTAGGGCTACCTTTTAAAAAGAATTAATTATGGCAAAAGAATCAATGAAAGCACGTGAGATAAAACGTGCGAAAACAGTTGCTAAATATGCTGCTAAACGTAAAGCACTCAAAGAAGCAGGAGATTTTGAAGGTCTTCAAAAACTTCCAAAAAATGCTTCTCCAATTAGAATGCATAATAGGTGCAAATTGACAGGGAGACCAAAAGGCTACATGCGACAGTTCGGAATTTCTAGAGTCATGTTTAGAGAAATGGCTAACAAAGGCTTGATACCAGGTGTTAAAAAGGCAAGTTGGTAAGTTAAATTAAAATTATAAACTGGTTTAAGGTTCCAAATATGGAAAACCAAAACCGAAATTTAAATGATATGAATACAGATCCAATAGCGGATTATTTAACAAGAATTAGAAATGCTGTAAGAGCAAACCACAGGGTTGTGGAAATTCCTGCATCTAATTTAAAAAAAGAAATGACTAAAATTCTTTTTGATCAAGGTTATATTTTAAGTTATAAGTTTGATGATTCTACTAGTCAAGGTAGTATCAAAATCGCTTTGAAATATACTAAAGACACAAAGGAATCAGTTATCAAGAAGATCCAAAGAATAAGTAAGCCTGGTTTGCGTAAATATGCAAGCTCAAGTGAAATGCCACGAATTTTAAACGGTCTTGGTATTGCTATAGTATCAACTTCTCACGGAGTGATGACTGGAAAGCAAGCACAGCGTGAAAATGTTGGTGGTGAAGTTTTATGTTACGTTTATTAATATTTAATAATTGAGAAATGTCTAGAATAGGAAAAAATCCAATTATAATCCCTGAGGGAGTAACTGTTAGTATTGATGAAAGTGTAATAACAGTAAAAGGTAAACTTGGAGAATTATCTCAGGAGTTTTCTGAGGTTTCATTTAAAATTGAAGATAGTACCATCACTGTAGAAAGATCTTCTGAAAATAAAAATGTCAGAGCTAAACACGGATTGTACAGATCTTTAGTTTACAACATGATTAAAGGTGTTAGTATAGGATGGACTAAGGAATTAGAACTCGTAGGAGTTGGTTATAGAGCTTCAAATCAAGGAAATAAACTTGACTTAGCTTTAGGGTTTTCACACAACATTATATTGGATATTGCTTCAGAAGTTAAAGTTGAAACCATTTCTGAAAAGGGTAAAAATCCGATAGTAAAACTTACATCTTTGGATAAACAATTAGTTGGTCAAGTTGCTGCTAAAATCCGTGGTTTCAGAAAGCCTGAACCATACAAAGGAAAAGGTATAAAGTTTGTTGGTGAACAAATAAGAAGAAAAGCAGGTAAATCAGCATAATAATAATATTTATGGCACTTACAAAAACTCAAAGAAGACAAAGAATTAAAAATAGAATCAGGAAAACAATTTCTGGTACTCAAGAACAACCACGACTTGCAGTGTTTCGAAGTAACAAAGAAATTTATGCTCAAGTCGTTAATGACGATACAGGGATTACCTTAGCCGCGGCATCTACTAGAGACAAAGATTTGAGTTCTTCAAAAGGAACTAAGACTGAGTTGGCTGCGATGGTAGGTAAGTTAGTTGCTGAAAAAGCTATCAAAGCCGGTATCACTGAGGTTTCTTTCGACAGAGGAGGATACCTATATCATGGAAGAGTAAAATCATTAGCAGAAGGCGCAAGAGAAGCCGGACTTAAATTTTAAAAATATGTATCAAAAATACAAAAGTGCAGAACTCGTTAAACCAAGCGGTTTAGAATTAAAAGATAGACTTGTTGGAGTTCAAAGAGTAACAAAAGTAACAAAAGGTGGTCGTGCCTTTGGGTTTTCAGCTATAGTTGTCGTTGGAGATGAGGCTGGTGTTGTAGGTCACGGTTTAGGGAAATCAAAAGATGTTGCTAGTGCGATAGCAAAAGCAGTTGAAGATGCAAAGAAAAATCTTGTTCGTATTCCAATTTTGAAAGGAACTCTTCCTCATGAGCAAAAAGGTAAATATGGTGGCGCCAGAGTAAATTTGATTCCAGCTGCACCTGGTACTGGGGTTATTGCTGGAGGTGCAGTTCGTATTGTACTTGAAGCTGTCGGTGTGCATGATGTATTGTCAAAATCTCAGGGTTCATCAAATCCTCATAATGTTGTTAAAGCTACATTTGATGCTCTTTTACAGCTACGAGATGCTCATAAAATTGCACGTGATCGCGGAGTTTCACTTGAAAAGGTTTTTAACGGTTAATTATAACTAGTCATGGGAAAGATTAAAGTAACAAAAGAAAAGAGTGCAATCAACAGAACCAACAAGCAAAAGCTAACATTGGAAGCTTTAGGGCTCAAGAAAATTGGGCAAACTGTTGAACACGAAGCCACTCCAAACATATTAGGAATGGTTAATAAAGTAAAACATTTAGTTTCTGTAACTGAAATATAAAAATTAAACTGAAAATGAATTTAAGTAATTTAAAACCAGCAAAAGGTTCAGTTCAAAGCCCAGGCAAACGCGTTGGTCGTGGACAAGGTTCTGGCAAAGGTGGAACAGCTACTCGAGGTCATAAAGGGGCCAAATCACGTTCTGGATATTCTAGAAAGATAGGATTTGAAGGTGGTCAAATGCCATTACAAAGACGTGTTCCAAAATTTGGTTTCAATAATATAAACAGAAAGGAGTATCAAGGAATCAATCTTGATACTATTCAATCACTTGTTGATAATAAAAAAGTTAAGTCAGCTTTAGATTTCAATGCTATTGTTGAATTAAGATTAGCTAGAAAGAATGAATTAGTAAAGATTATGGGTAGGGGTGAGCTTAAAGCAAAACTTAAGATTTCTGCTCACAAATTTACTGCTTCAGCAAAAGCTTCTATTGAAGCTGCTGGTGGAGAGGCAATAATGATATAAATCATAATTATATGAAATTTATAGAGACATTAAAAAATGTATGGAAAATAACGGAACTTAAGGATAGAATTATCCTAACCTTAGGATTATTGTTAGTCTATCGTTTTGGTGCTCAGGTCGTACTTCCTGGTATTGATGCTTCTCAGTTGGGCTCTTTGGCTTCAAACACTGATTCAGGATTATTGGGATTACTTAATGCTTTTACCGGAGGTGCATTTGCCAAGGCTTCTGTATTTGCCCTTGGAATTATGCCATACATATCTGCTTCCATCGTAGTTCAATTAATGGGTATAGCAATTCCTTATTTGCAAAAGCTGCAGAAGGAAGGTGCTAGTGGGCAAAAGAAAATTACTCAAATTACGAGGTGGTTAACTATTGGTATTTGTTTAGTTCAGGCTCCAGCCTATTTGGCGAGTTTGCCAAGTTTAATGGGCGGAACTCAAGCTTTTACTCTTGGTCAAAGTGGTGTTTTTTATTTTTCATCTGTCGTTATTTTGGTCACTGGATGTATTTTCGCTATGTGGTTGGGTGAGAAAATTACTGATAAAGGAGTTGGAAATGGTATTTCTTTACTCATAATGGTTGGTATTATCGCAACAATGCCTTTATCTTTTGCACAAGAATTTGATTCTGCTGTAAATCAATCTCAAGGAGGACTTATTAAAATTTTGATTGAAATAGTAATTTGGTTTGCAATCATACTTGCTTCTGTATTGCTCGTTATGGCAGTTCGTAGAATTGCTGTGCAATACGCAAGACGTACTGCTTCAGGTAGTTATGAAAAAAATATCATGGGTTCTAGGCAATATATTCCACTAAAACTTAATGCATCAGGTGTTATGCCTATAATTTTTGCACAAGCAATAATGTTTGTTCCTGGTCTTATAGGCGGATTAGATATTTTAAAAGACTCTACTGTCGGACAGTGGTTGGTTGCTAACTTTGGAGGAAATAGTATGTTTGGATTGTGGTACAATATAGTATTTGGAATACTGATAATAGTTTTTACTTATTTCTACACAGCTATTACTGTGCCTACAAATAAGATGGCAGATGATTTAAAAAGAAGTGGAGGTTTTATACCAGGGATTCGACCTGGTACTGAAACTTCTGAGTATCTCGACAAAATTATGTCCCAAATCACATTACCAGGATCTATATTTTTAGCTATTATAGCTGTTTTCCCAGCAATAATTATGCAAATAATGGATATCCAAGCAGGTTGGGCCTTATTTTTCGGTGGAACATCTTTATTAATTATGGTTGGTGTTGCAATTGATACAATGCAGCAGATAAATTCATACCTTCTAAACAAGCATTACGACGGTCTAATGAAAACAGGTAAAAACAGAAAATCAATATAAAAATATGGCAAAACAACCAGCAATAGAACAAGACGGATCAATAATCGAGGCCCTCTCAAACGCAATGTTTAGAGTTGAGTTAGAAAACGGTCATATTGTTACGGCTCACATTTCTGGTAAAATGCGTATGCATTATATTAAACTTTTACCAGGCGATAAAGTAAAATTAGAAATGAGTCCTTACGATTTAACTAAGGCTAGAATAACATACAGATACTAAAAAGTAACTAAGATGAAAGTAAGAGCATCAATTAAAAAAAGAAGTGCAGATTGTAAAATTGTACGAAGAAAAGGAAGACTTTATGTAATTAACAAAAAGAATCCTAGATTTAAACAAAGACAAGGATAATTATGGCTAGAATTGCAGGGGTAGACATCCCAAAACAAAAAAGAGGCGTTATTTCATTAACTTATATTTATGGAATTGGACGTAGTCGTGCAAAAGAAATTTTAGAAACGGCAAAAGTCGACGAAAATATTAAAGTTTCTGATTGGACAGATGAACAAATTGGAAATATTCGTTCTGCTATCGGTAGTTATACTATTGAAGGTGAATTAAGATCAGAAACTCAATTAAACATCAAACGTTTGATGGATATAGGTTGTTACAGAGGTATAAGACATAGGTCTGGACTGCCACTTCGTGGTCAACGAACAAAAAATAATTCAAGAACAAGAAAAGGTAAGAGAAAAACAGTTGCTAACAAGAAAAAAGTAACTAAATAATAATTAGTCGTATGGCAAAGTCAAATACTAAAAAGAGAAAAGTTATTGTTGATTCAGTAGGAGAAGCTCATATTACGGCTTCATTTAATAACATTATTATTTCTCTAACAAATAAAAAAGGAGATGTAATTTCTTGGTCCTCTGCTGGTAAAATGGGGTTTAGAGGTTCAAAAAAGAACACACCATATGCGGCGCAGTTAGCGGCTGAAGACGCTGTTGAAGCTGCTAAAGAAGCTGGGTTAAGAAAAGTTAAGGTATTTGTGAAGGGTCCTGGTAATGGAAGAGAATCAGCGATTCGAAGTATTCACAATGGAGGAATTGAAGTCACAGAAATAGTTGATGTTACTCCAACACCTCACAATGGTTGTAGACCTCCTAAAAGAAGAAGAGTTTAATTAATATAAGTATAATCGAGAGATTAATCAACATTGGCGAAGGATTAGAATAAGACCTTAATTCTCAATGTCTCTCAAAAAACATAAATAAAATGGCAAGATATACTGGTCCTAAAACAAAAATCGCTAGAAAATTTGGTGAGGCAATATTCGGAGAGGATAAGTCTTTCGAAAAAAGAAATTACCCACCTGGACAACACGGAAATAATAGAAGACGTGGAAAAAAATCTGAATATGCAATTCAATTAATGGAGAAGCAGAAAGCAAAGTATACATATGGCATTCTAGAAAAGCAATTCAGAAACTTATTTAAAAAAGCAACAGCTGCAAATGGAATTACAGGTGAAGTTTTACTTCAACTTTGCGAATCTCGTTTGGATAATGTTGTATACAGAATGGGGTTGTCTCCTTCACGAAGTGGAGCAAGACAATTAGTATCTCACAGACACATCACTGTAAATGGTAAGTTAACTAACATTCCCTCATATTCCTTGAAAGCAGGAGATGTTGTTGCTGTTCGTGAAAAATCAAAGTCTTTAGAGGCAATTAATGCTTCTATATCAAATTCATCTGCTATTTATGAGTGGATTACTTTTAATAACGATACAAAGTCTGGGACCTTTGTATCTGTTCCAGCAAGAATTCAGATTCCAGAAAACATTAATGAGCAATTCATCGTTGAATTATACTCTAAATAATTAATTGAAACACAAATCAATATGGCAATTTTAAATTTTCAGAAGCCCGATAAAGTAATCATGATTGATTCTACCGATTATGACGGTAAATTCGAATTCAGACCCCTTGAGCCAGGTTACGGTTTAACAGTAGGAAACGCTTTAAGAAGAGTTTTACTTTCTTCTTTGGAGGGGTTTGCAATAACGTCTGTCAGAATTGAAGGCGTAGAGCACGAATTCTCAACAATTACCGGAGTTGTTGAGGATGTAACAGAAATTATTTTGAATTTAAAGCAAATTCGATTTAAACGTCAGATTGACGATGTTGACAATGAATCAGTTTCAATATCTATATCAGGACAAGATAAAATCACTGCAGGTGATTTTCAAAAGTTTATTTCAGGATTCCAGATTTTAAATTCTGATCTAGTTATTTGTACACTAGACCCTAAGGTTAATATATCTATGGAAATTACAATTGAAAAGGGTAGAGGTTATGTCCCAGCTGAAGAAAACAAAAAATCTTCTGCTGCTATGGGAACAATTTTTACAGATTCAATATATACTCCAATAAAAAATGTGAAATATAGTGTAGAGAATTATCGTGTTGAACAAAAAACAGATTATGAAAAACTTATTTTTGAAATCATAACTGATGGTTCTATCAATCCTCAAGACGCTCTAACTCAAGCGGCCAAAATTCTTATTCATCATTTTATGTTGTTTTCTGATGAACGAATCACATTAGAGGCTGATGAAATCGCTCAAACTGAAACTTATGATGAAGAATCTTTA
>Ga0129353_1312966_pt1 | contig 15540 bp, 13 predicted proteins | sample CPBNA2_4_FD_105431 | JGI IMG/M metagenome (GOLD analysis project Ga0129353, IMG submission 105431) | Freshwater to marine salinity gradient microbial communities from Chesapeake Bay, USA - CPBay_Sum_27_0.2_RNA2 (Metagenome Metatranscriptome) | ecosystem: Environmental > Aquatic > Marine >...
GCCATTACCTTACTTACTCCACAATCTCTGTTACAACCCCAGCGCCAACAGTATGACCACCTTCACGAATTGCGAACCTCAACTCTTTGTCCATCGCGATTGATGTTATAAGCGATACTTCAAACTCTACATTATCACCCGGCATAACCATTTCAGTACCCTCAGGTAAAGTAACAACTCCCGTCACATCTGTAGTTCTAAAATAAAATTGAGGCCTATAACCATTAAAAAACGGTGTGTGACGACCACCTTCTTCTTTTTTCAAAATATAAACACTAGCCTTAAATTTAGTATGAGGCGTAATACTACCTGGAACTGCAAGCACTTGCCCTCTACTTAAATCTTCCTTATCTATACCACGAAGTAATAAACCAGCATTATCACCAGCCTGCCCCTCATCTAACAATTTACGGAACATTTCTACACCAGTCACTGTAGTCTTCTTCAAATCACCCATGCCAACAATTTCTACCTCGTCACCAACTTTGATAATTCCCCGCTCAATACGGCCAGTACCGACAGTTCCACGACCAGTAATACTAAAAACATCTTCAACAGGCATCAGGAATGGCTTATCAATATCCCTTTCTGGCTCAGGTATAAAACTATCACAAGCCTCCATCAATTCAACAATGCATTTATTCGCAACCTCATCATTAGAATCATTCAAAGCATTTAAGGCACTACCTTTAATAATCGGAGTATCATCACCGGGAAAATCATATTCGTTAAGCAAATCACGAAGCTCCATTTCAACTAGCTCTAACAGCTCAGGATCATCAACCTGATCAACCTTATTCATAAAGACGACAACGCTAGGAACATTTACTTGTCTAGCAAGGAGAACGTGCTCTCTGGTCTGAGGCATAGGACCGTCAGCGGCAGAAACAACAAGTATACCACCATCCATCTGAGCAGCTCCAGTAATCATATTTTTAATATAATCAGCGTGCCCAGGACAATCAACATGAGCATAGTGACGATTTTCAGTCTCATATTCAACATGAGCTGTTTGAATAGTAATACCACGCTCTCTTTCTTCAGGAGCATTATCAATACTGTCAAAGGAACGAACTTCAGCTAAACCATGAGCACCCTGATGCATTGTGATTGCTGCAGTAAGGGTTGTTTTACCATGATCAACATGACCAATGGTACCTATGTTGACATGAGGTTTGGTTCTTTCAAATTTTGCTTTAGACATTTTTACTTTACTCCTATTTTAAATCAACCGGTTTTACCGTGTACTTTTTCCATGATTTCTGTTTCAACGGAGGCAGGAACCTGATGATAATGTGAAAACTGCATGTGAAAAACCGCTCGTCCTTGAGTAATAGATCTTAAATCTGTTACATAACCAAACATATTACTCAATGGAACATTTGCTTTAATAACTTGAGCCTCATTCCTCTGACTCATACCGTCAATTTTACCTCTTCTGGAGCTAATATCTCCCATTACGTCGCCCAAGTATTCATCTGGAGTAACAACTTCTACTTCCATAATTGGCTCCATAAGTTTAGGACTAGCTTTCTTGCATGCATCTTGAATGGCCATAGATCCAGCTATTTTAAAAGCCATTTCAGATGAATCAACGTCATGATAAGAACCAAATACTAGCTCAATTCTAATATCTTCAATTGGGTATCCAGCAATTACTCCATTTTTCAAAGCTTCTTGCATTCCCTTATCAACTGACGGGATATACTCTTTTGGAATAACCCCACCAACTATCTTATTCTCAAAATGATATCCTTTCCCTGGCTCATTAGGCTCAACATTAATTACAACATGACCATATTGCCCCTTACCACCAGACTGACGCACAAATTTAGTTTCAACATCTTCAACAGATTTTGTAATAGACTCTCTATATGCAACAATGGGCTTACCAATATTGGCTTGGACTTTAAACTCTCTCAATAACCTGTCAACAAGTATTTCAAGATGCAACTCTCCCATACCAGCAATGATTGTTTGACCAGTCTCTTCATCGGTAGATACTCTGAATGTAGGATCTTCTTCACCTAATTTAGACAAAGATTTTGACAATGAATCCTGATCTGCTTTACTAACAGGCTCTACAGATACTGCTACGACAGGCTCCGGAAAATCCATTGACTCCAATACAATCTGGTTTGATTGATCACATAGAGTGTGCCCAGTTTTTACATTCTTTAAACCAACAGCAGCAATAATTTCACCCGCCTCAACACTATCTCTATCTTCTCTCTTATTTGAATGCATTAACAAAATTCTACTAATTCTTTCTTTCTTACCATTATTAGCATTATAAACATAAGAACCAGAGTTCAACATACCAGAATAAACACGCATATAAGTTAACTTACCAACATAAGGATCAGTCATAATTTTAAAGGCAAGAGCACTAAATGGCTCATCAACATTTGGCAATCTAGATAATTCAACGTCAGAGTCTCTGGGCTCGGTACCTTTGACTTCACCAATGTCAACTGGTGAAGGCAAAAAATCAACAACTGCATCTAGAAGCCTTTGAACACCTTTATTTTTAAATGCAGAACCGCAAAACATCGGAATGAAAGTATTATCTAGACAGCCTTTTCTCAACGCAGACTTAAGTTCTTCTTCAGATATTTCTTCATCAGATATAAATTTTTCTAATAGGTTCTCGTCATAAGTTGCAGTTTCTTCTATGAGGTGCTTTCTCCACTTATCTGATAACTCAACCATATCATCAGGGATGTCAGCTACATCAAATCTAGAACCCATTGTTGATTCATTATACAAAATTGCCTTCATAGTTATTAAATCAACTATTCCGGTAAACATTTCGCCTGAACCTATTGGAATGACTACCGGCAACGGATTTGCGCCAAGTCTATCTTTTACCATGTCCATAACATTAAAAAAATCAGCACCAACTCTATCCATTTTGTTTACAAAAGCTATTCTGGGAACATCATACTTATCAGCTTGCCTCCAGACAGTTTCACTTTGAGGCTCAACACCTCCTACTGCACAAAAAACAGCCACAGCACTATCCAAAACCCTAAGAGATCTTTCAACTTCAACAGTAAAATCTACGTGACCAGGGGTATCTATAATATTAATACGATGTTTATCCCACATACAAGTAGTAGCGGCAGAGGTTATGGTAATGCCTCGTTCTTGTTCTTGCTCCATCCAATCCATAGTGGCGGCACCGTCATGAACTTCACCTATTCTATGTGTAACACCAGTATAATATAATATCCGCTCTGTGAGAGTAGTTTTCCCGGCATCAATATGAGCCATTATACCTATGTTTCTAAAACTATTTAAATCACTACCCATATATATATTCCCGTAAAAATATCATCTAAAATGTGCAAATGCTTTATTTGCATCAGCCATTCTATGAGTATCTTCTTTCTTCTTAATTGCATTCCCATCGCCATTTGCAGCTGAAATAAGTTCGCTAGCTAGTTTATCAGACATGGGCTTCCCGGAGGAGTTTTTAGAAGCATTAATGATCCACAGTGAAGCTAAATAAAATGCCCTCTTTTTTGGAACCTCAATGGGAACTTGGTAGGTAGCACCACCTATTCTCCTTGACTTAACTTCAACTGATGGAGAAGTATTTTCAATGCCTTTTTTAAATATTTTTATACCATCAGTTTTTGTTTTTTTATGAATAAGATCCATCGCACTATAAAATATTTTTTCAGCAACGCCTTTTTTACCACTCTTCATAATATAATTAATAAACTTTGCTACAGATAAGTCGTTATACTTAGTGTCAGGCAATATCGTTCTTCTTTCTGGTCTTCTTCTTCTCATATCAAACTTTCAAACTATGAAGACTTAGGCTTCTTTGCACCATACCTACTTCTACTAGTTTTTCTATCATCAACCCCAGCAGTATCCAATGTACCCCTAACAATATGGTAACGAACACCAGGCAAATCTTTAACTCGGCCTCCTTCAATTAATACAATGGAGTGCTCTTGTAAGTTATGACCTTCACCAGGAATATAAGCTGTAACCTCAGTAGAATTTGTCAGTCTAACTCTAGCAACTTTTCTCAAGGCCGAATTTGGCTTCTTTGGAGTGGTAGTGTAAACCCTTGTACAGACTCCCCTCTTTTGAGGATTACTCATAAGAGCAGGAGTAGAGGTTTTTTTCAGAATCCTTTTTCTACCTTTTCTAACTAATTGATTTATAGTAGGCATAAATATTTTCCCATAGCCTCGTAATTTAATTTATATCTTAAATACATATCAATAATTTTAAAAAAAAATTAAGCAACAGCATCATCTGCGTTATCTAACGAACTTTCTTCTTTATCAACACCAACAAGCACGTCAGAAATTGATGGTGTACCAGTACCAGCAGGTATTAGCCTACCAACTGCAACATTTTCTTTTAAACCATATAGATAATCAGTCTTACCTGCTGTAGCAGCATCTGTTAAAACACGGGTAGTTTCTTGAAATGATGCAGCGCTTATGAAGCTCTCTGTATTTAGCGAGGCTCTAGTAATTCCCATTAAAATCGGCTCAAATGTTGCGGGAATTGTTTTTCTATATTTCGCAGTTTCTTTACCTTCAGCCTTAACTTCCTTATTTATTTCACTTAATTCAGATTTTTCAATCATCATATCTTCATCAAGCCCTGAATCTCCTGGTGCAGTTATTACAACCATTTTAGATAGTCTTTCATTCTCAATAAGAAAATCATTTTTACTAACTCTATCTTCCTGTAAAAACCTTGAGTCACCAACTTCCTTAACACTTACTTTTTGCATCATTTGATTGACAATTATTTCAATATGCTTATCATTAATTTTTACACCTTGCAAACGATATACTTCTTGAATCTCATTAACTAAATACTCTCTCACAGCAGAGGGACCAAGAACTCTCAAAATATCATCAGGGGATATTGCTCCTTCACACAGAGAAGCACCAGCTGTAATGAAATCACCCTCATGCACGATAACGTGTTTTCCATATGGTATAGAATACTTTCTTTCATCCCCATCTTTTCCAATAACATGAATCTTTCTTATTCCCCTTCTAGTCTCGCCAAACTTTACAGTACCATTAATTTCTGTCATGACAGCAGGATTCGTAGGCTTTCTCGACTCAAAAAGTTCTGCGACCCGCGGAAGACCCCCAGTAATATCCCTAGACTTTCCAACTTCTTTTGGTATTTTCACAAGAGTTTGCCCCCTGTTGACCTCTTCTTTATCATTAACTACGAGAGTAGCTTTTACTGGAAGTATTGTACTTCCAGCTACAATCTCGCCTTTTTTATCAACAATTTCAAGGTGAGGACTAAGCTTTCTATCTCTTGATTCAATAACAACAATTTGTTTTTTACCTGTTTCTACAGATTCAACTGAAAAGGTTTCTCCCTCAACAAAATCTTTCAATTTAACAATTCCTGTTTCTCTAGCGAGGATTATATCAGTATACGGATCCCATTGAAATAGCGTCGTTTTAGCTTTTACTTTTTCACCTTGTTCTACAAGCATTGTGGCGCCATAAGGAACATTGAAAACAGTATTTGAAGAATCATCTTGTTGAGTAATTGTTAATTTAGCATGCCTTACCATACATCGACGGACCTCCATACCAACTTCATCTTTAGTAACTGCAAAATCATAGTTATCAGAAAATTCCACAACACCAGCACGTTTATTTTTCATTTCAGACTGCTCAATAACTCTACTTGCTGTGCCTCCAATATGAAATGTTCTTAAAGTAAGCTGCGTACCAGGCTCACCAATACTTTGAGCTGCTCTAATACCTACTGACGTACCTATATCAACTAATTTGTGCAGAGACAAATCCCAACCATAACATTTAGCACATATCCCTCTTTTAGTATCACAAGTCAAGACGGACCTAATGTGAACACTCTCAATACCACTATCTGCAATTAAATCAGCTTCTTTTTCCGATATTACAGAACCTGCTTTAACAATTACCTCACCTCTATCGATAAAATCATCTAAAATAGTCCTACCTAATATTCTATCTGCTAACGGCTCTATAATTTCTTCACCTTCTTTCAAGTCAGAAATTAAAATACCATTAATCGTACCGCAGTCATGCTCATAAACAACGACATCCTGAGCAACATCCACTAATCTTCGAGTAAGGTAACCAGCATCAGCTGTCTTTAGCGCTGTGTCAGCTAAGCCTTTTCTTGCACCATGCGTGGATATAAAATACTCAAAAACAGAGAGACCTTCTTTAAAATTCGAAGTAATTGGAGACTCAATAATCTCACCAACGCCGCCTTTCATTGATTTTTGTGGCTTCGCCATAAGTCCACGCATACCTGCTAATTGTTTAATTTGATCTTTGCTGCCTCTAGCTCCTGAATCAGTCATCATGGATAAAGCATTAAAACCGTTATTATCTTTCCTTAGGTCATTCTCCATTACTTGAGCAATATGATTTGTAGTATGCGTCCAAACATCAATCACCTTATTGTATCTTTCACCTTCAGTTAATACATGTCTATCAAATTTATTCTTAATATCACCTACCTTGTCAAACGCACTTGAAAGAATACTATTTTTTTTCCTTAGGAATCAGTACATCACTCACTGATATTGACAAACCACTGGATGTTGCCATTTTAAACCCTAGATCCTTAAGAGCATCTAGAAAAATTACTGTCTTATAGTTTCCAACAACTAAGTAACACTGATTGACTATATTTGTTAGCAACTTCTTATCAATCAAGCCATCGATATAGTCCATCTCTGTAGGCAAAATTGAATTGAAAATTGCTCTACCTACGGTAGTATCCTTAAGCCAAGAGTCTTTATACTTTAAATTTATTTTAGCGTGAAGACCAACCACTCTATTCTCATAGGCTATAACAACTTCGTCAATAGAACCAAAAATCTTACCTTCTCCTAAATCGTTATTTTTAACTTTTGTTAGATAATAAGCTCCAAGTATCATATCCTGAGATGGCACTGCAATTGGTTGGCCATTCGCGGGATGCAAAATATTATGACTAGCCAACATTAACATCCTAGCTTCCATTTGAGCCTCTAATGATAACGGCACATGAACAGCCATTTGATCTCCATCAAAGTCAGCATTAAATGCAGAACAAACTAGTGGATGCAACTGTATAGCTTTACCCTCAACCAAAACTGGCTGGAAAGCTTGTATACCAAGCCTATGGAGCGTTGGAGCCCGATTAAGCATAACAGGATGATCCTTAACAACATACTCAAGAACCTTATAAACAACAGGCTCAGTATTTTCGATCATTAATTTTGCACTTCTGGGTGTCTGAGTATAGCCTCTAGACATCAACTCACGAATCATGTGAGGTTTAAATAGCTCCAAAGCCATATTTTTTGGTAATCCACACTCTTGTAATTTTAACTGAGGACCAACTACTATAACAGATCTACCAGAATAATCTACTCTTTTTCCCAACAAATTCTGTCTGAATCGACCTGTTTTCCCCCTCAACATATCAGAAAGAGACTTCAAAGGCCTGCGAGAGCCACTCCTGATAGCAGTTTTTCTACGACTATTATCGAACAATGCGTCAACAGATTCCTGCAGCATTCTCTTTTCATTTCTTAGGATAACATCGGGCGCTTTAATTTCCATCAACTGTTTAAGTCTATTATTTCTGATTATTATTCTTCTGTATAAATCATTTAAATCACTAGCTGCAAATCTACCGCCCTCTAGTGGAACTAAAGGTCTAAGCTCTGGCGGAATAACAGGCAAAATCGAAACTATCATCCACTCGGGCTTGTTTAAACGTTTTTTTGTAGGGTCTGGAACAAACGAGTAAGCAACCTTCAACCTTTTTAAAGCATCAGTCCTCTTTTGTTTGGACTTTGAGGTTTTAACTACATCTTCAAGCTCTTTTTTTAGCTCCATTATGTTGATACGAGATAACATCTCCTTGATCGCTTCTCCGCCCATAGCAGCGTAAAAATAATCTTCATTATCTCTTCGCTCATCATCTACAGCTGAAAAACCGAATTTTTCTTCTAACTCTATATACTCTTCTTCCTCAATCAAATCAAAAGGTTTCAAACCACTATCTGAAGGCTCTAAGACCATATACATCTCATAATATATTACTCTCTCGAGCTCCTTGGTACTTCTACCAGCAAGATAACTTAGCTTACTTGGTATAGACCTTAAATACCAAATGTGGACAATCGGAACAGCTAGGGTAATATGACCCATTCTTTCTCTTCTAACTTTTTTTCTAGTTACCTCAACGCCACATCGATCACAAATAATACCTCTATACCTTATACCTTTGTACTTACCGCAGTGACATTCATAATCTTTTACGGGTCCAAATATTTTTTCACAAAAAAGACCATCTTTTTCTGGTTTATATGATCTGTAATTTATTGTTTCTGGCTTCAATATTTCCCCATATGATTTAGCAAGAATCGATTCTGGAGATGCAAGACCAATAGTAATAGAGTTATAAGATTTGGAAGTATCTAAGTTGTTTGATTGTATATATGTCAATTTATTTCCTCTTAATTGTCTAGTTCGACGTCAATGCAAAGGCCCTGAAGCTCTTTAATCATGACATTAAATGATTCTGGTGCTGAGAAGTCAGGCATCTGTTCACCCCTAACGATTGAATTATAAACTTTTGATCTACCCTCAACATCATCTGATTTGACCGTTAAAATTTCGTGCAAAGTGTGAGCGGCCCCATATGCCTGCAAAGCCCATACCTCCATCTCACCAAAACGCTGACCTCCAAATTGAGCTTTTCCGCCAAGAGGCTGCTGAGTAATTAAAGAGTATGGACCAGTAGATCGAGCATGCATCTTATCGTCAACCATGTGACTCAATTTCATCATGTAAGAAACACCAACAGTGACCGGGTTATCAAAAGCCTCCCCAGTGATACCGTCAATTAGCCTTGTTTTTCCGGAGACAGGAAGTCCGGCACTACTAAGTTCATTAAACACTTGATCTGGAGTCGCACCATTAAATACTGGCGTTGAATATTTTTCACCAGTTACCATACCAGCCCAGCCCAACATAGCTTCATACAACTGACCTAGATTCATTCTAGATGGCACGCCTAATGGGTTCAGTACGATATCGACTGGAGTCCCATCTTCTAAAAATGGCATATCTTCTTCAGGAACAATTGTAGCAACAATACCCTTGTTACCATGCCTACCTGCCATCTTATCACCAACTTGGAGCTTTCTTTTCTGCGCAACATATACTTTGGCCATTCTTAAAATACCAGGTTGAAGCTCATCTCCAATTTTTAATTTAAAAACTTGCCTTTCAAGCTGAGTTTCCAACCTTGACCATTCTTTGCGAAAAGATAACCACACCTTAGAAATTTTATTCCAAGTTTTGGTATCTTCCACCCATGGTGTATCTTGAGCGAACCTTTCTAAATCAAATCCTGAAAGCCTTTTTGATGTAAGCTTTGTAGATTTCTTTATTAACGTTCTATTGTTTGAATTACTTCTAATACCATTAGAGACTTGATCTTTCATTAAGGAGAGAAGTTTCTCATCTCTAGAAATCTTAAGATTTTTTTTATCTTCTGCAGCCCTTTTTTGATAATCTCTAATCTGCATCCTTTCCTCAGCTTTTGTCCTTTTGGCTTGTTTTTCAAATAGCTTTGTTTTGATTACGCAGCCCTTTATCCCAGGCTCTGCTCTTTTAGAAGCATCTTTAACTTCACCAGCTTTTTCACCAAATATGGCACGAAGTAGCTTTTCTTCAGGTGTAGGATCCGACTCTCCCTTAGGAGTAACCTTACCAATAAGAATATCACCTTCTTTAACTCTAGCACCTTCACGAACAATGCCTTCCTCATCTAAATCTTTAGTAGCATCTTCACTTACATTTGGGATTTCAGGTGTTAACTCCTCTTGACCTCTTTTTGTATCTCTAACCTCAACTTCAATTTCATTACAATGAACAGAGCTAAATGTATCATCCTTCACCAATCTCTCACTAACAACAATAGCATCCTCGAAATTGTAACCTCTCCAAGGCATGTAAGCTACATGCACATTAGCTCCAAGAGCGAGTTCGCCTAGATTGGTTGCTGCTCCGTCAGCAATCACATCACCAACCTTAACCTGTTCACCTTCTTTTACAAGAGGTCGCTGATTATGGACTGTATTTTGATTAGTTCTAAAATATTTTTTTAATTCAATCTTCTCAACTGCCTCACCTTCAAAAAGAGTTAGGCTATCCTGAACATCTTTTCTTTTAACGTGAATAGCATTTGCATCAACGTAAATAACCCTACCATCAACAGGAGAAACCACACAAGATCTGGAATCTTTTGCAACTTTTTTCTCTATGCCTGTACCAACAATTGGCGCCTTAGGATACATTAAAGGAACTGCTTGTCTTTGCATATTAGAACCCATCAAGGCTCTATTTGCATCATCATGCTCAAGGAAAGGTATCAAAGCAGCAGCAACACTTAAAATCTGCGTAGGCGAAACCTCAACAAAATCTACACTTTCAGGCCCTACAATAGGGAAATCTCCCTTTACACGAGTTCTAATATTTTTTTCAACAATATTTTTAGTGTCGTCCATTTCAACATTGGCCTGAGCAACCATGACCCGATCTTCATCATCAGCAGATAAAAATTTTATATTATTTGTAACTTTAGAAATACCACTATCTTTCACAACCTCTCTGTAAGGAGATTCAATGAATCCATGATCATTTACTTCCGCAAACATAGCCAACGAAGATATTAATCCAATGTTGGGACCCTCAGGAGTTTCAATTGGACACAATCTTCCATAATGAGTGTAATGAACATCTCTAACCTCAAAACCAGCTCTTTCCCGAGTTAAACCTCCCGGACCAAGGGCCGAAATCCTTCTTTTATGGGTAATTTCCGCTAGAGGATTTGTCTGGTCTCCAAACTGGGAAAGCTGCGAAGTGCCAAAAAAAGTATTAATTACTGTGGTCACAACCCTAGAGTTAATTAAATCCTGAGGAGTTATACTTTCAGATTCTCGAAGATTCATTCTTTCATGAATAGTTCTTATCATTCTACTTAATGCAATACTGAATTGGTTCGTTAACTGCTCACCTACAGTTTTTACACGCCTGTTTCCAAGATGATCAATATCATCTACACCTCTATCACCTTTTCTCATTTCTATCAACACACTGAGCACCTGAATGATATCATCCATTGTAAGCACAGTTTCTTCAACAGGAACATTCAAATTAAATTGCTGGTTTAATCGATATCTACCAACTTGACCAAGATCATATTTCTTTGGACTAAAAAATATTCTCTCTATGAATTTTTGCGCTGTTTCAAGATTAGGTGGCTCACTAGTTCTAAGAAGCTGATAAACAACCCCAAGAGCACTTTCAGTATCTCTGGTGGGATCTTTGCTTATGGTGTTAAGAATTAGCATTGAAGAGAAATCTTTGTTTCCATCAATGACATTAACTTCCTCAACGCCATTATTTTTCAAGCTCTCTAAAACATCAGCAGACAGCTCAGTTCCACCTTCGTAAAAAATTTCACCAGTTTTAGTATCAATAACATCTTCGGTAATAGTAGCACCGATATAACTTTCAATTTCTTTTTCAAGAACTTTTAAAGTAATTAAGCTACCAAACGCTTTACAAATGTCACTGTTGGAAGAATAACCAAGAGCACGCAAAAGCATAGTGACAGGAAATTTTCTTCTCCTATCTATAATAACAAACAAACAATCGTTGATGTCTGTAGTAAAATCAACCCATGAACCCCTAGCAGGAATTATTCGAGCCTGATACAATTTAGTGCCATTAGGATGAGTAGACTCATCGAAAAAGACACCAGGAGACCTCTGAAGCTGGGATACGATAACCCTCTCAGCACCATTAATAATAAATGTTCCTTTTTCAGTCATGTAAGGAATATTACCAAAATAAACATCCTGCTCTATACTTTGAGCATATTCATTTTTATTATTTTCATCAGTAATATGCAGGGATAGGTTCACTCTAAGCGGAGATGAAAATGTAACACCCCTATCAATACATTCATCAGCTGTATACTTAGGCTGACCAAGATAATACGAATTAAATTCTAGAATGTAATTCCTGTGCGAGTCTTCAATTGGAAAAACACTATTTAAGACACCCTGCAGACCAAGGTCCTTCCTCGCCTCAGGAGCTTCATACTCTTGCAGAAACTGCTGATAGGCATTAGTTTGAATAGCTAATAAATCTGGTATTTCTAATAACTCTTCAATATGAGAAAATGAAACTCTGCCATTTTTTGAAACATTTAGTGAACCCAATTGATCCTCCAGTGTAAGATATTAATTAAAGAAAATAATGAAGAAACAATGCTATTTTAATTCAACTTCTGCACCAGCTTCTTCAAGCTGAGACTTTATTTCATTCGCCTCAGATTCTGGGACACCCTCCTTGATGGGCTTTGGAGCAGAATCAACTAATTCTTTAGCTTCCTTCAAGCCTAAATCGGTAATAGCACGAACAGCCTTAATTACGTTTATTTTTTGTTGACCAGCAGAAGTTAATACAACATCAAATTCAGTTTTTGCATCCGAACTCGCTCCATCGGCAGCAGCAGGTGCAGCAGCTACAGCTACTGGAGCCGCAGCAGAAACACCAAATTTCTCTTCAATATCAGATATTAGCTCTGAAACTTCCATCATATTTGCATTTTCCAAATAAGCCAATACATCTTCTTTTTTAACAGCCATTTTATAAACTCCTTATTTTAATTATTTTAATTTTTATTTTCTTTAAGACCATTTAAAACATTGACAAGCTTAACCATAGGAGAGTTAAGCAAATTAACAACATTTTGAACTGGACTTTTTAACATAACAACAATTTTAGTTAAAGATTCTTCTTTGCTTGGTAATTTAGCGATTTTTTCAAACTCACTAGCAGGCAGGTAAGAACCCTCAAAAAGAACACCTTTAATGCTGGGCAAATCATGATCCTCTAGAAAACTTTTAATAATTTTTGCTGGAACAACAGGTTCATCGTAAGATAAAGCTAAGGCAGTAGACCCAGAAAATAATTCATTATCAAGACTTATTTTATTTTGCTCCGAGGCAATTTTTAACAATGTATTTTTAACAACTAAGTATTCTACATTGCTATTAAAAAACTTTTTTCTCAAGATTGTCACATCGGAAACACTCAGACCTAGAAAATCAGTGAAGTATATCGATTTAGCTCTGGAAAGCTTATCGCTCAACTCTTTGACATCTCTAATATTTTTTTGATTAGGCATAACTAGACTATCCTATTGAATTAATATTTACTTTAACACCTGGGCCCATAGAAGAAGATATGGATATTTTCTCTAAAAACTGCCCTTTAACAGATGGAGGCCTAGACTTAAGCAGCGTGTTAAATATTTGAGTTATATTTTCGATTAAATCCTTGGTTTCAAAAGAAACCTTACCGCAAACGGTATGAATAATACCAGTTTTCTCAACTCTAAGCTCAACCATACCAGATTTTTGATCAGAAACAGCCTTAGCCACATTCATTGTAACAGTACCACTTTTTGGGTTTGGCATAAGACCTTTCGGCCCTAAAATCTTACCAAGCTTGCCAAGCTCCGCCATCATGTCAGGGGTAGCTATTATCTTGTCCACATCAACCCATCCGCCCTTAATTTTGTCTAAGTATTCCTTGTTTCCACAATAATCAGCACCTGCATCGAGGGCTTCTTGAACTTTTTCTCCTTGAGCCAGTACTAATAAAACAACCTTTTTCCCAGTGCCTTTTGGCAAAGAAGTACTTACTCTAATATTTTCTTCAGCATGCCTAGGATCAACATTTAAATTAATAGCAAGATCTATAGATTCATCAAATTCAACAAATGATGCTTTTTTTACAATTTCAATAGCCTCAACTAGATCATAAATAGTTTCGCTATCATAAATATCTTTAAATGATTTTGTTTTTAATCTTGCCACAATTTAACCTTTAATCTCAATCCCCATCGATCGCGCCGTACCTCTAATCATCTCTTTAGCTTGATCTATAGAATTTGCATTTAAATCATCCATTTTAATAGATGCTATTTTTTCTAAATCTGAATCACTAATAGAACCAACTTTTTCTTTATTTGGCTCGCTAGAACCCTTACCTATATTTGCTGATTTTAATATTAATCGGGCAGCTGGTGGGGTTTTTGTAACAAAACTAAAACTTCGGTCAGCATAAACTGTAATTTCAACCGGTATAATATCACCAGTCTTATCTTGAGTTTTTGCATTAAAGGACTTGCAGAAATCCATAATATTCCCCCCTTGCTGACCTAACGCAGGACCTACCGGAGGCGCTGGATTTGCTTGCCCAGCTGGAATTTGCAATTTTATAAAACCAATAACTTTTTTTGCCATTAAACTATCCTAATCTTAATTTTCAAGAGCGACCTGCAGATAATCCAGCTCTACTGGTGTCGACCTCCCAAAAATACTCACTGAAACTTTCAATTTCTGCTTTTCATGATTAATCTCTTGTACAACTCCTGAAAAATCTATAAAAGGACCATCTTTAACATTTACTGAATCACCAACCTTAAATGGAGCAGCTTCTGTAATTTTGATAGGGCCATCTCCACCATCATGATCGCCAAGAAACCTTTTTACTTCATCAGGCTTTAGGCAATCTGGATTCCCATTAGAACCAACAAAGCTAATAACACCATTAACATTCTCTATTATATACTTAGTCTCTTTATTCATCTCTAGATGAATTAAAAGGTACCCCGGAAAAAAAACTTTTTCTTTAATCTTCTTTTTACCATCTCTCATTTCCAATACATTCTCAGTGGGAACCAAAATATTATCTACACTTTCATTCAAATTAGCAGTATTAAGCTCAAATAATATGTTCTCTTTAATCTTTTTTTCTTTACCAGAAATAACTCTTAATGTATACCAATCCATAAAAACCTACATTACTGTCGATATAGACTTAGATAAGATTAAATCCACTAGAAAAAGATACATGGTAAGTATAAGAGAAAAAATAAGAACGACATAAGAAGAACCTTTTAAATCATTCCAATTAGGCCAAGAAACTTTACTCATCTCATATTTAACATCAGAACCAAACTGTTGAATTTTTTTTATCATCTTACTATAAACTACTAAACGCAGGAGAGGCAGGACTCGAACCCGCAACCCCCGGTTTTGGAGACCGGTGCTCTACCAGTTGAGCTACTCTCCTATTAGTATTAAACTATTGTACTCCCTCAGCTAATTATTTAGTTTCCTTAAAAACAACGTGCTTACGAATGACTGGATCATACTTTTTAAACTCAATTCTTTCAGGATGCAATTTTCGACTTTTGGTAACTGTATACCTGTAGCCAGTACCGGCCGTACTTTCGAGTTGTATAATATTTCTTTTACTATTGCCAGCCATTACCTTACTTACTCCACAATCTCTGTTACAACCCCAGCGCCAACAGTATGACCACCTTCACGAATTGCGAACCTCAACTCTTTGTCCATCGCGATTGATGTTATAAGCGATACTTCAA
>Ga0129353_1033088_pt1 | contig 15462 bp, 13 predicted proteins | sample CPBNA2_4_FD_105431 | JGI IMG/M metagenome (GOLD analysis project Ga0129353, IMG submission 105431) | Freshwater to marine salinity gradient microbial communities from Chesapeake Bay, USA - CPBay_Sum_27_0.2_RNA2 (Metagenome Metatranscriptome) | ecosystem: Environmental > Aquatic > Marine >...
AGGCCCACAACATTCAGTATTTTTTTTATAACGGAGGCGGAGACTCCCAAGATACGGCAAATAAAATATCCCAGCTGAGTAAGAAAATGGGTTATCCGCTGCAGTGCATTGGAATACCCAAGACCGTGGACAATGATCTGCCGTTCACTGATACCTGCCCGGGTTTTGGTTCTGTGGCCAAATACGTCGCCACCTCCACCAAGGAGGCTGCCTTGGACGTTGAATCCATGTGCGAGACATCCACCAAGGTCTTCGTTCTAGAGGTCATGGGCAGACACGCGGGTTGGATTGCAGCGGCCGGTGCCTTGGCTCAAGACGCACCCGGAGACGCGCCGCATATCATTTTGTTGCCAGAAGTAGCCTTCAATAAAAAAGCCTTTTTAGCCCGGGTAAAGGCCACCGTGGGTGAAAAAGGCTTTTGCGTGATCGTGGTATCGGAAGGCGCGAAATACGCCAACGGCAGCTTCTTGGGCGAAGCCGGTGGTGCGAAGGATGCCTTCGGACATGCGCAACTGGGCGGTGTGGCGCCAACGGTGGCGAACATGATAAAGGATAGTTTGGGCTACAAATACCATTGGGCAGTAGCTGACTATTTGCAGCGCTCAGCCAGACATCTGGCCTCCGCGACGGATGTGGAGCAAGCCTACGCCCTAGGCAAGGCTGCGGTGGAATTTGCCTTAGCAGGTAAAACGGCAGTTATGCCGACGATTGAGCGTATTAGCGATCAGCCGTATCGGTGGAAAATCGGCGAGGCTAAGCTTTCTCGAGTTGCCAATGTTGAGCGGTTTATGCCAAAGAGCTTTATCAGCAGGGACGGATTCGGCATCACCGCCAAAGCTCGTCGATACCTGGCCCCTCTGATAGCAGGAGAGGATTATCCCGCTTACAAAAACGGAGTGCCTCAATACGTCAGGCTGAAAAATCAGTTGGTCGCGAAGAAATTACCGACGAAGTGGTAATGCGCTGAAAGGCTCGTAAGCTGCACAACACAGCGGTCGAGCTGCTCGTGCTGCGAAGGACAAGGTTAAATCGAGGAAACAAAAAGGGGACTTGTGTCCCCTTTTTGTTTGACGTTTTGTTGTCAAAGTCCCTGAGCTTTAGGCCAGCACTGGCGCAATCACCAAGCTCACAATAGCCATAACATTAATTAAAATGTTCATGGCTGGTCCAGATGTATCCTTGAAGGGATCGCCAACGGTGTCACCTACAACGGTAGCCGCGTGAACATCGGAACCCTTGCCTCCTAGGTTGCCCTTTTCGACATATTTCTTCGCGTTATCCCAAGCGCCACCAGCGTTTGCCATGGTCAGGGCTAACAGGACACACCCTAGCAAGGCGCCACCCAAGGTGCCGCCGAGCGCCTCAGCGCCAAGGCCAAAGCCGACAACGATTGGAACCGCTACAGCGATGATGCCAGGCATCAACATCTTCTTCAGGGCAGCAGTGGTGGCAATGTCGACACACTTTGCGGTATCTGGTTCTGCCGTTCCTTCCATTAACCCAGGGATCTCGCGGAACTGACGACGAATCTCTTGAATCATCTCCATGGCGGCTTCACCCACTGAGGTCATGGTCATGCTGGCGATCAAAAATGGCACCAGACCACCGATAAACAAGCCAATGAGTACATTTGGATCGCCAATATGGAGAAGGAATTCACCGCCGCGATTTGCCGCAACGGTTTCGACGAAGGCTGCGATGATGGCCAATGCTGCCAATGCAGCTGCGCCGATGGCAAAGCCCTTGCCCATGGCCGCAGTGGTATTCCCCAATTCATCCAATGAATCGGTGATCGCGCGAGTCTCTTCGCCAAGGCCGCCCATTTCGGCGATGCCGCCAGCGTTGTCAGCAATAGGACCGTAGGCGTCGACGGCCATGGTCATACCAACAGTAGCGAGAAGGCCAACCGCTGCCACGCCAACACCGTACAAGCCGGCCAGCATGGTAGAGACGTAAATGATTGCGCAGATGATCAAAACAGGGCCAACAACGGACTGCATGCCTACCGCCAAACCGGTAATCATGACAGTCGCGGGACCGGTCTCGCCGGACTCGGCAATTCGTACAACTGGGGTGGATGAGGTGTAGTACTCGGTGATCAAGCCGATGCCAACACCACCGGCAGCACCGAACAGTACTGACAACCAGATGTTATTGGAAACGCCAAGGCTGCCCATCATGAAGTAGGCCGCGCCAATGAAGAGAATGGGAGTCCCGATCATGCCGATGCGCAGTGCAACCGCAGGGTTTGCGTTGGAAAAGCTTCGTACGATACCAATGCCGATAATAGAGGCGATCAAACCGGTAGATGCCAGAGCCAGAGGCAGGAACATCAGCGTGGAACGAGCATCACCCTCGCTTGCGCCAGGCACCAGAAGGTTTAATGAACCCAGCGCCAAGGTGGATGCAATCGCTATGGTCGCGATCATGGAGCCACAGTAGGATTCAAAAATGTCAGAGCCCATGCCGGCTACATCACCGACATTGTCGCCAACGTTGTCGGCAATCACGCCCGGGTTTCGAGGATCATCCTCAGGAATGCCTTGCTCTAGCTTACCGACCAAATCGGCGCCAACGTCAGCACTCTTGGTATAGATTCCACCGCCGACGCGGGAGAACAACGCGACTACCGAGGCACCCATGCCAAAGCCGTGGATGTGGTGTGCGCTTTGAGGATCGTCACCAAAGTAGAGATAAACCAAACCCAAGCCCATCAGACCGAGGGAGGCTACGGCCAATCCCATGATTGACCCGCCGTAAAAAGCTACGGACAGTGCAGCTGCCTGACCCTCATTGTGTGCTGCCGTGGTGGTGCGCACGTTGGCTTGGGTAGCCGTGTACATGCCGAACCATCCCGCGCAAGCGGACGACAGTGCGCCTGCTAAGAACGCAAGGGCGGTGTTTTCACCTAGACCAGGAGTGAAGTAGATCCCAGCAAGCAAGACCAAGGCGAAAATAGCGAGCATGGTGTATTCGCGCTTCATAAAAACCATGGCGCCTTCATGGATGGCGTCAGCTATTTTCATCAATTCTGGGCTGCCGGCATCGTAGCGACGCACAATGCCATAAATGATGACGGCGACTAAAAGGCCAAAGGCACCAATTAGCGGTGGAATGAGGGTTGAAGTCATTTGTATCCCCAGCAAATAAATGGAAAAAGGTAGAGGCGCATTAATCGAGCAGCATAGCGACGCTCATAGCAGACCACACTCTTCAGAGCGCGCGTATGATAACAGCGTGGCATGGACTTACCAGCCGAAATGCTGATGAAAACCGATGATTAGCCTTGAGCGAGTAGGGCGCGTAAATCAATGATGGCAGCATTTGCTCTTGAGATGTGAGATGCCATGATCAGCGAGTGATTGGCGACTACGCCAAAACCGTCGCCGTTGAGCACGATGGGACTCCACAAAGTATCTTGGGTTGGTTCCAGCTCTCGCACGATCTGTCGCAGTGATACGCGTGCCGCCTTTTTGTCTAGGACATCGCCAAAGTCTTGCTCAACAGCCTCCAGCAGCGGAATGAGTGCCCAGGTGAACCCGCGGGCTTCGTAAAACACATTGTCAATCTCAAGCCAAGGCGTTTGCACCATCCGTTCGTCGGGAGTGGCGGTACTTTGGCTGGCGTTAGTGTCTCCAGCCAGTGACGTATCCAGTTGGCGCTTACCAACACTGGCCGACAGTCGTTGGGACAGGCTTCCCAGCCTGGTCTCCATTGCTCCCAGCCAAGCCTGCAAGTTGTCGCTGCGCGCATAAAACTGTGCGCTATTTGCCTCGGTATCGGCAAGTTGTTCCAAATACGCTTCAAAAAAAGCGATGCCAGCTTCGTATTCGCCCTCTGTATCGGGTAGAAACCAAGAATTGTTATCGAAAAAGAACTTTCCTTCGGCTTCGGCTAAATTGGGGTCTTCAGCAGACTGACTTTGCGAGCGGGAAAAGTCGTTGCGATAGACTCGGGCGGTATCTCGCAACAAAGTCAGAGCGCCCACCTCCCAAGACGGAATGTTGTCTAGCCATAGCCCAGGAGGGAATAGGTCATTGGTCAGATAGCCGCCGGGCTTGTGGAGCAGGGTTTGGGCAATTTGAATCGTGGTGGCGGTAGTCGTGTAGCCTGGGACAACTGCCCTCTGCGTCGCTGTTCGTGCCGGTGTTTGTTGATTTACATCAATCCGCGGTGGTTCAAAGCTCCACCAGATACCAACCAAGGCCGCAACGATCAGATAAAGGCTTCCGGCATAGATGATGCTTTTTGCCAGCGAGTGGGATTGGGTGCTGGCAGAAAAGCCGCTACCACTGCCGTTGCCTAGAGGGTGCGCCTCTGTTGGGTCGGGTCCAATGGTATCACCGCCTCTCTGCCAAAATTTCCATTTCATGTGTCGATCTCAATTGGTCGAAAGTTCAGATTCTGTGCGGCCGTAATCCCACACGCTGCCCCATCATAGGCCATAGGCTGTCCTATGGTGCAGTGCGATGTTTGGTGATCGCAAAAGTGCCTAGCGCTTAACGCATTTTTCCCAGTTTTTGCGGCACCATTCAGCCGCCGCGACCATCAATGCATGCTGTGATCGACAGGGGATCCTTGCATCCATTCCCCCATTGGCACGATTTCCAGAGCCGCTGGTAGCCGGCTATCGTCAGCGAATACCAGCTCTACGGACAAGTAACTTGAGGTGAACGCTGCTTGATCGATGTCCCGAATCATTAGGTGATGCCCCCCAGGACGGAAGACAGTCTGCTGATCGGGTTCAATAGTGACTTTCTCCAGCGGACGCATAGACGTACCTGCTCCCTCAGTTCGCGTGGTGTGCATTTGCACCTTGGCCTGAGTCGATTCCACGCCAACCAAGGTGACGGCTTCAACCCCGTGGTTCATCAAGGTGAAATACCCGGCGCTGACGGGCTGCCCTGGAGCGGGTGCATGCAAGCGTGCGCTTGCCAGATGCAGGCCCGCGAGGGCATTGTCCTCGGTGCTCATGGTCGGGGTGTGAGACGTGAGATTCGCCCCATCTTGGGCGTCTGTGCAGCTCCAGAGTTGTCCAAGGGCAAGCAGTAAAAAAGCGCTTTTGAGTAGTTTGGGTAGCCAAGAGATTTGTGGTGAATAAATCATGGGGTGCAAATACGCTCCAGTCGTTCGGGTTGGGATATTGTAGTGGACGCACGGACCCTGATGTTGAGATCGTTCCGGGCATAGCTTTCGCGAAGCCTATTATACAGGGTACGTGCTTGACTGTCGGAGGGGGCGAAGATCCGATAGTGGCATTTTTCAGCCCTTGGTTTCACTTCTATCACCAGGCTGTCGATGATCCGGCCTAAGACTGTGGGCGACAGGCTTGCCACGACAATGCTTCTAACGTCGGCACGATCCAGCACATTCACATAGGCTTGGGCGGGCCGTATTGATGGATGTTGAGGATCGATCGATGTCGCTCGGGCAAGCAGGCTGTAGGAAGATAAAAGATCTCCAACGTCAGCGGCCTCAATCGCCTGAGCCACATATTGCTCCAAGATCTGCTCCAAGCCCCGATGGGCGTCGGGGTTGTCGGGTTGAATCGCCAGTGCCTGGTAGAAAAGTTCCGCAGCGCCTGTTGCCGTTGCAGGGAAGTCTTGGCTTGGCGCGCTGAGCCGCCCGGCCTGAAGCGCATCTTGCCCTGCCTCCAACAGAGCCTGAAGCCGGATTTGATCCTCAGTAGTTTGAGTTTTTATCCTATGCTGTTCAACCGTTGCGCAGCTAGACATTACGGATAAAAGTGTCAAAAGTGCGGCTGCTGATCTGACCTGGCGTAGCATTAGGGTCAGTAATTGATCGATGGATAAGAGGCTTTTTTGCCGCATGAGGGTGCAGTAGAAGTCGGATTAGAGACGGTATCACAGTGCCAGTGCAGAGCAACTGTGAACCAAACAGCGAAAGTCATATGCGACGGTCAGGGTGTGCTGTTTCCCCGTGTTATGGTGGCATCCTTTATCAAAGAGTCCGCGGTAGTCTACGCTCGTGGCAGGGCGAAATATGAGGTCTAAAACTTGATAGACAAACGAAAGAACGGTGGCCCAAGACGTGGGTTCAGGCATTTGGTGGGTCAAGTCAATTGGCCTGACTTACCCGCCTTGATGCTTGGGTTTGTCATGTGCTTTGTGATCGCGGGTCCATCGCTAGCCTCGGACTATTCCCTGGATAGTGCAGCTGTTTCTGACGCCAACTGGCTGGTGGAAGAACCTGACTTTTTGCCTGTGGATGAAGCCTTCCGCTTGTCCGTGGCAATGCAACCAAATGGATCCGTATTGGCCCAGTGGCGGATGGCCGAAGGCTACTACCTCTACCGACATCAATTTGACGCCAAACTGAATGCGCTGGACAGCGATGCCCAACTCGGCCAACTGAGAATTCCCGAAGGAATCACCAAGGTCGACGAATTCTTTGGCGAGGTAGAAGTTTATTACGGATCCGTCGACGTCGAGATTCCTCTACTTGGCCGTCTCCCTGACATGGCTTCCCTAGCCGTTGGCTTTCAGGGCTGTGCCGATGCGGGACTTTGCTACCCGCCGGAACGAAAGGTCTTCACGGTTTCGGGACAAACCCTGTTGCCGGTAGATGCCGGTGGATTGAGGCCAAAATCCGTCTTGCCGCCAATTGAAAGTGCTGGTGAAGAGGCTGCAACAACAAAGGCGGTGGCTGTGGCAGGCCTCAGCGAAGATCGAGCAATGGCTGATCTGCTGGAGGCCAGCCATTTTGCGGTAGCTCTTGCATTGTTCTTTGTCGCAGGTATTGGTCTGGCCTTCACGCCCTGTGTCTTTCCCATGGTGCCAATCCTTTCCAGCATTATCGTGGGGGAAGGCCAAGGCCTGACGAAAGCGCGGGCGTTTACCTTGTCGCTAGCCTACGTTTTGGGCATGGCGATGACCTACGCTCTTGTCGGGCTGCTGGTCGGTCTTTTCGGTGCAGAGCTGAATTTGCAGGCCACGCTGCAAAGCCCCGGCGTGCTGGGCACATTTGCCGTGGTCTTTGTTTTGCTAGCCGGTGCGATGTTTGGATTCTATGAGCTTGCGCTGCCTCAAGGGGTGACACAGTGGATTAACCAGCGCAATGCAAATCAGGAAGGCGGCAGGCACCCGTCGGTTTTTGTTATGGGGTCATTGTCCAGCCTAGTCGTGTCGCCTTGCATTTCTGCGCCCTTGGCCGGCGCGCTTATCTATCTTTCTAACACAGGAGACGCGGTGCTGGGCGGAAGCGCCTTGTTTGCTCTGGGTCTCGGTATGGGTGTTCCGTTGATGATCGTCGGCGGCAGCGGTGGCCATTGGTTGCCTCGCGCTGGCGCGTGGATGGATACAGTGAAAGGCGTTTTTGGTTTTTGACTCCTTGGAGTGGCTGTATGGCTGCTTGAACGCCTGCTGCCGGGATCTCTGGTTCTGGCGCTTTGGGCGGTGCTGTTACTGGCTGCTGCTGTGTATCTTGGTGCTCTAGAATTCGTGCCAAAGGCTTCGGGCGCCCGCTTTGCTCAAGTGATTGGATTGGTGTTGGGTCTTTGGGGCGGCGCCTGTTTGTTCGGTGCCAGTGCCGGGGCGGTTGATCCTTTTCGGCCCCTGGCAGGAGTGGTGGCTGGCGGAGGCTCTTCTGTCTCAGGCGAAGCGGAGTTGCGCTGGCAAGCCGTCAAAACGACCAGTGATGTTGAACGCGCCATGGCGACATCTACCGGTCCGTTTATTCTCGATTTGTACGCGGATTGGTGTATCTCTTGTAAGGTGATGGAGCGCTCGGTTTTCCCAGTGACCCATGTGGCAGAAAAGCTGGGTCAATTCACATTGTTGCGTGCAGATGTAACCCTAAATGACGACCAGGACCAAGCGCTGCTCAAGAAGTTTGGCCTGTTTGGCCCGCCCAGCTTGGTCTTTTTCGCCGAAGATGGCAGCGAAATGACCGATTTTAGGATACAGGGAGAGGTTGATTCGGATACCTTAAGCAGGCATTTGAGCGCCGTTTTAGGGTCGGGAAGCTGAGTCGACCGAAAATAAGTTCGCCGAAACTGCAGCCAAAGTTCATTTATTTTAAAAAAATATGAATTGAGATAGTATTTTGCAGTGTTTTGATACGAAAGACACTTTGTGTCGATTGATAGCGTTGGTTTGGCGGGATAGTGTCATTTTCGCCGAAGTTCATCCTTGATATTCGTTCTGTAAGCAGTCTGGGTCGCGTGATAGGAGGAAACATGGACTTAAGAAAAATAAAAAAACTCATTGAACTCGTCGAAGAGTCCAAGGTGGTAGAGCTGGAAGTGAGCAGCGGTGACGAGTCCATCCGCATCTCCATGGGCGCTTCAGCCGCCGTACCCGCTGCAGTGGTAGCTCAACCAGCGACTGGGGCATTGGATGCCCCATCGGTTACGTCGGCAGACAAAAACGCGCTCGAAAAAGCGCCCATGGCAGGTGTCTTTTACGCAGCGCCCAGTCCAGATGCACAGCCTTTTGTTGCCTTGGGTCAGGCTGTTAACAGTGGCGATGTTTTGTGCATTATCGAAAGCATGAAAATGATGAATGAAGTGACGGCGAAACAGTCTGGGACGATTACCGACATTCTTGCGGTTAATGGCGAAGCCGTTTCGACTGGCATGCCTCTGTTTGCCATTTCGTGAGTTGGATTCAACTCACATTGTCTTTAGGCACACAGGAAGCCCAGGGTTTTGAAGATGCCTTAGTGGCCGCAGGAGCCGTAGCCATTACTTACGAAAGTCTTGCTGATGAGGTTGTTTTGGAGCCCGCGCCTGGAGCGATACCCATGTGGCAGAGCATTTCGCTGCTCGCTCTTTTTCCCGTGGACGCGGGCATGGCTGGGTTAAACGATGCTCTGCGCGGGCTGGATTCGAATATCCATGAACGACTGCAGGTGGATTTTATTGCCGAGGAAGACTGGCACCGGCGGTTGGCGAACCATACGGTTCGTGCAGAGTTCGGTGACAAATTATGGCTGCTGCCCAAGTCCGAGCTCGGCAACGAAATACCTCAGTCTCGAAACAGTACTTCGGGTGGTGGCCAGGCAAGAGCCTTGTATCTCGACCCAGGGTTGGCCTTTGGCAGCGGTAGTCATCCCACTACCCGGATGTGCCTTGAATATATCTCCCGCAGTGCCCGCGAAGGACATCAGGTTTTAGACTTTGGCTGTGGTTCAGGCATTCTTGCCATCGCTGCTGCGTTATTCGGCGCATCCGTTGTCGCTGTTGACCACGACCCACAGGCCTTAATCGCTACTCGAGAGAATGCAGAATTTAATGGGGTTAGCGAATACATCGAAACCCTATCGCTTGCCCAGTGGCAAGACCGGCAATCCGCGTTTTTGGGTCAGTTTGATATCGTCGTCGCCAATATTTTAGCAGGCCCCATCACCGACCTTGGCCCAACATTTTGCAGTGTGATCTGTCCTGGCGGTGATATGGTGCTGTCTGGAATTCTCGATCGACAGGCGCAGCAGGTAATGGATGCGTATCCGCAAGTGGCCTTCGATCCGATGACTCTGGAAGACGAATGGGTCTGCCTTACCGGTCGATTGACGGAGTAGCTTTGCCGAGTCTCTGTTCAGACTCAGGGTTTAAGACCGCAGTGAAAAGGAGAATGCGATGATTGGGTATGTGACGATCGGTGTCAGCGATATGGAAAAAGCCTGTGCATTTTATGACGGCTTGTTTGCGGAGCTGGGAGCGAAACAACTGTTCGGTCAAGACCGAATCAAGTTTTATGGCGTTGGTCCTGGCCAGCCCATGGTGGCTATCTGTACGCCCTACGATGGCCAGCCACAGCACCAGGGCAATGGCAACATGTTGGCCTTGCCAGTAAAGCGCGACGACATTGAGCGCGTTTACAACAAAGCCATAGCGCTAGGCGCAAGCGATGAGGGTGCTCCTGGGGAGCGACTGCCGGTCTTTTATGGTGCCTATGTGCGCGATCCAGATGGCAACAAAATTTGTTTTTACGAAATGACCATGTGAATTCGGGACAGTTGTTCCCAGGCACCGATCCCAAGGGCAGACTCCTGAGAGGGGTGTCTGGGTTCAGTCTTTGTATGAGCAAAACGGCTTGAGCCACTACAGATTTTCGCGCGGTGGGTCTATGATTGCCCGCCTCGAAGGCCCCGGCTCGCTATGACAACCCCATTGCTTACAGCTCCAGCACTAACTCAGCCAATTTCCCTGTCACCCAGCGGCTTGATGTTGCGCAATCGGGTGGCGTTAGCACCAATGGCGGGACTGACGGACGTGCCGTTTCGCACATTAGCCTGGGGTTTTGGCGCCGGGCATATGGTGAGCGAAATGATCACCTCCAAGGCGGAGTTGTGGGATACCGGCAAGAGCAGGGCGCGTCGTGTATTGATCCCGGGGATTATGCCTCAGGCAGTGCAAATTGCCGGTTTCGATCCGCTGGTGATGGCCGAGTCAGCTCAACGTCTGGTCGACGAGGGTGTTGAATTGATCGATATCAACTTCGGTTGTCCAGCAAAAAAAGTCTGTCGGAAAGCCGCAGGATCTGCGCTGTTAGGCGACATTGATCTCGTTCAGCGTATTGTTGAAGCAGTGGCTCGAGCGGTGTCTGTTCCTGTCACTATCAAGACTCGAACGGGTCTGACTTTAGATGATTCTGCCGGTGCGCAAGCCGCGCTTGCAGCCCAAAACGCTGGGGCTCAGCTGGTGGTTATGCATGCTCGCAGCAAGGCCTGTCGATTTAACGGCGATGCGGATCCAACTCGCACTCTGCCAACCCGGCAAGCGCTGCAAATACCCATGCTAGTTAATGGCGATATAACGGATAGGGAAACGGCTGTTCGTGCCGTGGCAGCTAGCGGCGCGGACGGTGTGATGATTGGTCGGCAGGCGATCGGCCAGCCTTGGATTTTCGCTCAGGTGCTGGGTTCACCAGAACCTACAGTCCAACGGCGGTTAGAGGTTATCGGTCAGCATCTGACGATGCTACATGATTTCTATGGCTCGGAACCCGGCGCCCGTATAGCGCGCAAACACATGCAGGCTTATTTGCGGCGATGGGGCGCAGCGCAGTTGATACCCTCTTTCATGAGCATCGGCGATGGGGCGTCCCAGTTAACGTGGTTGGAACAGCGGAGCGAATACCTGCTAGCTCTGGCCGAGGTTAACCAACCAAGCGCTGGTAGCCCGGCCAAGGTCGCCGCTTGAATCCGTAACGTTTAGTGTCGGCTCAGACCGTTTTTTTCGGAGAAAAATATGTCGCTTAAGATTCGCAGAGCATTGGTCAGTGTTTCTGATAAAACTGGGATTGTGGAATTGGGTCAGGCGCTGGCAGCGGCGGGCGTTGAAATTCTCTCAACGGGTGGCACATTTAAGACGCTCCAGGATGCCGGTGTTGCCGTGGTGGAAGTAGCCTCCCATACGGGGTTTCCGGAAATGATGGATGGGCGGGTGAAAACCCTGCACCCAAAAATTCACGGCGGCATATTGGGTCGGCGCGGCACCGACGAGGATGTGATGGCCGCCAACGACATAGCGCCCATTGATTTGATTGTGGTGAATCTTTACCCCTTTGCCGCCACCATCGCCCGCGATGACTGCACAGAAGATATGGCCATAGAGAACATCGATATCGGTGGCCCGGCCATGGTTCGTTCTGGCGCAAAGAACCATGCCAGCGTGCTTACCGTGACCGATCCCGCAGACTATGAAGAGGTGATTCAAGCCATGGGGGCATCGGCCATAGATGTCGCCATGCAGCGGGCCTACGCGGTTAAGGCGTTTCGCCACACCGCCCAATACGACGCCACCGTAGCCGGATATTTGGGTGCTGATGAACTGATGCCGGACTCCCTAACCTTGACCTACAACAAAGCAGATGAGCTGCGGTATGGGGAAAACCCTCATCAAAAAGCTGCTTTCTACATGGATAGCGGGCGAGGCGTTGCGGGCACTATCGCCAATTATCAGCAGTTGCAGGGCAAGGAACTGTCTTACAACAACATTGCAGACACAGACGCGGCTCTGGAGTGCGTCAAGGTCTTCGACGCGCCTGCTTGCGTTATCGTCAAGCATGCCAATCCCTGTGGAGCCGCTGTGGGTTCGGACATCGGTGCCGCTTACGATAAAGCCTTCGCCACAGACCCAACCTCAGCCTTCGGCGGCATTATTGCGTTCAATAGCCAACTGACGGGGGCGGTGCTGGAGCGTATTTTGGCTCAGCAATTTGTCGAAGTTGTGATCGCACCCTCTGTGGACGCATCGGCAGTAGACGTGGCTAAACAGAAAAAAAACGTACGTTTGTTAACCTGCGGTGACTGGTCTAATGGAACCCAGAGCACCGGCTTACGAGAGATCAAGCGGGTGGGTGGAGGTCTGCTCGTGCAAGACGCAGACACACTGTGTCTAGACGAAGACGCCTTGCGAGTGGTGAGCAAGATGCCGCCCACTGAAGCGCAAATGCAGGATTTGTTGTTTGCGTGGAAAGTGGCGTGGTTCACGAAATCTAATGCCATCGTTTATGCCAGAGACCAGCAAACCATCGGCGTCGGAGCCGGCCAGATGAGCCGGGTAGTGAGCGCAAAAATAGCCGGCCTAAAGGCCGCAGAAGAGGGGCTTTCGGTGCCGGGTTCGGTTATGGCATCCGACGCTTTTTTCCCGTTTCGTGATGGCATTGATGCTGCCGCGGAAGCCGGGATAGCAGCCGTCATTCAGCCCGGCGGTTCCATGCGCGATCAAGAAGTCATTGATGCCGCTGACGAGCACGGTATTGGCATGGTGTTTACGGGCGTTCGCCATTTCCGGCATTGATTGAGGTATGACGCGGTTGATGTCTGACGTTGGCATAGTGGGGATGCAACCAATAGCGGGAGCGGTCTGATATGAAGGTACTGGTAATTGGCTCCGGCGGGCGTGAGCACGCCTTGGCATGGAAGCTAAAGCAAAGCGCTGGCGTGGACGAAGTGGTGGTCGCTCCAGGCAATGCTGGCACAGCAATTGAGCCTGGGGTGCGCAATGTCGACATTGCAGCCACGGACATAGCCGGGCTGATCGATTTATGCCGCAGCGAGAGTATCAGCTTTACCGTAGTCGGCCCCGAAGCGCCCTTAGTCGCCGGCGCGGTCGATGCCTTTAGCCAGGCCGGTTTGCCCTGCTTCGGTCCCACCGCCAAGGCTGCCCAGCTGGAAGGGTCCAAGGCTTTTAGCAAAGATTTTATGCAGCGCTACAACATCCCTACTGCGGCTCATGAAACCTTCAGCGACCCTGATTCTGCCAAGGCCTTTGTCCAAGAGCAGGGGATCCCCATTGTCATCAAGGCCGATGGACTGGCTGCGGGCAAGGGCGTGATTGTGGCTCAGAGTGAAGAGCAAGCCATGGATGCTATCGATGACATGCTCAGTGGTAATAGCTTTGGTGAGGCTGGGTCACGGGTGGTTATTGAGGAATTTTTACCAGGTGAAGAAGCCAGCTTTATCTGTTTGTGTGATGGCACCAAGGCCATCGCCTTTGCCTCTTCCCAAGATCATAAGGCCCGAGACGATGGCGACAACGGTCCCAACACCGGAGGCATGGGCGCTTATTCTCCAGCGCCAGTGGTAACGACCAGCGTTCATGAACAGGCCATGGAGCAGGTCATCCTCCCCACTTTGGAAGGCATGGCAGCAGAAGGCGCTCCCTATCGAGGTTTTTTGTACGCTGGTCTGATGGTCTCACCCGAAGGCGATATCAAGGTGGTGGAGTTTAACTGCCGCTTTGGCGACCCTGAGGCCCAGCCGGTGATGATGCGGCTGCAAAGCGACTTGCTGCCGGTGTTGCAGCAGGCGGCCACGGGTCAATTGGAAAGCGATGAACTGGTATTCGATAGCCGGGTCGCCCTTGGCGTTGTTATGGCCGCAGGCGGTTACCCTGGTGATTATGCTCAGGGTGACCAGATCAGCGGATTGGATAAAGACCTGGAAGACACCAAGGTTTTTCATGCCGGCACTCGGCTAGACGAGGATGACGTTGTGACGGCAGGTGGGCGCGTACTGTGCGTGGTGGGCTTGGGTGACAACGTGGCGATGGCGCAGGCTCGAGCGTATCAACGTATTGAAGCCATTGGCTGGCGCAATCGCTACTTCCGTAAAGACATAGGTTACCGAGCGATAGCACGCGATGCTGAGAGTGACTAGCGACAACAGTTCAACTGACCAAAAGGACCAGCCTAGATGACTGCAAATCGACAGAACAATGCTATGGACGAGTTGATCGCAGGTTTCGATCGTGGTCTGCGTACCATTATGGGGACTCATCAGGCTTCCCGACCCAACCCGGCAGAAAACTGTGCTGAGGGAGAGTTGACCGAGCAAGAGCAAAAGCATGTAGCCGGACTCATGAGGGTTAACCATACCGGTGAGGTATGCGCCCAGGCCTTGTACGAGGGTCAAGCCTTAACAGCCCGAGACCCTAAAGCCAAAGCGGCACTGTTAGATGCTGCCGCAGAAGAGCAAGACCATCTGGTTTGGTGTCGCCAGCGCTTAACGGATTTGGATGCAAGGCCGAGTGTGCTGGATCCTGCGTTTTTCGGGCTTTCCTTTGCCATGGGCGCAGCAGCAGGAATGCTGGGTGATCGCATCAGTCTGGGTTTTGTTGAGGCCACCGAAGATCAGGTGGTTCAGCATCTCGACGAGCATTTGCGGGATTTGCCGGAACAGGATCAAAAAACCCGGGAAGTACTGGAAGCCATGCGCGCAGACGAAAATCGACACGGAGCACAAGCATTGGCCAATGGGGGTACGGAATTTCCAACCCCTGTAAAACGAGGTATGCGGGTTCTTTCCAAGGTTATGACCGCGACGACCTATCGGTTTTAAGTCCACCCAAGTCGAGCGAATCTAGGTTGGAGGTCCGTGACTTAGGACCTGATCTCAAAACTATGAGAAATCGCCACGCCTGCTCGCTCTAGCATGATCGAGGCTGAACAGTATTTTTCGGCCGTTAATTCGATAGCTCGCTCTACCTTAATTGGGTTGATGCTGGTGCCAACAATGATGAAGTGTATTTGTATGGCCTCAAAGACCGCGGGCACGTCGTCGGCACGCTGGGCCCTGAGTGTGACTTGGACGTCATCAATCTGCTGACGGCCCTTGCGCAAAATGTCGACCACGTCAAAGGCCGTGCATCCACCCAGACCCATCAGCATCAGTTCCATGGGCCGGCTGCCCCGATTTTCGCCCCCGCTCTCTGCGGGGCCGTCCATTAGAACGTCGTGGCCTGATCCGCTGGTACCAGAAAATTGAACGTTGCCCAGCCATTTGATATCAACCTGCACATGCTCTCCTAGCGCTTCTTTTAACTAATGTTCACCGACAAAACGTCGAATGAGTTGGCCGATTTGATCGGTGAACGGCAATAGCACGCAGTTTAGACCGAATTTACTACCGTTGGTCACCAAACGGGCGCGATCTTGCAAGTAAGTAATAGCATCAAGGGTCTGAAAAAAGCGACTGGTTCACATCGGCTTTGCC
>Ga0129353_1370693_pt1 | contig 15059 bp, 24 predicted proteins | sample CPBNA2_4_FD_105431 | JGI IMG/M metagenome (GOLD analysis project Ga0129353, IMG submission 105431) | Freshwater to marine salinity gradient microbial communities from Chesapeake Bay, USA - CPBay_Sum_27_0.2_RNA2 (Metagenome Metatranscriptome) | ecosystem: Environmental > Aquatic > Marine >...
AAAATATCTGAATATTAGATTATCAAAAGGAAGCGTATCAAAAATTGCTATCGAAAGAACTCTCAAATTAGTCACTATTACTATTCATACTGCTAGACCTGGTATTATTATTGGAAAAGGAGGACAAGAAGTTGAGACTTTAAAGCAAGAGATTAACAAGTTAACTAATAAAGAAATTCAGATAAATATTTTTGAGGTAAAGAAACCTGAACTTGAAGCAACATTAGTTGCTGAAAGTATTGCTAGACAAATTGAAGGTAGAATTTCATATAAAAGAGCAATAAAAATGTCTATTGCATCTACAATGAGAATGGGAGCAGAGGGGATTAAAGTTCAAATATCTGGAAGATTAAATGGAGCTGAAATGGCAAGATCTGAAATGTATAAAGATGGAAGAACTCCTCTTCATACTTTTAGAGCTGACATTGATTACTCTTTAGCAGAGGCTCAAACAACCTATGGTTTAATTGGTGTAAAGGTATGGATATGTAGGGGTGAAGTTTATGGTAAAAGAGATTTAATGCTACATTTCAAAACACCAAAAAAAATTAGGTGGATTAAACCAAAAGAGAAGAAAATAGATAACTTGAAAAATTAAAAAACATGTTACAGCCAAAGAAGACGAAATTTAGAAAAATGCAAAAAGGAAGGATGAAGGGTAATTCTCAAAGAGGACACCTTCTCGCTTTCGGTTCATTTGGAATTAAAGCTCTTGAAGAAGCATGGATAACAGCAAGGCAAATAGAGGCTGCCAGAATTGCTGTAACAAGATACATGAAAAGACAAGGTCAAGTATGGATTAGAATTTTTCCTGATAAACCAATTACAAAAAAACCTGCTGAGGTGAGGATGGGTAAAGGAAAGGGTGCTCCTGAATACTGGGCAGCGCCTGTAAGTCCTGGAAGAATGCTGTTTGAATGTGATGGAGTTGATATGGATGTTGCAAAAGAAGCTTTGAGATTAGCTGCTCAAAAACTTCCAATCAAAACAAAGTTTATAATTAGAAGAGATCTTCAAGCATAATTAATAAAAGATGAAAGATACAAGTTTAACAGAAATGCCAATTAATGAATTAAATGATCTATTAATCTCAGAGAAAGATAGATTGAATAAATTAAGGATGAGTCATGCAGTTTCTCCCTTGGAGAATCCTTTGTCAATAAAATATTCTAGAAAAAAGATTGCTAGAATTATGACTCAACTTTCATTAAGAAAAAAGTCAGAAAAATAAAACGTCATGAATAGAAATTTAAGAAAAGAAAGAATTGGTATTGTAACAAGTAATAAGATGGATAAATCTATAGTTGTTTCTATTGCTAGAAGAGTTAAGCATGATCTTTATGGAAAGTTTATCAACAAAACTTCAAAGTTTGTTGCTCATGATGAAAAAAATGAATGCAATGAGGGTGATACTGTGAAGATAATGGAAACAAAACCAATTAGTAAAAACAAGAATTGGAGATTAGTAGAAATAATTGAAAGAGTAAAATAATGATACAACAAGAATCAAGATTAAAAGTTGCAGATAATAGCGGAGCTAGGGAAGTATTATGTATTAGAGTTCTTGGTGGAACAAGAAAGAGATATGCATCTGTAGGAGATAAAATAGTAGCTTCTGTTAAGCACGCAACTCCTTCTGGAAATGTAAAAAAAGGACAGGTAGTAAAAGCAGTTGTTGTTAGAGCAAAAAAAGAGATAAGAAGACCAGATGGGTCATACATTAGATTTAGCGACAATGCTTGTGTTATTATTGATGAAAATAACCAAATGAAAGGAACTCGTGTATTTGGACCTGTAGCTAGAGAACTAAGAGAAAATGATTTCATGAAGGTTGTTTCATTAGCACCTGAGGTATTATAATTTTAAAGAAATGGGAAAATTAAAGATTAAGAAAAACGATACAGTTCTTGTTTTAACTGGAAACTCTAAAGGAACCAAAGGAAAAGTTGTTAAAGTTTTTCCAAATGAGAATAGAGCAATAGTAGAAGGAGTCAATATGTCATCAAAGCATACAAAACCTAATGCTGCAAATCCTCAGGGTGGGATTATAAAACAGGAGCTACCTATACATATTTCTAATTTAAAATTAGTTGATCCAGCTTCTGGAAAAGCCACTAGAGTAGGAAGAATTAGAGATGAAAAAACTGGAAAATTAGTTAGAATATCTAAAACAACTAAAGAGATTATTAAGTAATGGATTACGTACCTAGATTAAAAAATAAATATAAAACAGAGATTGTAGAAAATCTAAAAAAGAACTACAAATCTGTAATGCAAGTTCCTAAACTTGTAAAAATATCATTGAATCAAGGAGTTGGAAATGCTGTTAATGATAAGAAATTAATTGAAGCTGCACAGCAAGAGATGACTTTAATAACTGGTCAAAAAGCAGTATTAACAAAATCTAGAAAAGATATTTCTAATTTCAAACTACGTAAAGGAATGCCTGTTGGAGTTATGGTAACTTTAAGAGGAGACAGAATGTATGAATTTCTTGATAGATTAGTAACATCAGCACTACCTAGAGTAAGAGATTTCCAAGGAATTTCAAATAAAGGATTTGATGGAAGAGGTAATTATACTCTTGGAATAAAAGAGCAAATAGCATTTCCTGAAATTAGTATTGATAAAGTACTAAAAGTAACCGGAATGGATATAACTTTTGTTACCAATACAGATTCAGACGAAGATGCATTAATTTTATTAACAGAACTAGGACTTCCTTTTAAAAAAAATAAATAATTATTATGGCAAAAGAATCAATGAAAGCTCGTGAAGTAAAAAGGCAAAAATGTGTAGATAAGTATGCTAAAAAAAGAGCAGAATTAAAAGCAGAAGGAGATTATATTGGACTTCAAAAACTTCCAAAAAATGCATCTCCGATTAGATTGCACAACAGATGTAAGTTAACTGGAAGACCAAAAGGATATATGAGACAATTTGGTATTTCAAGAGTAATGTTCAGAGAAATGGCAAATTTTGGTTTAATACCAGGAGTTAAAAAAGCAAGTTGGTAAATAAAAGAAATAGAAATGTATACAGATCCAATATCAGATTATTTAACTAGAATTAGAAATGCTCAAATGGCAGGACACAAGGTTGTAGATATACCTGCTTCTAACATGAAGAAAGAAATTACAAAAATTCTTCATGATAAAGGTTATATTTTAAATTTCAAATTTGAAGATGATGTTAATTTTCAAGGAAATATTAAAGTAGCTCTTAAATACAATAGTAGAACAAAGCAGCCTGCAATTAAAAAGTTAATCAGAGTTAGTAAGCCAGGTCTAAGAAAATATGCAGATTCTAAAAATTTACCAAGAGTTATTAATGGTCTTGGTATTGCAATAATTTCTACATCAAAAGGAGTAATTACAGATAAAGAGGCTAGAGATCTTAAAGTTGGAGGTGAAGTTATATGTCACGTATATTAATTTAACAGAAGAAAAATGTCAAGAATAGGAAATGACCCAATAATTATACCTGAAGGAGTTACAGTACAGTTTGATAATAATATTATCAATGTAAAAGGAAAATTAGGTGAGTTGTCACAAGAGATAAATCCAGCTATATCAGTTTTAATTGATGATAATACTGTCAAATTTTCTAGAGTTAATGATCAGAAAGAAAATAGAAGTATGCATGGACTTTATAGAGCATTAGTTTATAACATGGTTCATGGTGTTTCAGAAGGTTATACAAAAAAACTAGAGCTTATTGGAGTTGGATACAGAGCAACTACAAGTGGTCAAAATTTAGATTTTTCTGTTGGATTTTCTCACAATATTGTGTTTCAAATTCCTACTGAGGTAAAAGTTACAGCTGAAACAGAAAAAGGTAAAGCACCTGTGATTACATTAACTTCTCATGACAAGCAAATGTTAGGAGCTGTTGCTTCAAAAATTAGATCATTTAGAAAACCTGAACCTTATAAAGGAAAAGGAATAAGATATGTTGATGAGTATGTAAGAAGAAAAGCTGGTAAAACTGCTGCTAGTTAAAAAATAGAATTATGATAGAGTCAAAAAAAGATAAAAGACAAAAAGTAAGATATAAAATTAGAAAGCGTATTTCTGGATCAAAAGATACTCCTAGGCTTGCTGTTTTTAGAAGTAATAAAGAAATATATGCTCAATTAATTGATGATTCTGAAGCAAAAACTTTAGCCGCAGCATCTTCAAGAGAAGAAAGTATTTCTAAAGCAAAATCTACTAAAGTTGAACAAGCTCAAATGGTAGGGAAATTGATTGCAGAAAGAGCCAAAACTTCAGGTGTAGAAAATGTTGTTTTTGATAGAGGTGGTTTTTTATATCATGGAAGAGTAAAGGCATTAGCTGAATCAGCTAGAGAAGCTGGATTAAAATTTTAATTTATAGATATGTTAAATTTATTAAAAGATAAAAGAGTAAAAATATCATCAGATATTGAGCTAAAAGACAGATTAGTAGGCATCCAGAGAGTTGTTAAAGTAACAAAAGGAGGACGTGCATTTGGTTTTTCAGCCATTGTTGTTGTTGGTGATGAAAAATCAATCGTTGGTATTGGTTTAGGTAAATCTAAGGATGTGTCAACTGCAATTGCTAAAGCAATTGAAGCAGCAAAAAATAATCTTGTTAGAGTACCAATTTTAAAAGGAACTATACCACATGAGCAAGAAAGTAAGTTTGGTGGTTCACAAGTTTTAATCAAACCTGCTTCAATAGGAACAGGAGTTAAAGCTGGAGGAGCAATGCGTGCAGTTTTAGAAAGTGCTGGTATAAAGGATGTATTAGCTAAGTCAAAAGGATCATCAAACCCTCATAATTTAGTCAAGGCTACTCTAAAGGCTCTATTAGAGTTAAGAGATGCAAGAACTGTAGCTATGCAAAGAGGTGTGAAAATGGAAAAAGTATTTAATGGTTAAATGAATTCTCATGAGTAAGATAAAAATAAAACAAGTTAGAAGTAGAATCGGTAGACCAAAAGATCAAAAAAGAACTTTAGATGCATTAGGTTTAAAAAAAATGCATCAGGTAGTTGAACACAATCTAACACCACAGATAGAGGGAATGTTAAATAAGATTAAACATCTTGTAAAAATTATAGAATAAATGGAATTACATAATTTAAAACCAGCAAAAGGATCTATAAAAAATAGAAAAAGAGTAGGTAGAGGAGAAGGTTCTAAAAGAGGTGGAACTTCAACACGAGGTCATAAAGGAGCAAAATCTCGTTCAGGTTACTCTAAAAAGATCGGTTTTGAAGGAGGTCAACAACCACTTCAAAGAAGGGTTCCTAAATTTGGATTTACAAACCCAAATAGAGTAGAGTACAATTGTGTAAATATTGATACAATCCAGGCTTTAGTTGATAATAAAAAGATAAAAACTAAAGTCGATAAACAAATCTTGATTGACAATGGACTTGTACAGAAAAAAGATTTAGTAAAAATTTTAGGTAGAGGTGAGTTAAAATCAAAATTAACTATTACTGCTGATGCTTTTTCTGAAACTGCAAAGAAAGCAATTGAAAAAGCAGGTGGAACAACAAACATTATAGAGTAAAAATGAAGAAGTTAATCGAAACTATAAGAAATATTTGGAATATTGTTGATCTAAGAGAAAGACTCTTAGTTACACTTGGTATTCTAGCTATTTATAGATTTGGTTCATTTGTTGTTATTCCTGGAGTTGATCCAGCTCAGTTGTCTGCACTACAAGATCAAACGGCTGATGGATTACTTGGTTTATTAAATATGTTTACCGGGGGAGCCTTTTCTCAAGCATCTATCTTTGCTTTGGGAATTATGCCTTACATATCAGCATCTATTGTTGTTCAACTATTAGGAATGGCTGTTCCGTATTTTCAGAAATTACAGAAAGAAGGTGAAAGTGGTAGAAGAAAAATTAATAATATAACAAGATATCTAACAATACTAATAACTGGTGGTCAAGCACCAGGATATATAGCTAATTTACAAGCAACTTTGCCAGAAACAGCATTTTTGCTTCCAGCAGGTATTTTTTGGTTGTCTTCAATTATAATTCTTGTAACAGGAACCATGTTTGTTATGTGGTTAGGAGAAAAAATAACTGATAGAGGTGTTGGAAATGGTATTTCTTTATTAATTATGATTGGAATTATTGCAAGTTTCCCACAATCATTAATGCAAGAATTTGTATCTGCACTTGGAAGTACTGGAGGTGGACTAGTAATTTTCCTTGTCGAAATGATGCTTTTATTATTTGTTATCCTTGTTACAATATTATTAGTTCAAGGAACAAGACGTATTCCTGTACAATATGCAAAGAGAGTTATTGGAAACAAACAATATGGAGGTGTTCGACAATTTATTCCATTGAAAGTTAATGCTGCTGGTGTTATGCCAATTATTTTTGCCCAGGCTATCATGTTTGTTCCTATAACACTTGTTGGTTTTTCTGAAAACGAATCGCTTCAAGGTCTTGCAGCAATTTTAACAGATTTTGCAGGATTTTGGTATAATGTATTATTTTTCTTCATGATTGTGGCTTTTACATACTTTTATACAGCTATGACGGTTAATCCTAATCAAATGGCTGACGATATGAAGAAAAATGGAGGTTTTATTCCTGGAATTAAACCAGGAAGAGCTACTGCTGACTATTTAGATAATGTGATGTCAAGAATAACTTTTCCAGGATCATTGTTTTTAGGTATTGTTGCAATTTTACCTGCTTTCGCAATGCAAGGAGGAGTTAACATTCAGTTTGCACAATTTTATGGAGGTACATCATTATTAATTTTGGTAGGTGTTATTTTAGATACTCTACAGCAAATTGAAAGTCATTTATTAATGCGTCATTATGATGGATTAATGGAGTCAGGTAGAATAAAAGGAAAATCTTCTGGAAGAATAATGTAATCATCTAGTAATGATTTATTATAAATCAGAAGAAGAAATAGATTTAGTTAGAGAAAGTTCTTTACTTGTTGCAAAAACTCATGCTGAAATAGCAAGGTATATAAAACCTGGTGTTTCATCATTAAAATTAGATGTAATTGCAGAAGAGTTTATTAGGGACAATGGTGGTGAACCAGCATTTAAAGGATATAATGGCTTTCCATGTACCTTATGCGCTTCACCTAATGAAGTAGTTGTTCATGGAATTCCAAATAATAATCCAATTGATGATGGATCTATCTTATCAATTGATTGTGGAGTATTAATGAATGGCTTTTATGGTGATTCTGCATACACATATGAAGTTGGTGAGATCAATGAAGAAACAAGGATGTTACTCAAAGTTACAAAAGAGGCTCTATATAAAGGTATTGAAAATGCTGTTGCTGGTAAAAGAATTGGTGATATAGGTTCAGCTATTCAGGAACACGCTGAAAATAGTAATTATGGAGTTGTAAGAGAAATGATAGGTCATGGAATTGGAAAAAGTTTACATGAAAGCCCAGAAGTACCAAACTATGGAAGAAGAGGTTCGGGGATAAAATTAAAAAAAGGCTTAGTAATTGCTATCGAACCAATGATAAATATGGGAAAAAGAGATATAATGCAACATAGTGATGGATGGACTATAACAACGGTTGACAAAAAACCATCTGCACATTTTGAACACACAGTTGTGGTTCGAAAAGGTGAAGCTGAGATTTTGTCAAGTTTTAAAGAAATTGAAAAAATAATTAATAAAAATGGCTAAACAAGCTAACATAGAACTTGATGGTACAATTATCCAAGCATTGTCAAATGCAATGTTTAGAGTTGAACTAGAAAATGAGCACATTGTTACTGCACATATTTCTTGTAAAATGAGAAAGTTTTATATAAAGCTTTTGCCTGGTGATAAGGTAAAATTAGAAATGTCTCCTTATGATTTAACCAAGGCAAGAATAACATATAGATATTAAAAAAATAAGTTATGAAAGTAAGAGCATCAGTAAAAAAAAGAAGTGATGATTGTAAAATCGTAAAAAGAAAAGGAAGATTATATGTCATCAATAAAAAGAATCCAAAATTTAAACAAAGACAAGGTTAATAATTATGGCTAGAATTAAAGGAATTGATTTACCAAAAAATAAAAGAGGTGTTGTGTCATTAACATACATCTTCGGAATAGGATCTTCATTTGCTGCAGATATTTTAGATCAAGCAAAAGTATCACATGATATCAAGGTTCAAGATTGGACAGATGATCAAGCAAATAAAATAAGATCAATAATTAATGACAATTATACCGTAGAAGGTGAACTCCGTGCAGAGACTCAGACCAATATAAAAAGATTAATGGATATTGGATGCCTAAGAGGTATAAGACATAGAACAGGTCTTCCATTAAGAGGACAAAAAAACAAAGAATAATTCTAGAACAAGAAAAGGGAAAAGAAAAACAGTTGCTAACAAAAAGATAGCAACAAAATAATACAATATGGCAAAAACAACTAAGAAAAAGACTGCAAAGGTAAAAGTTGAACCAGAAGGACAAGCTCATATAAAAGCTACCTTTAACAACATAATTATCTCTATTACAAACAATAATGGACAGGTGATTTCATGGTCATCTGCCGGAAAAATGGGCTTTAGAGGTTCTAAAAAAAATACTCCTTACGCTGCACAGTTAGCTGCTGAAGATTGTGCAAAAACTGCTTTAGATTCTGGATTAAAGAGAGTTAAGGTTTATGTTAAAGGGCCAGGAGCGGGTAGAGAATCTGCTATTAGAACGATACATAATACAGGAATTTTGGTTACGGAAATTATAGATGTTACTCCAGTACCACACAATGGTTGTAGACCACCAAAGAAAAGAAGAGTTTAATTAAATATTAAATACAAAATATAAAATGGCAAGATATACAGGACCTACATCAAGAATAGCTAGAAGATTTGGAGAACCAATTTTTGGTCCAGATAAAGTTTTAGCAAAAAAATCATACGCACCTGGTCAACATGGTAGTATGAAAAGAAGAGGAAAAAAATCAGAATATGGTATTCAACTTGATGAAAAACAAAAAGCTAAATTACCTATGGTATTTTAGAAAAACAATTTTCTAATTTATATAAAGAAGCTTTAAGAAGAAAAGGTATTACTGGGGAGATTCTTTTACAATTATGTGAATTAAGATTAGATAATGTTGTTTACAGATTAGGAATAGCTCCAACAAGAAGAGCTGCGAGACAGTTTGTGTCTCATAGACATATTACAGTGAATGGAAATTTAGTAAATATTCCTTCATATGCTCTAAATGTTGGTGATGTTATAGGTGTTAGAGAAAGATCAAAATCTATGGAAGCGATTAATAATTCTATTACTAATAACAGTAATCAAATGGAATGGTTAGAGTTTAATCCAGATACAAAAACAGGAAAAGTTATTGCTGCGCCTGAGAGAATACAAATTCCTGAAAATATAAATGAACAATTAATAGTAGAGTTATACTCTAAATAATAATTAAATAAAAAAAGTTATGCAAATTTTAAATTTTCAAAAACCTGATGAGGTTATAATGATCAATGAGAATGCAAATGAAGGAAGCTTCGAATTTCGTCCTCTTGAACCAGGATATGGTTTAACAGTAGGAAATGCTGTTAGAAGAGTATTATTATCTTCATTAGAAGGTTATGCGATAACATCAATAAAAATTAAAGGAGTTGATCATGAATTTTCAACTATTAAAGGAGTTGTTCAAGATGTTACAGAAATAATTTTGAATTTAAAACAAATTAGATTTAAACAACAAATTGATGGTATTGATGAAGAAAACGCAACAATCATTGTTAAAAATAAAGAAGCAATTACTGGAGTTGATATTGCAAATGGTTTGTCAAATTTCCAAGTACTAAATCCTGATTTATTAATTTGTGAAATGGGTAAAAATGTTGAGTTTGAAATGAGTTTTACTATTTCTAAAGGAAGAGGATACGTTTCAGCTGAAGAAAATATTGATGAGGAAGCTCCAATTGGTACTATTGCTATTGATTCTATATTTACACCTATTAAAAATGTAAATTATAATATTGAAAATTATAGAGTTGGTCAAAAAACAGATTACGAGAAATTAAATATTAATATCACTACAGATGGATCAATTGATCCTAAACTTGCTCTAACTGAAGCATCAAAAATTTTAATTCAACATTTCATGCTATTTTCTGATGAAAAAATTAATTTGGAAACTGATACTGTTGATGATTTTGATGAAGATACTTTACACATGCGTCAACTATTAAAAACTGAACTTACTGATTTTGGTCTTTCAGTAAGAGCATTAAATTGTTTAAAAACTGCTGAAGTATATACACTTGGTGAATTGGTTTCATTCAAGAAAAGCGATATGCTTAAGTTTAGAAATTTTGGAAAAAAATCTTTAACAGAGCTTGAAGAGCTTATTGATGAAAAAGGTTTGCATTTTGGTTTTGATATTGCAAAATATAATTTAGATAACGAATAATAAAATGAGACACGGAAAAAAGTTTAATCATCTAGGAAGAAAAGCTGCTCATAGAAAATCTATGCTCGCTAATATGGCTTGTTCTCTTATTAAACACAAGAGAATTAAGACAACATTAGCAAAAGGAAAAGCTTTGAGAATTTATATTGAACCACTTATAACCAAATCTAAGAATGATACTACGCATTCAAGAAGAGTTGTATTTAGTTATTTAAAACAAAAAGAAGCTGTTACTGAATTATTTGGAGATATATCTTCAAAAGTTTCTGAAAGAAATGGTGGTTATACTAGAATTTTAAAACTTGGTAACAGATTAGGAGATAATGCTTCAATGTGTTATATAGAACTTGTAGATTATAATACTGAATATGTAACAGATAAACCACAGAAAAAATCTAGAAGAAGTAGAAGAAAAAGTTCAACTTCAAATAAAGTTGAAAGTTCTGTGCCAAATACTAATGAGGCACCTATTGCTGAAGAGGTAGTTGAGGAAACTCCTGTTGCTGAAGAAGAAGTTAAAGAAGCTCCTATTGCTGAAGTTGAGGAAACTTCTGTTGCTGAAGAAGTAGTTGAAGAAACTCCTGCTGTTGAAGAAGAAGTTAAAGAAGCTCCTATTGCTGAAGAGGTAGTTGAGGAAACTTTTGTTGCTGAAGAAGTAGTTGAAGAAACTCCTGCTGTTGAAGAAGTAGTTGAGGAAGCACCTGCTGCTAAAGAGGTAGTTGAAGATGAGCAAGCTGAAGCAAATGAAGATAAAAAACAGGATTAAATTTGTTTAAAAGAAGAGAAATTTTAAAAGGATAAAGCTCTGTGTTTTGTCCTTTTTTTTAAAATTTATTTTTGATTAGATTATGCAATACAGACAAAGAAAGAAAGCAATTTTATTATTAGAAGATGGAACTGTTTTTCATGGTTTTTCTGCTGGTAAGTTAGGCTATGCAACTGGAGAATTATGTTTCAATACTGGTATGACTGGATACCAAGAGGTATTCACAGATCCTTCATATTTTGGTCAGTTGATGATTACCACTAACGCTCACATAGGAAATTATGGTGTTAAGAAAACCGAAGTAGAATCTTCAGAAATCAGAATAGCTGGATTAATCTGTAAAAATCTAAATCCAAATTTCTCAAGAGCTGCAGGAGATGGAAACGTTAATGATTATTTTATAAATAATGATAAGGTAATTATTACAGATGTTGACACAAGAGCAGTTGTGAGACATATTAGAGATAAAGGTGCTATGAATGCAATTATTTCTAATGATGAAACAAATTTAGATACATTAAAAAATATCTTAGATAAAGTACCTTCTATGCAAGGCCTTGAACTTTCTTCTAAAGTTTCAACAAAAGATGCATATTATTTTGGAAATGAAAAATCAACATACAAAGTTGCTGTTTTAGATTTAGGAATAAAAACTAATATTTTAAGATGTTTAGCTGAAAGAGATTGTTACCTAAAAGTTTATCCTATCAACACATCATACAATGAACTAAACTCTTGGAATCCAGATGGTTTTTTTCTTTCTAATGGTCCTGGTGATCCTTCAGTTATGATAGATGTTATAAATACAACTAAAGAGTTAACTAATGATGGGAAACCAGTTTTTGGTATATGTTTAGGTCATCAAATTCTTGCTTTGTCTGAAGGAGTAAGCACCTATAAAATGCACAACGGTCACAGAGGAATAAATCACCCAGTTAGAAATGTTTTAACTGGAAAGTCTGAAGTTACATCGCAAAATCATGGTTTTAGTATAAATCATGAAGATGTAAAAAATAATCCTAATATTGAAATAACTCACATAAATTTAAATGATGATACAGTTGAAGGAATCAGTTTAAAGCACAAAAATTGTTTTTCAGTACAGTACCATCCAGAGTCATCTCCTGGTCCATATGACTCAAGATATTTGTTTGATGAATTTGTAAAAAGAATGATGAAACATAAGAAAAATGGGTAAAATAAAAAATATTCATGCAAGACAAATAATTGATTCAAGAGGAAATCCAACAGTAGAGGCTGATGTCACTTTAAATGATGGGTCTTTTGGAAGAGCAGCAGTTCCTTCAGGAGCATCAACAGGAAAATATGAAGCTGTAGAATTAAGAGATGATAATCCTTTATTATATAATGGAAAGAGTGTTTTGAAAGCAGTTTCTAATATTAATAATATTATAAGTTCAGATCTTAAAGGTTTTGAAGTTGATGACCAAAAAAATATTGATAATAAACTTCTTTCTTTAGATGGAACCGAAAACAAATCTAACTTAGGTGCTAATTCAATGTTAGCTGTTTCTTTAGCGTGTGCAAAAGCAGCAGCTAATTATAAAAAACTTAATTTATTTGAATCTATTTCACAAAAAAGTGAGTATGAACTCCCAATACCAATGATGAACATCCTTAACGGTGGTTCTCATGCTGATAATAAAATTGATTTTCAGGAATTTATGGTTATGCCTGTTGGAGCAAAAACATTTTCACAAGCATTACAAATTGGAACAGAAATTTTTCATTCATTAAAGAATGAATTAAAATCAAAAGGATTTTCTACAAACGTTGGTGATGAGGGAGGATTTGCTCCTAATTTATCATCAAATAAAGAAGCAATTGAAATTGTTTTAAAATCTATAGAATCTGCAGGTTATTCTCCTGGTAAAGATGTTTTTATAGCTATGGATGCTGCAGCTTCAGAATTTTATAATAACGATGAAAAAGTTTATCATTTTCATCAATCAACTGGAGAAAAACTCTCATCTTCAGAAATGGTAGATTTTTGGAAAGATTGGGTAAATAAGTATCCAATTATTTCAATTGAAGATGGTCTTGATGAAGATGATTGGGATGCTTGGAAATTATTAACTGATAAAATTGGAAAAGATGTTCAATTAGTTGGTGATGATCTATTTGTTACAAATGTTAAAAAATTAAGTAAAGGGATTAATGAATCTATTGCTAATTCTATTTTGATAAAGGTTAATCAAATTGGTACCCTCACCGAAACAATAGATGCAGTTAAATTGGCTCAAGATAATTCATATACATCTGTTATGAGTCATAGATCTGGTGAAACTGAAGACACAACTATAGCAGATCTTTCGGTAGCATTACGAACAGGTCAAATTAAAACTGGATCAGCTTCTAGATCAGATAGAGTTGCAAAATATAATCAGCTTTTAAGAATTGAGGAGAAATTAGGCGAAAAAGCGTTTTTTACAGGAAAAGGCTTTAAGTTTTTTAGGTAAATTTTTCTAAGATTAGTATATTTACAATTACATGAAAAAAACTGCTAAGTTAAAGATAAATGATTCAACGTACGAGCTTCCTATTTTAGAGGGGACTGAGGGAGAAATTGGTGTTGATATAAGTAGCCTTCGTGCTCAATCAGGTATAATTACTCTTGACAAAGGATTCAAAAATACAGGATCTACTAAAAGTGCTATTACTTTTTTAAATGGTGAAAAAGGTATTTTAAGATATAGGGGGTATTCTATTGAAGAACTATCTTCTAAGTCGAGTTTTCTTGAAGTAGCTTTTTTATTAATATATGGCGAATTACCAACTAAAGAAGAACTAAGAGAATTTACTAATGAAATTTCTTCTCATACTCTAGTTCATGAAGACGTAAAATCTATTTTAGATGGATTTCCTTCAAGAGCTCATCCAATGGGGGTTTTATCTTCACTTGTTTCATCATTAACAGCTTTTTATCCAAAATCTTTGGATCCAAATCGATCAGCAGAAGAAATAAATGGAACAATAATTAGATTAATTGCTAAGCTTCCAACTTTAGCTGCTTGGAGTTACAAGAATAGGATGCGTCAACCTATTATGTACCCTTTAAATAAGCTAAACTATACTAGTAATTTTTTACATATGATGTTCGGTTTACCAACCTCAGAATCTGAAATCAATCCAATAATAGCCAAAGCACTTGATCAATTACTTATTCTTCATGCAGATCATGAACAAAATTGTTCTGCTTCAACTGTAAGAATTGTTGGCTCTTCACATGCAAGCCTATATGCTTCTGTTTCTGCTGGTATTGCAGCACTCTGGGGTCCTCTTCATGGTGGTGCAAATCAAGCCGTTATAGAAATGTTAGAAAATATTAGAAATCAGGGAGGTGATGTAAGTAAGTTTGTTGAAAAGGCTAAAGACAAATCAGATCCTTTTAGATTAATGGGATTTGGTCATAGAGTATATAAAAATTTTGATCCAAGAGCAAAAATTATTAAAAAAGCAGCAGATGATGTTTTAGGTCAGCTGGGAATCAATGATCCAGTTTTAGATTTAGCGATGAAGTTAGAGGAGGTTGCTTTAAAAGATGATTACTTTGTACAAAGAGGATTGTATCCAAATGTCGATTTTTATTCTGGTATTATATATAGAGCATTGGGAATTCCTACTAATATGTTTACAGTTATGTTTGCTTTAGGTCGACTTCCAGGTTGGATAGCGCAATGGAAAGAAATGAGAGAAAATAAAGAGCCAATAGGAAGGCCTAGACAAATTTATACAGGACATAGAAATAGAAGTTATATTGATATCTCAAAAAGATAGTTATTATTTATTTTTTTTCCAGAATTTTTTTTTCTTATTCTTTTTAAGAAATTTATAGATTGGCCCCTTTTCAAAA
>Ga0129353_1462831_pt1 | contig 14799 bp, 27 predicted proteins | sample CPBNA2_4_FD_105431 | JGI IMG/M metagenome (GOLD analysis project Ga0129353, IMG submission 105431) | Freshwater to marine salinity gradient microbial communities from Chesapeake Bay, USA - CPBay_Sum_27_0.2_RNA2 (Metagenome Metatranscriptome) | ecosystem: Environmental > Aquatic > Marine >...
ATGACTGAAAATCTGTCACACCTACACTGGTCCGTGCCAGTGCCGAAACAATCCCATTCGTCACGGTCTGTCCAACACCAAACGGGTTGCCAATCGCCAACACAAAATCACCAACATTCACCGTGTCGGAATTTCGATAAGGCAGAGCTGGAAATTGCTCTTCTGCATCAAGAATCTTCAAAACGGCAAGGTCTGTGCGTTCATCCGCAAGTAAGAGCTCGGCTGAATACTCTCGTCTGTCTGACAAAACAACCTTAAACGCCTCAGCGCCGCTAATCACATGATTATTGGTCACAACAATCCCCTCGGCGGAGACAATCACCCCCGAGCCGAGTGAGTTTTCCAATCTCTCCCTTTGACCAAAATTATCCCCGAAGGATCGACCAAAAAATTCTTCAAAAAATCTGTCGTTGAATAAACTAGGTCGGCGCGCCTTCACACGGCGGGTCGCATAAACATTTACAACCGCTGGTGCTGCCTGTTCAACAACCGGCGCAAAGCTCAGTTGCACATCTTTCAAGGACTCAGGAATACGCGGCTCAGCAGAAGCCATGTTTGTCAAAATAAAAACGCTGACAAATAGAAAAGTGAAATTTAGCGAACGGCGGGTAAGGCCGAATACAGACATAAAAGTCGTGAAGACGAGACCGTTAGATGGCTTCTTCAACACCCTCATCATCCACCTGAACAGGACCCGAGTCTTGACCACGCGCCTCAGGGTCACGGTCAACAAATTCAATCACAGCCATGGGTGCATTATCACCAAATCTGTAACCGGCTTTGAGAACACGCGTATAACCGCCTGAACGGTCTGCATAACGTGGTGCCAGCGTTTCAAACAGCTTCTTTGCCCATTCTTTTTCTGGCAGTTTAGCTATTGCCTGGCGTCGAGCGTGCAAATCACCACGCTTACCAAGCGTTACAAGCTTCTCAACATAAGGACGAAGCTCTTTAGCTTTTGGCAGGGTGGTAACAATCTGCTCATGTTTGATCAATGCGACCGCCAGATTCCCCAACATAGATTTGCGGTGACTTTGGGTGCGGTTTAATTTTCTGCCTGCTTTAGCGTGACGCATGGTTCTCTCCGAATTCGCAGATAATAAAGTTAAAAGTTTTCTTCAAACCTTTTGGCAAGTTCTTCAATATTTTCAGGTGGCCATGTGGGGACTTCCATACCCAAATGCAGGCTCATTTCTGAAAGTACTTCCTTAATTTCATTCAAGGATTTACGGCCAAAGTTTGGTGTCCGCAACATTTCAGCTTCAGATTTCTGAATCAAATCGCCGATATAAACAATATTGTCATTTTTCAAGCAATTGGCTGATCTAACTGACAATTCAAGCTCATCAACTTTCTTCAACAAGGCCGCGCTGAAGCCAATTTCCTCGGCAACAGAGACAGTTTCAGGAACTTGTTCAGGCTCTTCAAAGTTGATGAATGTCTGCAACTGGTCTTGCAAAATTCTTGCAGCCAACGCAAGAGCGTCTTCAGGTGAAACAGAACCATCTGTTTCAATGTCCATGGTCAACTTGTCATAATCAAGCACCTGACCTTCGCGCGTATTTTCAACATTGTAGGAAACACGACGCACTGGGCTGTAAAGACTGTCCACAGGAATGAGGCCGATAGGCGCATCATCCGCACGATTTTGCTCGGCCGGAACATAGCCATTACCTGTGTTAACAGTGAATTCAAAACGCACATCTGCACCATCATCAAGCGTGCAAAGAACAAGATCAGGATTGAGGATTTCAACATCTGCGATTTCTTCAATATCGCCGGCAGTCACAACACCTGGCCCCTTTTTGCTAAGTATCATGCGCTTCACGCCTTCGCTGTGGCACTTTACAGACATCTGCTTAATGTTCAGCACAATATCTGTGATATCTTCACGCACACCCGCAATGGATGAAAATTCATGCAAGACACCGTCGATTTGAACGGAAACAACAGCTGCACCTTGAATAGAAGACAATAAAATCCGGCGCAGGGCATTACCCAATGTAAGACCAAAACCACGCTCAAGTGGTTCGGCAACGATGCGCACATGACGATTGCTGTCATGACCAGGAACGATATCCAGTTTTGTAGGTTTGATAAGCTCTTGCCAATTATTCTGTATCATGGCGGCTCCTCTTAATGGTTAATGGCTTCAGTAATTAGACGCGACGGCGTTTCGGCGGGCGACATCCATTATGCGGAATTGGCGTTACGTCACGAATGCTGGTAATCGTAAAACCGATAGATTGTAAAGCGCGGAGGGCTGACTCACGACCAGAACCTGGCCCCTTAACATTGACCTCAAGGGTTTTCATCCCGTGATCCATGGCCTTTTTACCTGCTTCTTCAGCAGCGACTTGCGCGGCATAAGGTGTGGATTTTCGCGACCCTTTAAACCCCATAGCACCCGCAGAACACCAGGAAACAGCGTTGCCTTGAGCATCTGAAATAGTAATCATGGTGTTATTAAAGGTAGAATTAACATGAGCCACACCAGAAGTGATGTTCTTTCGCTCTCTGCGGCGGACTCGGGTTTTATCAGTAGCCATAAAACAGTTCCTCTACTTTTTCTTACCGGCAATAGGTTTCGCAGGACCTTTGCGGGTGCGTGCGTTAGTATGTGTACGCTGACCGCGAACAGGCAGATTACGACGGTGACGAAGACCACGGTAAACACCCAAATCAAGCAAGCGCTTGATATTCATGGCAATTTCACGTCTTAAATCCCCCTCAACGGTATAATCCCCGTCAATGGTTTCACGGATTTTAATGACTTCTGCATCGGAAAGTTCATTAACTCTCCGTTCCGGCATGATGCCGACTTTTTCACAAATTTCCTTAGCTTTCGTGTTGCCAATGCCGTGAATATAAGTCAGGGCAATCACCACACGCTTGGCAGTCGGAATATTTACACCTGCTATACGAGCCACTTAATTCTCCTCATCTCCGTAAGGGAGTGGAAACTGCTGATAAAGAAACAGCTGATTAGCCCCAACTGTTAGACATTTCTGCTACATGTCACCGAAAAACGGGATTATAAAAACTTCCGCTCAACAGTCAACTTGTTTCCCCTACCTTATCCTTTCTAAAGTCCTAAAATCTCTACAATATCTTCAGTCACGGTATCCATATCCTGCATACCATCAACATGCTTCACCAAACCTTTTTGTGCGTAATATTCTGACACCGGTGCGGTTTGTTCCTCATATACTTTCAAGCGATGGGCCAACGCTTCCTCATTATCGTCATCACGCGGGCCACCCTCGGTTTGGGCAGACCGGATACGAATACGTTCAAGCAACTTATTATGGTCTACCTTGAGCTCAAGAACCGTGTCCAACGTCATGCCTTTATCACTCAACATGGCATCCAGTGCCTCAGCCTGAGCTATATTTCTGGGAAACCCATCCAGAATGAAACCGTCAGAACAATCTGAATCTTCGATACGATCAGATATAATGCCAACAACAACCTCATCCGGCACAAGATCACCACGTGCCATAATATCCTTAGCTTTAAGGCCAATTTCTGTTTCAGCAGCCACGGCGGCACGCAACATATCACCCGTAGAAAGCTGACGAAGATTATGGTTACTCTCTAGCCGTGCGGCCTGAGTGCCCTTTCCGGCACCGGGAGGGCCAAGGAAAATCAATTTCATCGGCGGGACCTCCCAACACGAGATTGCTTGATTAGCCCTTCATATTGATGAGCAAAAAGGTGGCTCTGGACTTGGCTAACCGTATCCATGGTCACACTGACCACAATCAACAAGGATGTACCGCCAAGATAGAAAGGCACGCTGTATTGATTAATCAAAACTTCTGGCAAGAGACAGACAAGCGTCAGGTAAAGCGCACCAACAACAGTCAAACGTGTGAGCACTTTATCGAGATATTCTGCAGTTCTCTCACCCGGACGAATGCCCGGAATAAAACCACCACTCCGCTTAAGATTATCTGCTGTGTCAGACGGGTTAAAAACAATCGACGTATAAAAGAAGCAGAAGAAGATGATACCACCCGCATAGAGAGCCATATAAAGCGGCTGGCCACGACCCAGCAATGCCGTCACAGTACCTAGCCACTCTGAACCGCCTGTACCTGAAAAATTGGCGACAGTAATGGGTAATAAAAGCAAAGATGACGCAAAAATCGGCGGAATAACACCTGCAACATTCAGTTTCAAAGGCAAATGAGAGTTTTCGCCACCTGTCATTTTATTACCAACCTGACGCTTCGGATATTGAACGATCAGACGGCGTTGCGCGCGCTCCATGAAAACGATGAAGGCAATAACGACGGCAACCATGACAAGAAGCATCAGGATAACAAGCGTAGACAACGCGCCTTGGCGACCCAATTCAAGCGTGCTGACCAGCGCACCCGGAAGTTCTGCGACAATACCGGCAAAAATAATCAGCGAAATTCCGTTACCAACACCGCGAGCAGTTATCTGCTCACCGAGCCACATCAGGAAAACTGTGCCACCAACGAGTGTAATAACAGCGCTGATTTCAAAGAAAACTCCAGGATTAATAACAATACCCTCAGCCCGTTCCAGCCCAACGGCAATCCCAAAACCCTGCATCGCTGCCAGTACAACCGTACCATAGCGCGTATATTGGTTAATCTGTTTCCGACCCTGTTCCCCACCTTCTTTTTTGAGATGCTCAAGATGCGGCACAGCAGATGTTAGAAGCTGGATAATAATGGAAGCCGTAATATAGGGCATAATGTTCAGGGCAAAAATCGCCATCCGGCCGACAGCACCGCCTGCGAACAGGTTGAACATGCCGATAATACCGCCCTGATTTTGTTCAAAAAGCGCGTTCACTGCCTGTGGATCAACACCAGGCAAAGGAATATACGTTCCAAGGCGATAAATCAGCAGCGCACCAAGTGTAAACCAGATACGTTGTTTCAGTTCCGTCGCCCCCTTAAAGGATGACAGGCTGAGATTTGCTGCTAATTGCTCTGCTGCTGAAGCCATTTTACGCCCTGCTTAAGCCTTACTCACTCTGGTTATCTTCGTTATCTGTATCATCAGAAGCAGTCTCCTCGGCGAGAGCCTCTTCTTCAGTGTCAGTTTCTTCTACATCAGCTTCAGCTTTTTTTGCAGCCTTCTTTTTGGCCTTTTTTTCAGCTTTCGCATCGTCATCGTCTTTGCTTGGCGCGGGAGCGAGAACCGTAATTTTGCCGCCCAGTTTTTCAATTGCTTCTCTTGCAGAAGCCGAAACACCAAAGACTTCAAAATCCAGCTTAGTTTTCAATTCGCCATTGCCAATAATACGCACACCATCAAGTTCGCGGCGGATAACACCAGCGCTTTTCAGGCTGGCGGTGTTAACAGCGTCAGATGCATTCAGTTTTCCAGCATCCAAAGCCTGTTGAAGACGGCCAAGATTTACCGCATTCAGTTTTTTAGGGTTTGGCACATTAAAGCCGCGTTTTGGTAGACGCATGTGAAGTGGCATTTGCCCACCTTCAAAGCCCTTAATAGATACGCCAGAACGTGACTTTTGACCTTTTACGCCTCGTCCGCCGGTTTTACCTTTACCAGATGACGTGCCGCGACCAACACGCACACGCGTTTTACGTGCGCCTTGATTATCTCTTAATTCATTGAGTCTCATAGTCAGTCTCCAAGCCCTTAGGCGTCTTCCACGATACGAACAAGATGCGAGACTTTGGCAATCATGCCCCGCACAGCTGGCGTATCTTCTAAAGTTTTACGGCGATGCAATTTATTCAGACCCAGACCAACGAGTGTCGCGCGTTGATCTTGAGGACGCCCAATTGGGCTCCCGATTTGCTCTACAGTCACTGTGTTTTTCTTCGCCATCATTCACTCCTTGCCGATTATGCGTCGGCAGCATCAACCCCGCGACGGGAAATTATATCTGAAACCTTCTTGCCGCGACGCGCTGCAATCTGGCGCGGACTCGCTTGCTTGCTAAGGGCATCAATCGTAGCGTGAACCATATTATAAGGGTTTGATGTCCCGATTGATTTCGCAACAACATCCTGCATACCCAATACCTCAAAAACTGCACGCATCGGACCACCAGCAATAATACCTGTACCGGGAGGTGCAGCGCGAAGAAGTACTTTACCTGCTCCATGATGACCACGAATGTCATGATGCAATGTACGACCTTCACGAAGGGGCACACGGATCATTTTGCGTTTGGCAGCTTCAGTTGCTTTACGAATAGCTTCTGGAACTTCACGCGCTTTACCAAGCCCGTAACCAACCCGACCTTTTTGGTCACCAACTACAACGAGTGCCGCGAAACCAAACCGGCGACCACCTTTGACCACCTTGGCAACACGGTTAATATGCACAAGCTTATCTATAAACTCGTTGTCGCGATCGTCATCGCGGTTATCGTTACGATTATCACCTCTGGCCACGAGTCCGTCTCCTTAAAATTTTAAGCCGGCTTCACGCGCGGCCTCGGCAAGAGCTTTAACTCTGCCATGAAATAGATATCCGCCACGGTCAAAGATAACCGTTTCAACGCCGGCTGTTTTAGCTCTTTCGGCAACCAATTTGCCTACAAGACCCGCAGCCTCTTTATCAGAACCCTTCTGCCCAGAAAAATCCTTATCTTTACTGGAGGCAGCGGCTACCGTTACACCATTCTCATCGTCGATGACCTGTGCATAGATATGCTGAGACGATCTGAAAACCGATAATCTGGGCTTACCATTTGCCAGCTTTCTCAGACGCATTCTAACGCGCTTTTTCCGTCTATCATCTTTTGAAATCTTCTTCACCATAGCGAAATCCTATTTCTTCTTACCTTCTTTACGGAAGATATACTCACCGACATATCTCACGCCCTTACCCTTATAAGGCTCCGGCGGACGATAAGAGCGTATCTCAGCAGCGACCTGCCCAACTTTTTGTTTATCAATCCCAGATACTGTGATTTCCGTCTGGGATGGGCATTCAACTTTAATGCCCTCAGGCACTGAAAAATCAACATCATGGCTGAAGCCAAGGCTCAGCTTTAGTTTTTGACCTTGAACCTGAGCGCGATAACCGACCCCTTGCAATTCAAGTTTTTTCTCAAAACCTTCGGAGACACCCGTCACCAAATTAGCAACGGTTGAACGGCTCAAGCCCCAAAAACTTCTTGCTGCTTGTGACTTTTCCTTCGGGCTGACAAGAATACCTTCATCTGTCTTCTCAATCGCAATCAAGTCAGACAACACGGCACTCATTTCACCCTTAGGTCCCTTAACGGCCAATGCTTGACCGTTGAGGCTAACCTCAACGCCACCGGGTACAGGAACAGGTTTTTTACCAATGCGAGACATTTCTTTTCCTCATAGAATTCTCATATTAAGCCCCATCAGAAGATGCGGCAGAGAACCTCCCCACCTACATTGTTTTCACGCGCTGCAGAGTCAGACATAACCCCTTTTGGCGTTGATAAAATTGAAATACCAAGTCCGTTTTGAACAACAGGCATGGTCTTTACAGATGAATAAACACGGCGACCAGGTTTTGAAACACGCTGAATATCTTGGATGACAGGACGCCCTTCATGATATTTCAATTCGATTTCAAGCTCAGCCATCGTGCCAGTAAACTGTTTTTCGGAATATCCGCGGATATAACCTTCATCCTTCAGCACATCAAGCACCCAACGGCGCAGTTTGGAGGATGGGGAAACAACACTCGACTTGCCACGCATTTGAGCGTTGCGGATACGTGTGAGCATGTCACCAAGAGGATCGTTTAAGTTCATAATACTCCCCCTACCAGCTCGACTTAACCATACCCGGTATTTGACCTTTAGAGGCCAAATCTCTCAGTGAGATCCGGGACATGTTCAATTTTCTGTAATATCCGCGAGGGCGACCAGTTACACCACAACGGTTGCGTACACGCGACTTGGCAGAATTGCGCGGGAGTTCTGCAAGCTTGAGACGCGCTTTAAAACGCTCCTCATTTGTCAGTGACTCATCCTTGGCCGTAGCCAGCAATTCCGCACGCTTAGCAGCATATTTATCTGCCAGGCGAATACGCTTTTTATTACGTTCTACAGAGCTTTTTTTAGCCATAACTACCTCTCTCCGCTCTCGTCAGTTCTTGTCCGAGAAGGGAAAATTAAATGCACGAAGAAGTTCACGAGCTTCATCGTCCGAAGTCGCGGTTGTGCAAACAATGATATCCATTCCCCAGATCGTATCGACCTTGTCATAGTCGATTTCCGGAAACACAATATGTTCTTTAAGACCCATGGCGTAATTGCCATTGCCGTCAAAACTTTTGGGATTAAGACCTCTAAAGTCACGCACACGCGGCAGGGCGATGGTGACCAAACGATCAATAAATTCATACATATTTGCCTTACGAAGTGTAACCTTGACACCAAGCGGCATATCTTCACGAACCTTGAATGTCGCGATGGAGTTACGTGCGCGCGTGACGACAGGCTTTTGACCTGCAATCAGCTCCATATCAGCATAGGCAGCCTTCACTTTTTTTGTGTCTGTGGTGGCCTCACCAATACCCATATTCAAAACAACCTTATCAAGTTTTGGCACTTGCATCGGATTGGCATAGCTGAACTGCTCTGTCAGCTGGGCACGAATGCTGTCGTCATAATGCGTCTTAAGACGTGGAATGTAATCTGCTTCAGCCATCGATGACATCTCCTGACTTTTTGGCAAATCTTTGTTTTTTGCCGTCTTTATCAAATTGATACCCTACTCGGCTTGGCGTTCCATCTTTAGGATCAGCAATGGCGAGATTGGAAATATGAATTTTGGACTCGCGCGCAATGATACCACCCTCAGTCTGGGCAGTCTGACGCTGGTGACGCTTCACAATATTCACTCCTTGCACCAGCGCACGGTTTTCAGAAGGAAACACGCCAAGAACTTCGCCTGACTTGCCCTTATCGCGACCGGTCAGCACAACAACCTTATCGCCTTTTTTAATTTTCAATTTTGTCGGCATTACAGAACCTCCGGCGCAAGAGAAACGATTTTCATGTGATTTGTCGCTCTTAATTCACGTGTGACCGGCCCAAAAATTCTGGTACCCACAGGCTCGCCTGAATTATTCACCAACACAGCCGCATTTCTGTCAAAGCGAATGACACTTCCATCATTGCGACGAATTTCTTTGGCTGTGCGAACGATTACCGCACGCATAACGTCACCTTTTTTCACGCGACCGCGCGGAATTGCTTCCTTTACGCTGACCACGATTGTGTCACCAATGCCGGCGCTCATGCGTTTTGAGCCTCCGAGAACCTTGATGCACTGCACCCGGCGAGCACCCGAATTGTCAGCAACGTCCAGATTGGTTTGCATCTGTATCATTGTATTATTCCTTACCTAGCCTCAACTATTCCGTAATGACTTCCCAGCTTTTCAGCTTTGAAATCGGACGACACTCTCGGATGCGAACCGTATCTCCGGTCTTGAACTGATTTTCAGCATCATGAACGTGGTACTTCTTCGATTTTCGAACGGTCTTTTTCATCACAGGGTCAGTCAGACGACGCTCAACCCGAACAACAACAGTTTTGTCGGTTTTATCGCTGACAACAGTTCCTTGTAGAATACGTTTTGGCATTTCTATTTAGTCCTCAATTAAACGACCCTACTCGGCCTGTTTTCCCTTAAGCTCATTTTTAGCGGTCTGCACACGGGCAATTTCCTTACGCACCTGACCGATACGCGCCATATTTTCAAGCTGACCTGACGCTTTTTGAAAACGCAGATTGAACTGTTCTTTTTTCAGTTCCACCAAGCGGTCATTTAGCTGGTCGGCTGTCAAATCTCTGATTTCAGCAATCTTCATAAACCCAACTCCTAGTCTTGGTCACCAACACGTGAAACAACACGTGTTTGAACCGGAAGTTTAGCGGCAGCGAGCTTAAGAGCCTCATGCGCAACATTTGCAGGCACACCGTCAACTTCAAACATAATCCGACCGGGTTTGACACGGCAGGCCCAATATTCTGGAGAACCCTTACCTTTACCCATCCGTACTTCAGTCGGTTTTTTAGAAACCGGCACATCAGGAAAGATACGAATCCACACACGTCCGGCACGTTTCATATGACGCGTAATCACACGACGTGCAGCCTCAATCTGGCGTGATGTGACGCGCTCTGGTGTCGTTGCTTTAAGACCAAAGGCCCCAAAATTAAGCGCTGTCCCACCCTTAGCATTACCTTTAATGCGGCCTTTATGGGCTTTACGGAATTTTGTACGTTTAGGCTGTAGCATTGTCCCTAACCTCTTGCCATTTCTCTAGACGAGCCAGCATTGTCATCATTACCTTGCTCACCGCGCTTATCACGTGCCATCGGATCGTGCTCTACGATTTCACCTTTGAAAATCCAGACCTTAATACCGCAAACGCCGTAAGCCGTATGCGCTGAACCGACACCATAATCAATATCTGCGCGGAGAGTATGAAGTGGCACACGCCCCTCCCGATACCACTCAACACGCGCAATCTCAGCGCCGCCAAGACGTCCACCGCAATTAATCCGAATACCCTCAGCACCTAACCTGATAGCTGACTGAACAGCCCGCTTCATGGCACGTCGGAAACCAACACGACGCTCTAACTGCTGGGCTATGCCATCAGCAACAAGCTGAGCATCAATTTCAGGCTTTCTAACTTCAACAATATTCAAAAGCACTTCACTATCGGTAATTTTAGAAATCCGCCCACGGAGCTTCTCAATATCAGCACCTTTTTTCCCAATAATCACACCAGGACGTGCCGAATGGATAGTGACACGGCATTTTTTATGCGGACGCTCAATAATGATTTTGGATACAGCCGCCTGCTTAAGTTCTTTTAGAAGCATTTCACGGATATTTAAATCTTCGTGTAAAAGCGTTGCATATTCTCCTTTTCTGGCATACCAGCGGGAGTCCCATGTACGGTTAACACCCAGGCGCATACCAATCGGATTAATTTTCTGTCCCATTAGGCTTCTCCTCCGGCCTGAGTTTCTTCCATCTCACGAACGATAATTGTTAGCTGGCTGAAAGGCTTGATAATGCGTGCTGCACGGCCTTTCGCGCGAGGGCGGAACCGCTTCATGACAAGGTTCTTACCGACATAAGCTTCAGCAACGACGAGACTATCAACATCTAGATCGTGGTTGTTCTCTGCGTTCGCAATCGCACTTTCGAGAACTTTTTTTACTTCCCCGGAAACGCGTCTGCGCGAGAATGTTAAATCAGCGACAGCTTTCTCAGCTTTTTTGCCTCTAATTAATTGCGCGACAAGATTGAGCTTTTGCGGGCTGGTACGGATCATCCGGCCCACCGCTTTGGCTTCATTATCAGCAAGTTGTCTTGGTTTAGATGCCTTACCCATCTTACTTCCTCTTAGCCTTCTTATCGGCAGCATGGCCGTAATACGTTCGCGTTGGTGCAAATTCACCGAATTTATGACCAACCATTTCTTCTGTCACGAGAACAGGAATGTGTTTCTGACCGTTATGGACACCAAAATTCAACCCAACAAACTGCGGGAGAATGGTAGACCGACGGCTCCAAGTCTTGATAACGTCGTTTCTACCGGACTCACGAACGGCTTCCGCTTTTTTAAGCAGATAACCATCGACAAACGGGCCTTTCCAAACTGAACGTGTCATAATTTATTCCTAACGCTTTTTCTTCATATGGCGGCTGCGCAAAATATATTTGTCCGAGGATTTGTTCGAACGTGTGCGCTTACCTTTAGTTGATTTACCCCACGGAGTCACAGGATGACGTCCGCCCGATGTTTTACCTTCACCACCACCATGCGGGTGATCTACCGGGTTCATGGCAACACCACGCACGCTTGGTCTTTTACCCAACCAGCGGTTACGACCTGCTTTGGCAAGTTTGATATTGCTCTGATCAGGATTTGAAACAGCCCCGATGGTTGCCATGCAATCACCATGAATAAGGCGCTGCTCACCTGAACCCAGACGAATAATCGCATAGGTTTGATCGCGACCAACAATCTGGGCGAATGCACCGGCAGAACGAGCAATCTGACCGCCCTTACCCGGCTTCATCTCAATATTATGAATAATGGAACCGATTGGAACGGAACGCAATGGCATCGCACAACCCGGCTTTACATCAACTTTTTCACCAGCAATCACCTTATCGCCAACACCCAGCCGCTGAGGTGCAATGATGTAAGCCAGTTCACCATCTTCATATTTGATGAGTGCAATAAAAGCGGTTCTGTTAGGATCATATTCCAGACGCTCAACCGTCGCAGCCATATCCCATTTACGGCGCTTAAAGTCGATAATTCTGTAGCTGCGTTTGTGACCACCACCGCGACGACGGGCTGTAATTCGACCGGCGTTGTTACGCCCGCCGGATTTGGTCAAGCCTTCAGTTAACGTCTTAACCGGTTTGCCTTTATGCAACGCAGAACGGTCAACCAGTATCAAACCGCGCTGACCGGGAGTCGTTGGATTGTATGTTTTTAATGCCATAGCTTTATAACCTTTTCATGATGTCCGGTTTAGAGACCGGTCGTCACATCAATCGAATGCCCCTCTTCAAGCGTTACAATCGCGCGCTTACTATCGCTCTGCTTACCCAAAATCCCGCGAAAACGTTTAACCTTACCTTTGCGGTTAAGCGTGTTAACGGCCTTAACTTTGACATCAAACAGCGCTTCAACAGCTTCCTTGATGGAAGGTTTGTCTGCATCCGACGCCACATTGAAAACAACTTGATTATGCTCAGAAGCCATTGTTGCTTTCTCGGTAATGACAGGATCGCGCAGAATATCATAATGACGGGGCGTTGCCTTTACTTTGCTCATTTGAAACGCTCCTCAAGGCTGTCAATTGCGGCCTTTGTTAAAACCAAATGATCACGGCGCAGAATGTCATAAACATTAATACCCTGAACCGGCAGCACATCGATTTTCTCGATGTTGCGTGCAGCACGTGCGAAGTTTTCATTCACATCACTACCATCAATAATTAAGGCTGAGGTAATACCCAGCTTAGTGAGCTGGTTACGCAAGACGGATGTCTTACCGTCTTTAGACTCTGCCTTATCGAGAACAATCAGTTGCTCAGCTTTAACCTTACTGGACAAAGCTGTTTTCAGCGCAAGTGTACGAACTTTTTTCGGCAATTTAGTCGCATGGCTTCTGACAACAGGGCCATGTGCGCGACCACCACCAATAAAAATATTAGATTTGCGGTTACCGTGACGTGCGCCACCGCTACCCTTTTGGCGACCGAATTTTTTAGTTGTGCCAACGATTTCACTACGGTTTTTGGTTTTATGTGTACCGGCCTGACGGCTTGCAAGCTGGTAATTAACCATGCGGTGCAAAAGATCAGTACGCAACTCAAGACCATAAACACTGTCGTTAAGATCAACTGTGCCGGATTTGGTGGCTTCAAGCGTGGTTACATCTGTTTTCATCACTCGCCCCCCTTATCTTCCTCTGCCGGAGCTTCCTCAGAAACAGTCTCTTCTGCCCGAGCTTCTTCAACGGCAACATCTTCTGTTGCTGCTTCTTCGACAACAGCCTCCTCAGCTAAAACTTCCTCAGCTGGCGTTTCTTCTGCTTGTGTTTCTTCTGCTGGCGCTTCATCAACTGGTGTTTCCTGAGAAGGTGAACTCAGTTCGACAATCGCAGCCGGCATTGGCACACCCTCTGGAAGCGGACGCTTGGCAGCATCACGCAAAAGCACCCAACCGCCCTTAGAACCGGGTACAGCGCCTTTAACCATGATAAGGCCACGCATAACGTCCGTTTTAACAACCGTCAGGTTTTGCGTGGTTACACGCGCATCACCCATGTGACCGGCCATTTTTTTACCTTTGAACACCTTACCAGGATCCTGGCACTGACCCGTTGACCCGTGACTACGGTGTGAGATTGATACACCGTGAGACGCGCGCAAACCACCAAAATTATGGCGTTTCATGGCCCCGGCAAAACCCTTACCAATGCTTACACCAGTTGCATCAATTTTCTGGCCTTCCAGAAAATGATTGGCAGCCAGCTCAGCACCAATATCAATCAGATTATCTGCGGTAACTCGAAACTCTGCGAGTTTGCGCTTAGGCTCAACTTTAGCTTTAGCAAAATGCCCACGCAAAGCATTGGTCGTCCGTTTCACTTTTCTGAAACCGGAACCAAGCTGTACGGCATTATAACCGTCTTTATCTTCCGTGCGTTGGGCAACAACCTGACAATTATCAAGCTTCAATACTGTGACTGGCACATGTTGACCGTCCTCAGTAAACAGACGGGTCATTCCAACTTTCTGCACGATCACTCCGGACCGCATGGCTACTCTCCTTCGCTCACTCTAGAGCTTAATTTGAACATCAACACCAGCCGGAAGATCCAGCTTCATTAATGCGTCGACTGTTTGGGGTGTTGGATCAACAATATCCAACATGCGCTTGTGGGTACGGATTTCGAATTGCTCACGACTTTTCTTGTCAATGTGCGGCCCACGCAAAACAGTATATTTTTCAATATGTGTCGGCAAAGGAATGGGACCGCGTACATCGGCACCTGTCCTTTTGGCTGTGTTCAAAATCTCAAGCGCGGAATTATCCAAAACGCGATGATCAAAAGCTTTCAGCCGAATACGGATATTTTGGTTTTGTACCATTTCCCAATCCTAACCTTACCTAGAAGTCCTACTCGATGATTGATGAGACGACGCCTGCGCCGACTGTTCTGCCGCCTTCACGGATCGCAAAGCGCAGTTTCTCTTCCATCGCAATTGGCACAATCAGTTCAACTTCCATCTCA
>Ga0129353_1183717_pt1 | contig 14794 bp, 15 predicted proteins | sample CPBNA2_4_FD_105431 | JGI IMG/M metagenome (GOLD analysis project Ga0129353, IMG submission 105431) | Freshwater to marine salinity gradient microbial communities from Chesapeake Bay, USA - CPBay_Sum_27_0.2_RNA2 (Metagenome Metatranscriptome) | ecosystem: Environmental > Aquatic > Marine >...
CCCCCACCGGCGCAATATTGACCCCACTGCCAATAATCAGATTTCGACCATCAACCTCGAGCAGAATACCGGCAATTTTGCCGCCATCTAGCATCACATCATTCGGCCATTTCAATCCAGTTTGCGGCATATCATCGCCAGACAGATGTGTCTCAATCTGTCCGCGCAGCGTTTCCAGAACGGCCAGTGATGCGGCAAATGAAAGGGCAAACCACTGGCTAAGATCAACCGGTGGCCGCAGCAGCACCGATAAATACATTCCGCCCTTTTGGGATGACCAATGACGCCCATGCCGCCCGCGTCCGGCAGTTTGTTCAATGGCGAGAAACGCACTGCCAGCGGGCGCCCCGCTAGCAGCGGCCAGCTTGGCAAGATCAGATGTTGATGTTGCGCTTTGTTCAGTTGTTAGCGACCAGATTAGCGGTTCGATCATACGCGCCTAAAGCTGCGCCATCAGTGAGTCCGCGGCGACACCAGCTGTTTCCAGCAACGGGCTAAGCCCGACAAAGAACAGCAAAATCACCACAATCGAAACACCAAGGACAATTTTATTGGCAACCGGAATTTCAGTATCAAGCGGCTCATCAGTATCTTCAAAATACATGATCTTGATAATGCGCAGATAATAGAACGCGCCAACGACGCTCATCACAACACCGATCACGGCAAGCGGGATCAGGCCAGCATTCACCGCAGCCAAAAACACATACCACTTGCCAAAGAAGCCAGCCAGAGGCGGAATCCCGGCCATTGAGAACATCATGACCATCAGACCAAGTGCCAGCATTGGATGTGTCCGCGACAACCCTTGCAAATCAGCAATGCGGGTTGCCGACTGACCGTCACGGCGCATCAGCAGAATGATTGCAAATGCACCAGCACTCATAAAGATATAGCCAGTCATATAGATCATCACACCAAGCGCACCTTGCTGGGTGCCGGCGGCCAGACCTGCCAGCGCATAGCCCATATGCGCAATTGATGAATAGGCCATCATGCGTTTGATATCGGTTTGCATAATCGCGCCAAGCGCACCAACCAACATTGAGGCAATCGACAGGGCGACCAGCACTTGCGACCATTCGGCCTCGATTGAGCCAAAAGCCCCATAGGTCAGCCGCATCATCAGCGCCATTGCCGCCACTTTTGGGGCGATCGCAAATAATGCTGTTACCGGGCTTGGTGAGCCTTGATAGACATCGGGCGTCCACATATGAAACGGGGCTGCCGAAATCTTGAAGGCAATTCCTGACACCATAAACACCATGCCGACGATAAATACCGCTGGCAGCTGATCGGCTGATACAGCCGCCGCGATGCCGGAAAAGCTGGTCGTGCCAGCAAACCCGTAAACCAGCGACGCGCCATAAAGCAACATGCCCGATGATAATGCCCCAAGCAGAAAATATTTCAATCCAGCCTCGGACGAACGCAGCGAATTGGTTCGCATTGCCGCAACCACATAAAGCGGCAGTGACTGTAACTCGACCGCCATATAAAGCGACATAAGGTCATTCGCCGAAATCATCAGCATCATGCCAACAAGAGCCAGCATCACCAAAAGCGCAAATTCAGGCTTGTTAATATCGTCTTTGGCAAGCGGCGTAATCGACATATAAAGCGCGCCAAATGTGCCAAGCAGAACAAGAATTTTCATGTAATCGGCAAAGCTGTCAGCCCTGAACATCCCGCCAAAAGCGGTTTCGTCACCCGTAGTGCCAGACCATATCAATGCCAACGCAAGCACAATACCGCCAAGCGCAATCCGCGTTACGCGCCGCGCATTGCTAGCGCCCTCGCCGCCGTAGGCCGCAACAAGAACCAGAACAAGCGCCAATGTCGCCAAAAGCATTTCGGGCAAGGCAGGCAGGATATCGGTTAGATCAAATACCATTTTATTTCCTCAACAGACCCTTAATTTGCTGCCAAAATTGACAAGCCGCTTGCCGACAGGCCGTCCAGAACAGACTGGATGGACACCGCCATAACATCAAGAAGCGCCATCGGATAAACCCCAAACAGCAGAACCAAAAATGACAAAGGTAGGAAAATTGTGAATTCACGCATTTGCATTGGCTCCATGGTCTTGACCGCGTCATTAACAATCGCCCCAAACATCACGCGCCGATACAGCCACAGCATATAGGTGGCACCAAGCACCAAACCTGTCGCAGTGAAAAAGGCGACCCAGCTGCTGGCGTGCCACGCGCCCACCAGCACGAGCATTTCACCAACAAACCCGCTTGTTCCCGGCAAGCCAACCGATGCCAGCATCATAAACATGAAAAACACGGCATAGCGCGGCATTACCGTCGCAACGCCGCCATAGGCACTGATATCGCGTGTATGCAGCCGGTCATAGACAACCCCGACGCAAAAGAATAATGCAGCCGAAACCAGACCGTGGCTGATCATCTGGAACATCGCACCGGCGATCCCCTGTTCGGTCAGGGTGAAGATGCCAATGGTCACAAACCCCATATGGGCGACCGATGAATAGGCAATCATCTTTTTCATGTCAGATTGTGCCAACGCCACCAACGAGGTGTAGATCACCGCGATAATCGACAATGTAAAGATCAAGGGTGCAAAATATTCAGACGCCATCGGAAACATTGGCAATGAAAAACGCAGAAAGCCGTACCCGCCCATTTTCAGCAATACGCCCGCCAAGATCATCGAGCCAGCAGTTGGTGCCTCAACATGGGCATCGGGCAGCCATGTATGCACCGGCCACATTGGCACCTTCACCGCAAATGACGCAAGGAAACCTAGGAACAGCCAAGTTTGCATCGTATCAGCAAACCGATGACCGGCAAGCGCCGGAATATCGGTTGTGCCAGCGTCGATATACATTGCCAGCATACAAACCAGCATAAGCACCGATCCTAGCAGCGTGTATAAAAAGAATTTAAAGGCTGCATAAACACGGCGCGGGCCACCCCATATACCGATGATTAGGAACATCGGGATCAGAACCGCCTCAAAAAACAGATAGAACATCAGCATATCAAGCGAGACAAACATGCCAACCATCATGGTTTCCAGCACCAGAAACGCGATCATATATTCGCGCACCCGAACGGTAATGGCCTGCCAGCTCGCCAAAATCGCGAGCGGGGTCAAAAACGTACTAAGCAGGACAAATGGCATCGAGATACCATCAACACCCATGTGATAGCCGATACCGGTACCAGCCAGCCAGACAGCTTTTTCTTCAAATTGATAGCCGGTTACAGTGCTGTCGAACCCGATTAAAACCGGCAGCGACACCAAAAAGGTAAAGCCTGAAACCCACAACGCCACATTGCGTGAATTTTGCGCAATGCTCTGCTCATCGCCTCTAATCAGCAGCAAGAACAGCACACCAGCCAGCGGCAGGAAGGTGACAATAGATAAAATAGGCCAGTTATCAATCATCGCCTAAGCCCCTTTAAACCGAAGATAATACCAGCTGACCAGAACGACGACACCAATCAACATGGCAAAGGCGTAATGGAAGACAAAGCCGGTTTGCACCCGCGAGCAAAATCCCGACAGGCGGAAAACAAAGGCTGACATACCGTCAGGCCCAAAGCCGTCAATCGTATCCCGGTCACCGCGCTGCCAAAGATAAGCACCGATCCGCACCGCTGGGCGGACAAAAACAGCGTCATAAACCTCGTCGAAATACCATTTGTTGTAAAACAGATGATGAACGGGCCGAAACGCCGCCGCAATCCGCGCTGGCATCGATGTCCAATAGCCATAAAACAGCACCGCAAGCGCCACACCGCTTGTCGCCAGAACGATTGGCAACAGCTTGACCCAACTCGGCACATGATGCGCGTCAATCATTGCCGTATTGGTTGGCAAGATGAAGATTGATGCCCCCCAGAACTGTGTCATGCCCTTGCCGACAAACATCTCGTAACCGAGCCAGCCCGCAAATACGGCGCCAATCGCCAATACCAGCAGGGGCAGGGTCATAACGCGCGGCGATTCATGCACATGTGCCATAACCTCGGCACTGGCGCGGGGCGCACCATGGAACGCCATGATTAACAGACGCCAGCTATAAAACGCTGTTAGGAACGCCGCCAGACAGCCCAGCCAGAACGCCATACCGCCAACCCCGCTATTGGCGGCATAGGCAGCTTCAAGGATCATATCTTTTGAGTAATAACCGGCAAAGAATGGGAACCCGGCAAGTGCTAGCGAGCCGATCCACATCATCGCATAGGTAACGGGTACTTTTTTCCAAATCCCACCCATATTACGAAGATCCTGCTCCTCCGACATTGCATGGATAACCGACCCTGCACCAAGGAACAGCAACGCCTTGAAAAAAGCGTGCGTGGTCAGGTGGAACATTGCCGCCGGATAGGCCGAAACGCCCGCAGCAAAAAACATATAGCCAAGCTGTGAGCAGGTCGAATAGGCAATCACCCGCTTGATATCAAACTGTGTCATGCCAACTGTCGCAGCAAAAATTGCCGTCAACGCGCCAATGACAGTGATTACATCCAGAGCGAACGGGGCAAATTCCAGCATCGGTGACAGGCGGCAAATCATAAAGACCCCGGCGGTCACCATCGTTGCCGCATGGATAAGAGCAGATACAGGTGTCGGCCCCTCCATCGCATCGGGCAACCATGTGTGCAGGCCAAGCTGGGCAGATTTACCCATTGCGCCAATAAATAGCAGAATACCAGCAACTTCCAGCGCTGGCAGACGATAGCCAAGGAAATTCATTTCGGTCGCTGCAATCACACTCGATTGGGCAAAGATATCGTCAAACTGAACCGAACCGAACAACGCATAAACCGCCAAAATGCCCAGTGCAAAGCCAAAGTCACCAACCCGATTCACCACAAAAGCCTTCATCGCGGCGGTATGTGCAGAGTCTTTTTTGTACCAGAATCCGATCAGCAAATATGAGGCGACACCAACCCCTTCCCAGCCAAAGAACATCTGCACCAGATTATCGGCGGTGACAAGCATCAGCATGGCAAAGGTAAACAGGCTGAGATAGGCCATAAACCGTGCCCGCGCATTGTCGTGCGACATATAGCCAATCGAATAGATATGCACCATCGACGACACGCCCGTCACCACGATCAGCATCACCGCGGTCAATGTATCGAACCGCAGGCTCCAATCAGCAACAAAGGTGCCCGAGGTGATCCAGCGCGCGACAACGACCGTTTCAGGAACCCCGCCGATTGCCACATTCGCAAAGGCGATTATCGAGAACAGCAACGACAGCAAAAGGCCTGAAACCGTCACGATTTCAGCCGCGCGATCCCGATTATAAAGGCTCAGAAAGCCGGCGATCACAGCCCCTAGCAGGGGAAGGAAAACGATGAGCGAATACATGAACTGCCCTACCCCTTCAAAATATTCACATCTTCAACCGCGATCGAACCACGGTTGCGGAAAAACACCACGAGAATGGCAAGACCAATAGCCGCCTCAGCCGCCGCAACGGTCAGGATAAACAGCGAGAAAATCTGCCCCTCGAGGTTATTTCCATAAGCCGAAAAGGCGACCATGTTGATATTGACCGCAAGCAGCATTAACTCAATCGACATCAAAATCGTGATGACGTTTTTCCGGTTTAAAAAAATACCAAAAATACCAAGGGCAAATAACATTGCCGATACAACCAGATAATGATTAAGCGTTAGTTCCAACATGACGCCACCCCCCTATTGATCACTGGTACTGCCAGTGGCAGTCCGATCATGTGCCCGGCTGTTTTCCTGACCGTCTAGTTGATCATTTGCCCTCGCCTCCGCCTTCGCTTTTGCCGACGGCATTTTAACAATTTCCATCACATCTTCGCGCCGGCGGCTATTTTGCGCAGCAATCGACTGTCGCCGCACTCCAGCCCGCTTGCGCATGGTCAGTGAAATCGCGCCAATCATCGCCACCAGCAAAATCAGCCCTGCAATCTGGAATAAAAAGGCATATTTCGTGTACAGCACGCCGCCAATCTGGGTGGTATTGGCAATATCCGACGCGGTTGGCAGGCTGGCGTTCGAAAACGCATCGCTATACATCGCTGCCACCAGTTCAAACACAAGTATGCCGCCAACAATCAGTCCAAGCGGCAGGTATTTCTGGAACCCAGCGCGCATTTCGGCAAAATTGATATCCAGCATCATCACAACGAACAGGAATAACACCGCCACCGCGCCGACATAAACCACAACCAGCAGCATCGCCAGAAATTCGGCACCGATGAGAACAAACATTCCCGCCGCATTGAAAAATGCCAAAATCAGAAACAGCACCGAATAGACAGGGTTGCGTGACACCACCACCATCAAGCCGCTGGCAAGCATGACGCCAGCAAACAGGTAAAAGAACAGGGCTTCAATCATTATATAGCTGTCTTTCTCTTAATCATCGCCATGCCGTACCGTGCTGCCTAACGCCATTTCGCGTCGGCGGCTAGGTTACGGGCAATTTCGGTTTCCCAGCGGTCACCATTCGCCAACAGCTTGTCTTTATCGTAATACAGCTCTTCACGGGTTTCGGTGGCAAATTCAAAATTTGGACCCTCGACAATCGCATCAACCGGACAGGCCTCCTGACAAAAGCCGCAATAGATACATTTGGTCATGTCGATGTCATAGCGGGTCGTACGGCGGCTGCCATCATCCCGCGGCTCGGCCTCGATCGTGATGGCCTGCGCCGGGCAAACTGCCTCGCATAATTTACAGGCAATACAGCGCTCTTCGCCATTCGGATACCGGCGCAAAGCGTGCTCGCCGCGAAACCTAGGGGACAGGCTGCCCTTTTCATAAGGATAGTTAATCGTGACTTTTGGCTTGAAGAAATACTTCAAGGTCAAAAACAGCCCCTTGCCAAGCTCAAGAAGCAGAAACGAGCGAACGGCATTTACCAAAGCGGACATCTGGTATCTCTCCCTAACCCAAGGTCACATCAGGCAAACGGTCGGTCACCAAAAGGAAACCGGCGGTCAGCACCACATATAGCAGCGAAAATGGCAAAAAGATTTTCCAACCAAGACGCATCAGCTGATCATAACGATATCGCGGCGTTGTTGCCCGCACCCATAAGAACACAAACAACACCAGCATGATCTTGATAATGAACCATAATGGCCCCGGAATGATATTCAGCGGCCAGATATCAAACGGTGGAAGCCACCCGCCCAAGAACAGCACAACGGTCATGCTGCTCATCAGGATCATATTTGCATATTCGCCAAGGAAGAACAGCGCAAACGACATTGATGAATATTCAACGAAATAGCCGGCAACCAATTCAGACTCGCCCTCGGGCAAATCAAAAGGCGCACGATTTGTTTCGGCAAGGGTTGAAATAAAGAAAACCACAAACATTGGCAACAACGGCAGCGCAAACCACATCCCGCGCTGAGCCTCGACAATCCCGCTCAAGTTCAGCGTTCCTGCACATAACAGGACATTGATGATAACAAGACCCATCGACACTTCGTAGGACACCATCTGTGCGGCCGAGCGCAATGCGCCCAAAAACGCATATTTCGAGTTACTGGCCCAGCCCGCCATGATCACGCCGTAAACGCCAAGCGATGAAATGGCAAACAGGTACAAAATGCCAACATTGATATTCGCAATCACCAGATCTTCGCCAAACGGGATAACCGCCCATGCCACAAGCGACAGGATGAAGGTCAGCATTGGCGCGATCATAAAGACAATTTTATTTGCACCGGCTGGCATGATCGTTTCTTTTGCCATCAGCTTTAACGCGTCGGCAAATGGCTGGAAAAGGCCAAACGGGCCAACCACATTCGGCCCTTTACGAAGCTGCATAAAGCCGATGACCCGGCGCTCGGCAAGGGTTAGATAGGCGACCGCAATCAATAACGGCCCGATCACAACCATAATCTTGGCCACAATCCAGCCAAGCTCCAAAATCCAGTCCTGTGTCAGAAAATCCATCATCATCGTCACTCCGCTGCAACCGAGGCGCCACTATCGGCCCCGCTGGCACGGACACAATCCGCCATCGTTTCAGACGCACGGCTAATCGCACAGGTCATATAGAAATTATCGAACGCCTGACCAACCGGCTCGGCAGACAGTTTTGCCCGCCCGCCAAATGCCGCCCATTTCGCCGGCGCAATCTCATCAGCATCGGCAAAATGCGGAAATTCAGCACATAAAGCCTCACGCAATTCTGCCAGCGTGTCAAAGCCGATTGACTTGCCGACGGCACCAGAAACGGCGCGAATAATTGACCAATCTTCGCGCGCATCACCGGGCGGGAATGCAGCCCGGCTTGCATATTGGACACGGCCTTCAGTGTTGACATAGATGCCATCTTTTTCGGTGTAGGCGGCACCTGGCAACACCAGATCCGCATGATGCGCCCCTGCATCACCATGATGCCCCTGATAAACCACAAAGCTAGCGGCAAACGGTTCGAGGTCTAGCTCGTCAGCCCCAAGCAACCAAACAAGGTCCAGCTTGCCAGCCTTGGCCGTCTTGGCCATCTCTGCAACATCCATACCGCCGCGGCCGGGCACAAACCCAAGATCAAGCCCGCCAACACGCGCCGCCGCATTATGAAGGACGTTAAAGCCGTTCCAGTCTTTTGTAACAACGCCATAAGTCTCGGCAATCTGGCGTGCCTTGCCCAGCATCGCCGCGCCATCTGCACGCGCTAAAGCGCCCATACCAATGATGATCATCGGCCGTTTGGCCTTTTTCAGCTTGGCCGCGAATTTATGGCTGCCATCGGCCAGCGATCCCAGAATTGCCGGATCTTCGCCAAGAAATTGAGCGTCATAGGTAAGGTCAATTTTTGGCCCCACCACCGCAATCGGTAACCGGCTAGACAGCCAGTTGCGCCGGATACGCGCATTCAGCACAGCCGCCTCGATGCGCGGATTACTGCCAATAATTAAAATCGCATCAGCATCATCGATGCCGGCAATGGTCGAATTAAACAGATAACCGGCGCGTTTACCGCCAATTTTTGCGCCATCCTGACGGCAATCAATATTCGGGCTGCCAAGGCGTGTCATCAGGCTTTTCAGCGCATACATCGCCTCGGCATCGACCTGATTACCGGCAATTGCTGCGATTTTATTAGGTTTGGCTTTGCGCAAGGCTGTTGCCAGAGTTTTCAGAGCCTCGTCCCAGCTTACCGGATGAAGCCGACCGTCTTGGCCTCGTGCATAGGGCTTGTCGAGGCGTTGCCGGCGCAGACCATCAATTGCATAACGGGTCTTATCGGAAATCCATTCTTCATTGATATCTTCATTAAGGCGCGGCAAAACACGCATGACTTGCGCCCCTCTGGCATCAACCCGGATATTGCTGCCAAGCGCATCCATTACGTCAATCGTCTCAACCTTGTTCAACTCCCACGGCCGCGCGGTAAAGGCATAAGGCCGCGAGGTCAAAGCCCCAACCGGACATAAGTCAATCACATTCGCCGACAATTCAGACGCAAGCGTCTTTTCAAGATAGGTCGTGATTTCCATCGTTTCACCGCGGCCAATCGCGCCCAATTCAGGCACACCAGCAACCTCGGTAGCAAACCGAACACAGCGCGTACAATGGATACAGCGGGTCATAACCGTACTGATCAACGGCCCCATATGCTTGTTATCAACTGCGCGTTTATTCTCGGCAAAACGTGATCCGTCCAGACCAAACCCCATCGCCTGATCTTGCAAGTCGCATTCGCCGCCCTGATCACAGATCGGGCAATCAAGCGGATGGTTGATCAGCAGAAATTCCATCACGCCTTCGCGCGCTTTTTTCACCCGATCAGTATCGGTACGAATAACCATACCGTCACCGGCTGGCATCGCGCATGACGCAATTGGCTTTGGCGCGCGTTCCATATCAACAAGGCACATCCGGCAATTGCCAGCAATCGACAAGCGATCATGATAGCAAAAGCGCGGGATTTCTACACCAGCCGCCTCGCACGCATGAAGTACGGTTGAGCCGTCTTCAACTTCCACTTCAACATCATTTACCGTCATTTTTGGCATGGTGCTGTCCGTTTCCTATTCTGCCGCATTCACAGCGTCAACCGCATGGCGCGCCGCAATCCGTCGTTCGATTTCGGGCCGGAAATGTTTGATAAGCCCCTGAATTGGCCATGCCGCAGCATCACCAAGCGCACAGATTGTATGACCCTCAATCTGGCGTGTTACCTGCTCAAGCGTGTCAATCTCATGGCTTTCCGCCTCACCACGAACAAGCCGTTCCATCATCCGCCACATCCAGCCAGTACCTTCACGGCACGGCGTGCATTGTCCGCATGATTCATGCTTGTAAAAATATGATAGCCGCGAGATCGCCTTGACGACATCGGTGCTTTTATCCATCACGATAATGCCGGCAGTGCCAAGGCCAGTTCCAGCATTGCGAAGGGCGTCAAAATCCATCGTCATGTCGGCACAGACATCTTTTGGCATCAGCGGCGTTGATGATCCGCCCGGAATAACCGCCAGCAAATTATCCCAGCCACCGCGAACCCCGCCAGCGTGCTTTTCGAGCAATTCACGAAGCGGAATGCCCATTTCTTCTTCAACATTGCAAGGGTTATTCACATGACCGGAAATACAGAAAAGCTTGGTGCCGGTGTTATTTTCCTTGCCAAGACCGGCGAACCAGTCGGCACCCCGGCGCAAGATTGTCGGCGCAACAGCAATAGATTCGACGTTATTGACTGTGGTTGGGCAGCCGTAAAGACCAACACCAGCGGGAAATGGCGGCTTTAGGCGCGGCTGGCCTTTGCGACCTTCCAGCGACTCAAGCAATGCGGTTTCTTCACCGCAGATATAAGCCCCCGCCCCGCGATGCAGGTAAATATCAAAGGCCCAGCCTGATTTTGCTGCATCCTTGCCAAGCAGACCCGCATCATACGCCTCGTCAATCGCGGCCTGAAGACGGCGCGCTTCATTCACAAATTCGCCGCGTATGTAAATATAAGCCGCATGGGCGCGCATCGCGAAACCGGCAATAACACAGCCCTCAAGCAATTTATGTGGCTCATGACGGATAATATCGCGGTCTTTACACGTGCCAGGTTCGGACTCGTCGGCATTGACCACCAGATAATGTGGCCGATCCTTAACCTCTTTTGGCATAAATGACCATTTCAGGCCGGTTGGAAAGCCAGCACCACCACGTCCACGCAGGCCAGAAGCCTTCATCCGTTCGACAATTTCATCATGCCCAAGCGCCAATATTGCGGCGGTCTTGTCCCAGTCGCCGCGCGCCTTTGCGCCCTTAAGCCCGGCATCACCCCAGCCATAGATATTGGTGAAAATACGGTCTGCATCATTAAGCATTGGCTTGGCTCCGCTTTTTTGTTGCGCCCGACGCCGCTGATTTTGGCTTTGCTGCCGCCAGCGTTGTTGCACCGGTCGTTGCCTCAGATCCAGACCGACCGAGAACCGACCCAACCGGTAATGGCGCATCAGCCTCAAGCGAGTCGAGAAGCGCACTGGTCGACTGATAGTCCAGATCTTCGTAAAAATCATCGTTCACTTGCAGAATAGGCGCATTTACACACGCGCCAAGACATTCAACCTCAAGCAACGAGAATTTTCCGCACCGAGATGTCTCGCCCGATGAAATTTGATAGCGATCCTTGATCGCGCGCATCATCTCATCCGAACCACGCAGCCAACAAGGGGTGGTGGTACAGGCTTGCAGGAAATATTTCCCAACAGGCTTTAGATTGAACATCGTGTAAAAGGTCGCAACCTCAAGAACACGAATTTCGGCCATATCCAGCTTTTTAGCGATTAGCTCAATCGCCTTCATCGGGATCCAGTTATCATGCTGGCGCTGCGCCAGATCAAGAAGCGGCATCACCGCACTCGCCTGACGCCCTTTTGGGTATTTTGCCACAATCCGCTTGATCTCTGCTTCATTTTCCTTGGAAAAGGCAAAGCTGTCAGGCTGATCACTGGCAATACGGGCTTCAATACTCATCGGTCAATCTCACCAAAAACAATATCAAGCGATCCAATAATCGCCACTGAGTCGGCCAGCATATGACCGCGCGACAAATGATCTACTGCCGCCATGAAATAGAATCCCGGGGCGCGAATTTTGCACCGGTAAGGCTTGTTCGTGCCATCCGACACCAAATAAACACCAAATTCACCCTTTGGCGCTTCGACAGCGGTATAGCTCTCTCCCTCGGGCACATGAAAACCCTCGGTATAAAGCTTGAAATGATGGATCAGCGCCTCCATCGAATTCTTCATCTCACCGCGATGCGGCGGAGTCACCTTATGATCTGGTGCCATAACCGGCCCATCAGGCATCCCTGCAATCGCCTGCTCGATAATTCGCAGCGACTGGCGCATTTCTTCAATCCTGACCAGATAACGCGCATAGCAATCACCGGTTTTGCCAACCGGGATATCAAAATCCATGTCATCATAGGCGTCCTACGGCTGGGTTTTACGTAAATCCCATGCAACCCCTGATCCACGCAGACACGGGCCGGTCATGCCAAGCGATAATGCGTCTTCCTCGGAAATCACCCCGATATCAACGGTACGCTGTTTAAAGATACGGTTCTCGCTTAGCAGGGTTTCCATATCCTGAATAAAGGCGGGAAATGTTTTCGCCCAATTATTGATGTCGCGCAGCAAATCATCAGGCAGATCCTGATGCACCCCACCGGGGCGGAAATAGGCAGCGTGAAGACGCGCCCCGCAAGCACGCTCATAAAATCCCATCAGATGTTCGCGCTCTTCAAAACCCCACAAAAGCGGCGTCATCGCCCCAACATCAATGGCAAAGGTTGTCAGGTTCAATAAATGGTTCAAGATACGGCCGATCTCGCAGTAGAGAACCCGGATATATTGAGCCCGGCGCGGCACCGTGATGCCAAGCGCCTTTTCAACCGACAACGCCCACGCGTGTTCTTGGTTCATCGGCGATACGTAATCAAGCCGGTCGAAATAAGGCAAAGCCTGCAGATAGGTTTTATGCTCAATCAACTTTTCAGTGCCGCGATGCAGCAACCCGATATGCGGATCGGCGCGTTCAATCACCTCGCCATCCATCTCAAGGACAAGCCGTAAAACCCCGTGCGCCGCCGGATGCTGCGGGCCAAAATTCATCGTTATCGGTTTGATTTGCATCTCTGCCATGATGGTACCTCTAACCCCCTATTTCGCCGTTTTGTCAGGGTCAGATGCGGCTGGCTTGCCGCCAAGCTCGCTATGCATCCCTTCCCACGGGCTAAGGAAATCAAAATCGCGGAATTCCTGCACCAAATGAACCGGCTCGTTGATCACACGGCGCTGTGCATCATCATACCGCACCTCAACATGACCGGTTAGCGGGAAATCTTTGCGCAATGGATGGCCTTCAAAACCGTAATCGGTGAGTAACCGGCGCAGATCAGGATGGCCAGCAAAGAATATGCCGAACATATCCCAGACTTCACGCTCGGCCCAGTTTGCGGCCATAAACACGGCGGTAACCGACGGCACGGTTTGCCCTTCGGCGACCACCGCGACAACGCGCAACCGCATGTTATTTTCCATCGACAGCATCTGATAAACGACATCAAACCTGTCTTTACGCTCGGGGTAATCAACTGCAGTCAGGTCGATCAATTGGGTAAAGGCGGCCTGCCGATCATCGCGCAGCAGCATCAGCAATTGCGCCACATCCGCGGCGTTCACCTGCACTTCAATCTCACCATGGACGACCTCAGATGACAGCGGCAGCCCCTGCCCTATATCACGAAGGTGATCTGCCATAAGCTGAAGCGGCGACTCGCTGGTATCGCCAACATTATCAATTAGGTCATTGTCATTCATTGCAGCGCCCTTTCAAGGCTAGCTAACATAAAACGTTACGGAAAACTGGCCTAACTGCGTGCAATTGTTGCGGTGCGACGAATCTTTTTCTGTAGTTGCAATAGGCCGTAAATCAATGCTTCCGCAGTTGGCGGGCAACCAGGCACATAAACATCAACCGGAACAATCCGGTCACAGCCACGAACCACGGCATAGGAATAATGGTAATAACCGCCGCCATTGGCGCATGACCCCATCGACAGCACCCAACGCGGCTCTGGCATCTGATCATACACACGGCGCAACGCTGGCGCCATTTTGTTGGTCAGCGTACCAGCCACAATCATCACATCCGACTGGCGCGGGCTTGGCCGGAACAACATCCCATACCGGTCCATATCGTACCGGCTTGCGGCTGAATGCATCATCTCAACGGCGCAGCAAGCAAGGCCAAAAGTCATCGGCCATAATGAGCCCGACCGCGCCCAGTTGAACAGTTTGTCCGCCTTGGCAATCACAAAGCCACGGTTGGTGATTTCATCACCAACGGCGCGAAGGATAGCGTCTTGATCAGCGCCCGGCGGTATTGGCGGTGCCAATGATGGATCCATCACTCCCATTCCAACGCTCCCTTTTTCCATTCATAGATAAACCCGATAGTCAGGACAGCCAGAAACAGCATCATTGACCAGAAACCAAACAATCCGATACCGCCAAGCGCGACCGCCCATGGGAACAGAAATGCCACCTCAAGGTCGAAGATAATAAACAGAATCGCAACAAGGTAAAACCGAACATCGAATTGACGCCGCGAATCATCAAAGGCATCAAAACCGCATTCATAGGCGGTCATTTTTTCGCTGTCAGGGCGCTGATTTCCGAACACAAAAGCAGTCAAAACAAAGGCAACGGATAGGCCGATTGCAATGGCAAAAAAGACTGCGATCGGCAGATATTCACCAAGAAACAAATCCAATAGGGGCTCCTAGGTTTAGG
>Ga0129353_1358272_pt1 | contig 14670 bp, 10 predicted proteins | sample CPBNA2_4_FD_105431 | JGI IMG/M metagenome (GOLD analysis project Ga0129353, IMG submission 105431) | Freshwater to marine salinity gradient microbial communities from Chesapeake Bay, USA - CPBay_Sum_27_0.2_RNA2 (Metagenome Metatranscriptome) | ecosystem: Environmental > Aquatic > Marine >...
CGCAAAACGGCAAATCGTGGGGGCGAAACCGCGCGACGTGGCCGATTTTGTGCTTTTCATGATGTCGCTGTTGATTTGTGAAACTCGTATTGGCACCACACCACCATGGCAAAGACATCGCCAGCGCAATTTGTAAGGCAGGTCCGCCAGGAAATCTCGCGTATTTCCTGGGCTTCTCGTCGCGAAACCGGGACAGCCACCATCACCGTCTTCGTGATGGCCACCATTGCCGCGATCTTCTTCCTGCTTGTTGATCTGGTGCTTTCGAACGTCGTCCAGTTTGTTCTGGGGCTTGGCGGATAAGCCAGCCCTCGCGGTTGGGCGTTAGTGAAGCGGAAGCGTTGGTCATGGCAAAACGTTGGTATGTCCTGCATGTCTTCTCCGGATCGGAGAAGAAGGTGGCGCAATTGATCACCGAGCAGGCTGAAAGCAACGGTCTCGAGCACCAGATCGACGAGGTCATGGTGCCCACCGAAGAGGTGGTCGAGATGCGCCGCGGTGTTCGCGTGCAGAGCGAGAAGAAGTTTTTCCCGGGCTATATTCTGGTCAAGATGGAACTCACCGACGAGGCCTGGCAGCTCGTCACCAGCCAGCCGCGTGTCACCGGGTTCCTCGGTGGCAAGGGCAAGCCGGTGCCGATCACCAATGCCGAGGCGGAGCGTCTGATCCACCAGGTAAGCGAAGGGGTAGAGCGGCCCCGCACCACTGTCACTTTCGACATTGGCGAGCAGGTCCGCGTTTCGGATGGTCCGTTTGCATCTTTCAACGGATTTGTCGAAGAGGCAGATGACGACAAGGCACGCCTGAAGGTGACCGTGTCGATCTTCGGCCGTTCGACACCTGTCGAGCTGGAATACAGCCAGGTCGAAAAAATCTAGGGTAATGCGGTGGCAGCCGATCGAGAGACGGACCACCGGGGGTTAGGGACAACACAAGATGGCAAAGAAAATCGAAGGCTACCTCAAGCTGAACATTCCCGCCGGCGCGGCGAACCCGTCGCCGCCCGTCGGCCCGGCGCTTGGTCAGCGTGGGGTGAACATCATGGAATTCTGCAAGGCGTTCAACGCGGCGACCGACTCGCTCGAGAAGAACATGCCGGTGCCGGTAGTGATCACCGTCTATCAGGACAAGTCGTTCACCTTCATCACCAAGACGGCGCCGGTCAGCTACTTTCTGAAGAAGGCAGCCGGGTTGAACAAGGGTGGCCAGGAACCGGGCCGGTCGGTTGCCGGCAAGGTGACCGAGGCGCAGGTGCGCGAAATCGCCGAGCAGAAGATGGGTGACATGAACGCCGTCGATGTTGATGGCGCGATGGCCATGGTCCGCGGGTCCGCCCGTGCCATGGGCCTAGACGTGGTGGAGGGCTGATCGATGGCCAAGCAGAGCAAGCGCAAGCAGGCGGCCCTGGCCGCCGTCGATCGCGAGCGGACCTATCCGCTGGCCGAGGCCGTATCACTGGTGAAGGCAAACGCCGCCGCCACGAAATTCGACGAGACCATCGAAATCGCGATGAATCTCGGTGTTGACCCGCGCCATGCCGACCAGATGGTGCGCGGTGTCGTGGCGATGCCGAACGGTACCGGCAAGACCATGCGTGTCGCCGTATTCGCCCGTGACGCCAAGGCTGATGAGGCCAGGGAGGCCGGCGCCGACCTGGTCGGTGCCGAGGATCTGGCCGAGGCCATTCAGGGCGGCGAATCGAATTTCGACCGGGTCATCGCATCGCCCGACATGATGGGCGTGGTCGGCCGGCTTGGTAAGGTGCTTGGCCCGCGTGGCCTGATGCCGAACCCGAAGCTTGGCACGGTGACGCCGGACATCGGCGCTGCCGTCAAGGCCGCGAAGGCAGGCGAGGTCCAGTATCGCGCCGAAAAGGCGGGCGTTGTTCATGCCGGCATCGGCAAGGCAAGCTTCGACGAGGCGAAAATCCTCGAGAATGCCGCCGCCTTCATCGATGCCGTCCGCAAGGCACGGCCGTCCGGCGCCAAGGGCACCTATATCCGCAAGATCACGCTGAGCTCGACAATGGGCGTTGGCGTCGCGGTTGAAGACGTCGCCTGACGGCGACCTGAACGGAATTCTCCGGCGTTTCGGCGCCGGTGAAAAGGGGTGGTGGTTTCGGCCGCTGCCCCGCACCTGTCCAAGACTGCAGGTGCTGCCGGGATCGGTTTCGGCCGGACGCGGCGGCTTAATGTCCTGCAATAGACGGGAGCAAGAGCAGATTTCTGCTTGAACTTCTCGATGGGCAGGCCAGCGAGCCGGCATGATGCCGGTTCATGTTTGCAACCGGGGCAAGCGGCAGTGCCGTACCGCCCCAAAACGAGCGGAGACGATCGGTGAACAGACAAGAAAAAGCCGAACTGATCGAAACGCTGCAGACCACCCTGAATGCGTCGTCGACAGTTGTCGTGACACATCAGGTCGGGATGACCGTTGCAGAGAGCAGCGACCTGCGTGCGAAGATGCGGGAAGCTGGTGCTGGCTTCAAGGTAACCAAGAACAGGATTGCCAAGCTGGCTCTCAAAGGCACGCGCTATGAGGAGCTTGAGGGCATGTTCACCGGACCGACCGCCATTGGCACGTCGGCAGACCCGGTGGCAGCCGCGAAAGCACTTGTGGAGTTCGCCAAGGACAATGACAAGCTGACCATTATTGGCGGCAGCATGGACGGGAAGACCCTGGACAAGGCTGGCGTCGAGGCGCTTGCCAAAATGCCGTCCCTTGACGAACTGCGTGGCAAGCTTGTCGGGCTTATCCAGGCCCCGGCAGCCAAGATCGCCCGTGTCACCCAGGCTCCGGCCGGCAAGGTGGCACGCGTGATTCAGGCACGTTCAGACCAATTGCAGCAGGGCTGACCGCCCGATCAGACGTTCAAGCCTAATGGAGTAAATCATGGCTGATATCGAAAAAATCGCAGAAGACCTTTCCAACCTGACCGTTCTGGAAGCTGCCGAGCTGGCAACGCTTCTGGAAGAGAAGTGGGGCGTATCCGCCGCCGCGGCACCTGTCGCCATGGCGATGCCTGCCGGTGGCGGTGACGCTGGCGGCGCTGCCGAAGAGAAGACCGAATTCGACGTCATTCTCGCCGCAGCCGGTGCATCCAAGATCAACGTGATCAAGGAAGTCCGCGCCATCACCGCGCTTGGTCTGAAGGAAGCAAAGGACCTCGTCGAAGGCGCGCCGAAGCCGGTCAAGGAAGGCGTGTCGAAGGAAGAGGCCGAGGAAATCAAGGGCAAGCTCGAAGAAGCTGGCGCAACCGTCGAAGTCAAGTAACCCGACGGTGGCGGCAACTTCGATTGCCGATCCAAACCTGCTTGCACCGGGCGGATTTTCCGTCCGGTGCAAGGCCGTTTATCACCCGGCGCTTGCCACCCCCGCGGCCGGCGCCGGAGACAACCCGACAGGCATTCGTTAACAGCCTGTTATTGAACTGAAATTTGACGAGGTACTCAGATGGCATCGCATGTAAGCACTCTCGACAGTCGCCGGCGTGTTCGCCGGACTTTCGGCCAGCTGGCGGAAGTCACGCCCATGCCGAACCTGATCGACGTGCAGCGCTCGAGCTATGACACCTTTCTGCAGATGGACATTGCCGTCAATGAACGCGGCGAGCATGGCCTCCAGGAAACGTTCGACTCGATCTTCCCGATCGAGGATTTTGCCGGCCGCGCCAAGCTGGAGTTCGTGTCCTACGATCTCGAGCAGCCGAAATATGATGTCGAGGAGTGCCAGCAGCGTGGCCTTACCTTTGCGTCGTCGCTCAAGGTAACGCTGCGCCTCGAAGTCTGGGAAGAGGACGAGGTGACAGGCGCGCGCTCGATCCGCGACATCAAGGAGCAGGACGTCTATATGGGCGACATGCCGTTGATGACCTCGAACGGCACTTTCATCGTGAATGGCACCGAGCGCGTTATCGTCTCGCAGATGCACCGTTCGCCGGGCGTGTTCTTCGACCATGACCGCGGCAAGACCCACGCCTCCGGCAAGCTGCTCTTCGCCGCACGGGTGATCCCGTATCGCGGTTCCTGGCTGGATTTCGAGTTTGACGCCAAGGACATCCTGAATGTTCGCATCGACCGCAAGCGCAAACTGCCGGTGACCACCTTCCTGATGGCGCTGCCGAATGATGCGTCGCAGGGCTATCTGACCGCCTGCGCCGACAGTGGCGAGGATGTCGATCCGGCCCGTCTTGTCGGCATGAGCCGCGAGGAAATCCTCAAGGAATTCTATGGTTCGGTCGCCTATCTTCGTGACGGTGACGGCTGGTCCTACGCCTTCGATGCCGACTCGCTGAAAGGTGGCAAGCTGATCCGCGACCTGATTGACGCAAAGTCGCGCAAGGTCGTGGCCGCTGCCGGCACCAAGATGACGCCGCGCTCGCTGCGCAAGCTGTCCGAGGCCGGCATCGACCGTGTCTTCGTCCCCGATGAGGATCTTGTCGGCCGGTTCCTGGCCGAGGATTTCGTCGACATGCAGACCGGTGAGGTGATTGCCGAGGCCGGTGACGAGATCACCGAGGACATGCTGAAGCGCATGGCCGATGAAGGCGAAGGCGAAATCAGCGTCCTGTTCATCGACAATGTGAATTACGGGCCGCATCTTCGCAACACGCTTGCGGCCGACCGCAACAACAGCCGCGAAGAGGCGCTTGTCGATATCTACCGTGTGATGCGCCCCGGCGAGCCGCCGACACTGGAAAGCGCGCATGCTCTGTTCGATGGCCTGTTCTTCAACTCCGACCGCTATGATCTGTCATCGGTTGGCCGGGTGAAGATGAATTCGCGTCTCGACCAGGAAACCGAGGACACGCTTCGCATTCTTCGCAAGGAAGACGTGCTGGCGATCCTGCGCGTTCTGACCGGCCTCAAGGATGGCCGCGGCGAGGTTGATGACATCGACCATCTTGGCAACCGGCGCGTGCGTTCGGTTGGCGAACTGATGGAAAACCAGTATCGCGTCGGCCTGCTCCGCATGGAGCGCGCCATCCGCGAGCGTATGGGTTCGGTCGAGATCGACACCGTGATGCCGGCCGACCTGATCAACGCCAAGCCTGCCGCGGCAGCGGTGCGTGAGTTCTTCGGCTCGTCGCAGCTCTCGCAGTTCATGGACCAGACCAACCCGTTGTCGGAAATCACCCACAAGCGCCGCGTCTCGGCGCTCGGGCCGGGCGGCCTGACCCGCGAGCGTGCGGGCTTTGAGGTGCGTGACGTTCACCCGACCCATTACGGCCGCATCTGTCCGATCGAAACGCCGGAAGGCCCGAATATCGGTCTGATCAACTCACTGGCCACCTATGCCAAGATCAACCGTTACGGCTTCATCGAAACACCGTACCGCAAGGTTGTCGAAGGCAAGGTCACCGACGAGGTGCGTTACATCTCGGCGATGGAGGAAGGCCGCTACACGATCGCGCAGGCGAATGCCGAGCTTGACAAGAACGGCAAGTTCGTCGGCGAGCTGATCCCGATCCGCCGGGCCGGCGAGATCGGTCTGGCACGCCCGACCGACATCGAGCTGATGGATGTCTCGCCGAAGCAGCTGGTCTCGGTTGCCGCGGCGCTGATCCCGTTCCTTGAGAATGATGACGCCAACCGGGCGCTGATGGGCTCGAACATGCAGCGCCAGGCGGTACCGCTTGTCCGCGCCGAGGCGCCGATCGTCGGAACCGGCATGGAAAGCCGTGTTGCCCGGGATTCGGGTGTGACCATTGTCGCCCGCCGTGCCGGTGTGATCGACCAGGTCGATGCCACAAGGATCGTTGTCCGTGCCTCCGAGGAGAGCGCCGACGACGTATCGCCTGTGGATATCTACTCGCTGCTGAAATTCCAGCGTTCGAACCAGAACACGACGGTGAACCAGCGCCCGCTGGTCAAGGTCGGTGACGTTGTTCGTCGCGGTGACATCATCGCCGACGGGCCGTCAACCGAGGATGGCGAGCTGGCCCTTGGCCGTAATGTGCTGGTCGCGTTCATGCCCTGGAACGGCTATAATTTCGAGGATTCGATCCTGATTTCAGAGCGTGTCGTTCGTGACGATGTCTTCACCTCGATTCATATCGAGGAATATGAGGTCATGGCCCGCGACACCAAGCTTGGCCAGGAGGAAATCACGCGTGATATCCCGAATGTCGGTGAGGAAGCGCTGAAGAATCTCGACGAGGCCGGCATTGTCTATGTCGGTGCCGAGGTTGGCCCGGGTGATATCCTTGTCGGCAAGGTGACGCCAAAGGGTGAATCGCCGATGACGCCGGAAGAAAAGCTGCTGCGCGCGATCTTCGGCGAGAAAGCTTCGGATGTTCGCGACACCTCGCTGAAACTGCCACCCGGCGGCTCGGGGACGATTGTCGAGGTGCGGGTATTCTCGCGCCGCGGTGTCGAGAAGGATGAGCGCGCGCTGGCCATCGACCGTGCCGAGATCGACCGTCTCGGCAAGGACCGTGATGACGAGCGCATGATTCTCGAGCGTGGTTTCCAGGGCCGCATGTCCGAGCTTCTTGATGGCCAGACGGTGGCGTCGGGTCCGAAGGGAGTCAAGGCCGGCACCAAGCTGACCGCGGCGATGCTCGAGGAGATGCCGCGTTCGCAATGGCAGCAGATCTCGGTCAAGGATGACAAGGTGCAGAAACTTGTCGAGGCGCAGGTCGCCAACTTCGAGAGCGCTGTCCAGGAGCTTCAGGCCCGTTTCAACGACAAGGTCGACAAGCTTCAGGCCGGCGACGAGCTGCTGCCCGGCGTGATGAAGATGGTCAAGGTGTTTGTCGCCGTGAAGCGCAAGCTCCAGCCTGGCGACAAGATGGCCGGCCGTCACGGCAACAAGGGTGTGATCTCGCGGATCGTGCCGGCCGAGGACATGCCCTATCTCGAGGATGGCACACCGATGGATATCGTCCTCAACCCGCTTGGCGTTCCCTCGCGGATGAATGTCGGACAGATTCTGGAGACGCATCTTGGCTGGGCCGCGCGCGGTCTTGGCAAGCAGATTGGCAAGGCCGCCGAGGCGGCGCGTGCCAACAGCGATACCAAGTCGCTTCGCAAGTCGCTGTCCGATATCTACAGCAAGGAGCAGTTCACGTCCGAGCTGGAGGTGATGGATGACGCCCAGCTCATCGAGCAGGGCGAGCTTCTCGGCCGGGGCGTTCCGATGGGTACACCGGTCTTTGACGGTGCCCGCGAGGCCGATGTCATCTCGCTTCTCGAGAAGGCGGGCCTCAGCAAGACCGGCCAGGAAATCCTGACAGACGGCCGTACTGGCGAACAGTTCGACCGGCCGGTGACCGTGGGTTACATCTACATGCTGAAACTGCACCATCTTGTCGATGACAAGATCCACGCACGCTCGATCGGTCCGTACTCGCTTGTCACGCAGCAACCGCTTGGTGGCAAGGCGCAGTTCGGTGGCCAGCGCTTCGGCGAGATGGAGGTCTGGGCTCTCGAGGCCTATGGCGCCGCCTACACGCTGCAGGAGATGCTGACCGTGAAGTCGGATGACGTGTCCGGGCGGACAAAGGTCTATGAGGCCATTGTTCGCGGCGACGACGATTTCGAATCCGGCATTCCGGAATCCTTCAACGTCCTGGTCAAGGAACTTCGTTCGCTTGGCCTGAATGTTGATCTTCACGAGGCCGAATATTGATCACGTCCACTTTCGGACAGGATGACACCAACTTCCGTTGGGAGAGAAATTAGATGAACGACTTGATGAACCCTTTCGGGCAGAACCAGGGCCCTCAGAGCTTTGACAAGATCCGCATCTCGATTGCGTCGCCGGAGCGTATCCGCTCCTGGTCATTCGGCGAGATCAAGAAGCCCGAAACCATCAATTACCGTACCTTCAAGCCGGAAAAGGACGGGCTGTTCTGCGCCCGTATCTTTGGCCCGGTCCGCGACTATGAATGCCTGTGCGGCAAATACAAGCGCATGAAGTATCGCGGCATCATCTGCGAGAAATGCGGTGTCGAGGTGACCCTGTCGAAGGTGCGCCGCGAGCGCATGGGCCATATCGAGCTGGCCTCGCCGGTGGCGCATATCTGGTTCCTGAAGTCACTGCCAAGCCGCATCGGCCTTCTTGTCGACATGACATTGAAGGATCTTGAACGTGTCCTCTATTTCGAGAATTTCGTTGTCATCGAACCCGGGCTGACCTCTCTGACCAAGGGCCAGCTGCTGTCGGAAGAGGAATTCTACGACGCGCAGGACGAATTCGGCGATGACGCGTTCGAGGCCAGCATCGGCGCCGAGGCGATCAAGAAGGTCCTCGAGGCGATGGATATGGATGAGGAACGGGTCAAGATCCGCGAGGAACTTGCCGAGACCGGTTCCGAGGCCAAGCGCAAGAAGCTGGTGAAGCGTCTGAAGCTTGTCGACTCATTCCGCGAGTCGGGATGTCGTCCGGAATGGATGATCCTCGACGTGATCCCGGTTATCCCGCCCGAGCTGCGCCCGCTGGTGCCGCTCGATGGTGGCCGCTTCGCGACCTCGGACCTGAACGATCTCTATCGCCGGGTGATCAACCGGAACAACCGCCTGAAGCGGCTGATCGAGCTGCGCGCGCCGGACATCATCGTGCGCAACGAAAAGCGGATGCTGCAGGAGGCCGTTGACGCGCTGTTCGACAATGGCCGTCGCGGCCGTGTGATCAGCGGTGTGAACAAGCGGCCGCTGAAGTCGCTGTCCGACATGCTGAAGGGCAAGCAGGGCCGCTTCCGCCAGAACCTGCTTGGCAAGCGTGTCGATTATTCCGGTCGTTCGGTGATTGTTGTCGGTCCGGAGCTGAAGCTTCACCAGTGCGGCCTGCCGAAGAAGATGGCGCTGGAGCTGTTCAAGCCGTTTATCTATTCGAAGCTGGAACTCTATTCGATGGCCAGCACGGTGAAGATGGCCAAGCGGATGGTCGAGAAGGAACGTCCCGAGGTATGGGATATTCTGGAAGAGGTGATCCGTGAGCATCCGGTGATGCTGAACCGGGCGCCGACATTGCACCGTCTCGGCATCCAGGCGTTCGAGCCGGTCCTCGTCGAGGGCAAGGCGATCCAGCTTCATCCGCTTGTCTGTACCGCCTTCAACGCGGATTTTGACGGCGACCAGATGGCGGTTCATGTGCCGCTGTCGCTCGAGGCCCAGCTTGAGGCGCGGGTCCTGATGATGTCGACCAACAACATCCTCAGCCCGGCCAACGGCAAGCCGATCATCGTGCCGTCGCAGGATATCATTCTCGGTCTCTACTATATGTCGCTGGAGCGTGAGAACGAGCAGGGCGAGGGCATGGTCTTCGCCAACATCCAGGAAATCCTGCTGGCGCTTGGCAATGGATCGGTCAGCCTGCATGCCAGGATCAAGGCGCGCGTCGCGACGCGTGACGAGAATGGCGAGCGTGTGATCCGCGTGGTCGAGACAACGCCCGGGCGGGCACAGCTGGCGGATCTGCTTCCCGACAATCCGAACTGCTCGTTTGATCTGGTCAACAAGCTGATGACGAAGAAGCAGGTCAGCGACGTGATCGACCATGTCTATCGTCACTGCGGCCAGAAGGATACGGTCATATTCTGTGACCGGCTAATGACGCTTGGCTTTGGCAAGGCCTGCAATGCCGGCATTTCCTTCGGCATTGCCGATCTGACAACGCCCGACCTGAAGGAAAAATACGTCAATGAGGCCGAGGCGCAGGTGAAGACCTTCGAGCAGCAATATCTCGATGGACTGATCACCCAGGGTGAGAAATACAACAAGGTTGTCGATGTCTGGTCGCGCTGTTCCGATCTCGTCGCCGACGAGATGATGAAGGGCATTTCGACAATCAGGGATGGCGAGCCGATCAATTCCGTCTGGATGATGGCGCATTCCGGTGCCCGTGGTTCGGCAGCGCAGATCAAGCAGCTTGCCGGCATGCGCGGCCTGATGGCCAAGCCGTCGGGCGAGATCATCGAGACGCCGATCATCTCTTCCTTCAAGGAAGGGCTGAATGTTCTTGAATATTTCAACTCGACCCACGGCGCCCGCAAGGGCCTTGCGGACACCGCGCTGAAGACGGCCAACTCGGGCTATCTGACGCGTCGTCTTGTCGATGTGGCGCAGGATTGCATCGTCAATATCGAGGATTGCGGGACCAACAAGGGTCTGACAATCCGGGCCGTGATGAATGGCAGTGATGTTGTCGACAGCCTGTATGACCGCGTTCTTGGACGTGTGATGGCCGAGGATATGGTCGACATCGCCACTGGCGAGGTCATTGTGAAGGCCGGCGAGATGGTCACCGAGGAGCATGCCGACCGCATTGAGGCGGCCGGTGTTGACCAGGCGCTGATTCGCTCGGCGCTGTTGTGTGAGGCACAGACCGGCATCTGCGGTCAGTGCTATGGCCGTGACCTGGCGCGTGGCACCTCGGTGAATATCGGTGAGGCTGTCGGCGTGATCGCCGCGCAGTCGATCGGCGAGCCGGGCACGCAGCTGACGATGCGGACATTCCACGTTGGTGGTGCCGCGCAGCGTGGCGCCGAACAATCCAACATCGAAGCTGCGATCGGTGGCAAGGTGAAGTTGGAAAACGAGGCGCTGGTCAAGGATCGTGAGGGAAGCCGGATCGTCATGAGCCGCAATACCGAATTGCTGCTTGTCGATGACCAGGGGCGCGAGCGCGAGCGGCATCGCCTGCCCTATGGCGGCAAGCTGTTCGTCAAGGCCGGTCAGGAAGTGGCTGCCGGCGACGTGCTGATCGAATGGGATCCCTACACGATGCCGATTATCGCCGAACTGCCCGGCACGGCGAATTATGTCGATCTCACCGAAGGTATCTCTGTCCGTGAGGTGACCGATGACGCCACCGGCATTTCCAGCCGTGAGGTCATCGACTGGAAGGCGTCGGCTGGCGGTGCCAATCTGCGTCCGCGGATCACGCTTCGTGACGACAAGGGCGAGGTGCTGACACTGACGAACGGGCTCGAGGCGCGTTACTTCATGTCGGCCGGCGCAATTCTCTCGGTCGATAACGGCGCGGAAATCAAGGCTGGCGACGTGCTGGCGCGTATTCCGCGCGAATCATCGAAGACACGTGACATCACCGGTGGTCTGCCGCGGGTGGCGGAACTGTTCGAGGCGCGCAAGCCGAAGGATTTCGCTGTTATCGCCGAGGCCGAGGGCCGTGTCGAGTTTGCCAATGACTACAAGGCCAAGCGACGCATTCGTGTGGTGCCGGTCGAGAGCGATGGTGAACCGGTTGAATATCTGTTGCCGAAAGGCCGCCAGCTGGCGGTCAATGAGGGCGATGTCGTCCGCAAGGGTGACCTGCTTCTTGATGGTAGCCCGGTACCGCACGACATTCTGGCGATCCTCGGTGTCGAGGAGCTGGCCGCCTATCTGGTCAAGGAAATCCAGGATGTCTACCGGCTGCAGGGTGTGAAGATCAATGACAAGCACATCGAGGTGATTGTCCGGCAGATGCTGCAGAAGGTCGAAGTCACCGATGCCGGTGACAGCACCTATCTGATTGGCGAACAGGTGGATCGTGAGGAATTCGCCACGTCGAATACCTCGCTCGAGGGTGAGGGGCTGCGTCCGGCGGTTGCCCATCCGGTGCTGCTTGGCATCACCAAGGCATCGCTGCAGACACGCTCCTTCATTTCCGCCGCGTCCTTCCAGGAAACGACCCGCGTCCTTACCGAGGCCTCGGTCAGTGGTCGCCAGGACACGCTCGACGGTCTGAAGGAGAATGTCATTGTCGGACGCCTGATCCCGGCCGGTACAGGATCGGTGATGAAGCGTCTTCGCCGCATCGCTGCCGATCGCGATCGTGAGATCATGGATGAACGGGCGGCGGCGACGCCGGCACTCGAGGCGATGGATGCCGGGCCCGGCGAGGGCTTTGGCGAGGGCTTTGGCGAGGTTGCCGAAGAGGCTCAGAACGAGGCCTGACAACAGCAAGCCGGGCGGTTTCCGCCGGCCGGTAAAAATTCAGCGAAACTGGCGGTTGCAGGCAAAAACAGCTTGACCCGCCAGCATCGCTGACATAGGTTCCGCTCACCTTTTGATGCAGGTAGTGGTTCACTCCGGCGCGAGCGCCGTGGTCGTGCCAGACGCTGCACCGGTACAAAGGTGACGAAAACAGTCCCGTCTGGGAGCTGAAACAAGGGAGGTCTTCCCGGCCAGTTTGGGAAGGTCCATCCCTGATGCACGTTCAGTGCATGTCTTTGGTTGAGATGAAAAAGGGGCAGCAATGCCAACGATTAACCAGCTGATCCGGCATGGACGGAAGCGTCCTGTCGCCCGTACGAAGGTCCCCGCGATGGAATCGTGCCCGCAGAAGCGCGGCGTGTGCACGCGGGTCTATACCACCACGCCGAAGAAGCCGAACTCGGCCCTTCGCAAGGTCGCCCGTGTGCGCCTGACGAATGGTTTCGAGGTGTCGAGCTACATCCCGGGCGAGGGCCACAATCTGCAGGAACACTCTGTGGTACTGATCCGTGGTGGCCGTGTGAAGGACCTTCCCGGCGTTCGTTATCACATTATCCGCGGTACGCTTGACACCCAGGGTGTCTCTGACCGCCGCCAGCGCCGTTCGAAATACGGCGCCAAGCGTCCCAAGTAAGCAAGAGGCCGAGATGTCACGTCGTCACCGCGCTGAAAAACGTCCCGTTCTTCCCGATGCGAAGTTCAAGGACACGGTTGTTTCCAAATTCATGTCCTGCCTGATGTATGACGGCAAGCGCTCGGTCGCCGAGCGCATTGTCTATGGTGCGTTTGATCGTATCGAATCGAAGTTGGGCAGCGAGCCTGTGAAAGTGTTCCACGACGCTCTGGAAAATGTCCGTCCGCATCTCGAGGTGCGCTCGCGGCGGGTTGGCGGTGCCACCTATCAGGTGCCGGTCGAGGTTCGCGCCGAGCGCGCCCAGGCTCTGGCGATCCGCTGGCTGATCGACAGTTCGCGCAAGCGCGGCGAAACCACAATGGTCGAGCGCCTGTCGTCGGAGCTGATGGACGCTGCCAACAATCGTGGCAATGCCGTTAAGAAGCGTGAAGACACCCACAAGATGGCCGAAGCCAACCGCGCCTTTTCGCATTACCGCTGGTAAAGCCCCGTCAGGAGATCCAGGACATGGCACGAGAGTATACTCTAGATCGTTACCGGAATTTCGGCATCATGGCCCACATCGATGCCGGCAAGACGACCGCCACCGAGCGGATTCTCTATTATACCGGCCGGTCGCACAAGAGCGGCGAGGTGCATGACGGCAACGCGACGATGGACTGGATGGAGCAGGAGCAGGAGCGCGGGATCACCATCACTTCGGCTGCCACGACATGTTTCTGGTTCCGGACCAATGACGGCGATACGCCAACCGGTGAATATGGCAGCGATTCGGATGAGGCGAAGTTCCGCTTCAACATCATCGACACGCCGGGCCACGTCGATTTCACGATCGAGGTGGAGCGGTCGCTGGCCGTCCTCGACGGAGCCGTGTGCGTTCTGGACGCGAATGCCGGTGTCGAGCCGCAGACCGAGACCGTGTGGCGCCAGGCTGACCGCTATTCGGTGCCACGGATCGTGTTCGTCAACAAGATGGACAAGATTGGTGCCGACTTCTTCAATTGCGTCGAGATGATCGCCGACCGGACCGGTGCCGTGCCGGCCCCGGTCCAGATGCCGATTGGTGCCGAGAACGAGTTCGCTGGCATTGTCGATTTCATCGAGATGAAGGAATGGGTCTGGAATTCCGAGGATCTTGGCGCAAGCTGGACCGTCCAGGACATCCGCCCCGAGCTTGCCGACAAGGCCGCCGAAATGCGCGCCGCGCTTGTCGAGCTTGCGGTCGAGCAGGATGATGATGTGATGGAAGCCTTCCTTGAAGGTGAAGAGCCGGATGAAGCCACGCTTCGCCGGCTTATTCGTCTCGGCACGCTGAACATGTCCTTTGTTCCGGTGCTGTGCGGATCGGCCTTCAAGAACAAGGGTGTGCAGCCGCTGCTGAACGCCGTGATCGATTTTCTGCCAGGCCCGCTCGACGTGCCAGCCTATACCGGCTTTGCGCCGGGCGATGCGACGGAAACCCGCGATATCGAGCGGAACGCCGATGATGCCGAGCCGCTGTCCGGCCTGGCCTTCAAGATCATGAACGATCCCTTTGTCGGCTCGCTCACCTTCCTGCGGATCTATTCCGGCGCCCTGAAGAAGGGTGACAGCATCCTGAATTCGACCAAGGGCAAGAAAGAGCGCGTTGGCCGGATGATGATGATGCACTCGAACAACCGCGAGGAGATCGAGGAAGCTTTCGCCGGTGACATCGTGGCGCTTGCCGGGATGAAGGAAACGACCACCGGTGACACGATGTGCGACACAGCAAAGCCGGTGGTTCTGGAAACCATGACCTTCCCGGATCCGGTGATCGAGATCGCTGTCGAGCCGAAATCGAAGAACGACCAGGAAAAGATGTCGGCCGGCCTGCAGCGCCTTGCCGCCGAGGATCCGTCCTTCCAGGTCAGCTCCGATCCGGAATCAGGTCAGACCATCATGCGCGGTATGGGTGAACTTCACCTCGACATCCTTGTTGACCGCCTGAAGCGTGAATTCAAGGTCGAGGCCAATATCGGCGCCCCGCAGGTCGCCTATCGCGAAACCATCACGCGCGAGGCCGAGATCGACTACACGCACAAGAAACAGTCCGGTGGTTCCGGCCAGTTCGCG
>Ga0129353_1302364_pt1 | contig 14510 bp, 10 predicted proteins | sample CPBNA2_4_FD_105431 | JGI IMG/M metagenome (GOLD analysis project Ga0129353, IMG submission 105431) | Freshwater to marine salinity gradient microbial communities from Chesapeake Bay, USA - CPBay_Sum_27_0.2_RNA2 (Metagenome Metatranscriptome) | ecosystem: Environmental > Aquatic > Marine >...
AATTACTCTATTGAACCTGATTTAAATGGAAATTTTTATATAAGATCTCAAGAAGCAAGAAACTCTGATATTGAATCAGAATATGTAAATGTAAATTTTGAATTAAATAGTGATTTTATAACTAATGGAGATATATATATAATAGGTGACTTAAATAATTGGAAAATCAATGAAAACTATAAACTTGAATATAATTTTCAAAAAAACAAATATGAAGCTAAAGTTGAGTTAAAGCAGGGATATTACAATTATCATTATGCTATTAATGACACTTCACTGAATTATCTTGATGTATCATCAATTGAAGGAAGCCATTACCAAACAAGAAACAAATATCAAATATATGTTTACTTCAAAAGTTTAAATGAAAGATTTGAAAGATTAATTGGCTTTGCTGAAGAACTTTCTAAAGAACTTTTTTAATTATCTTTATCAAAAAATTAAATAATAAAAATAGAATATGTCAAAAGGAGTTTTCAATGTGCCAATAGCTACAAATGAACCTGTAAAACCATACATTAAAGGTAGTTTAGAAAGAAATAGTCTATTATCAACCTATAAGGAAATGTATAACTCAAATATAGAGATCCCTCTATATATTGGTGGTGAAGAAATTTACACTAAAAATAAAAAAAACATCTACCCACCTCATGATCATAATCATATAATAGGTACTTACAATGTAGCAGAAAAAAATAATATTGAAACAGCTATAGATTGTGCTTTAAAAGCCAAAGAGAATTGGAGTAATTTAGATTGGAATCATAGAGTAGCTATTTTTTTAAAAGCCGCAGAATTACTAGCTGGTCCATACAGAGATAAATTAAATGCCGCTACAATGATTGCGCAATCAAAAAATGTATATCAGGCAGAAATTGATGCAGCATGTGAATTAATTGACTTTTTTAAATTTAATGCTGAATATGTAACAAAATTATATTCTGAACAACCTGAATCTTCTCCTGGAGTTTGGAACAGATTAGAACATCGTCCATTAGAAGGATTTGTATTTGCTATAACTCCTTTTAATTTTACTTCAATATGTGCAAACTTATGCGCTGCACCTGCTCTTATGGGAAATGTAGTTGTATGGAAACCTGCTTCAACTCAAGTTTATTCTGCAAAGGTTATTATGGATCTTTTCAAAGAAGCTGGATTACCTGATGGAGTAATTAATATGGTTCCTTCATCTGGATCTGAAATTGGAGAAGTTATTTTTAATCACAAAGATTTTGCTGGCCTTCATTTTACAGGATCTACTAAAGTTTTCAGAAATCTATGGAAAACTATTGGAAATAACATTTCTAAATACAAAAGCTACCCTAGAATAGTTGGAGAAACCGGTGGAAAAGATTTTATTATTGCTCATAAATCAGCAAATCCTTTACAAGTTGCAACTGGAATTTCTAGAGGAGCATTTGAATATCAAGGACAAAAATGTTCAGCAGCTTCAAGGGCATACATTCCATCAAATATTTGGGAAGAAGTAAAAAAACAAATTTTAAATGATGTAAGTTCATTTAAAATGGGAAGCCCTGAAGACCCATCAAATTTTATAAATGCTGTTATTAGTCAAAGTGCTTTTGATAGTATTTCTGAATATATTGATTTTGCTAAAAAAGATAAAAATGCTGAAATCATAGCTGGTGGTAATTATGATAAAACCAAAGGATATTTTATTGAACCTACAATTATTGTAACTAAAGACCCTAAATTTAAGACAATGTGTGAAGAAATTTTTGGTCCTGTGATTACAATTTATGTTTATGATGAAAACAATTGGCTAGAAACTTTAAAACTTGTTGATCAGACAAGTGATTATGCACTAACAGGTGCTGTTTTCTCAACTGACAGATATGCTATTGATCAAGCAACAAAAAAACTTGAAAATTCCGCAGGTAATTTCTATATAAATGATAAACCAACTGGAGCTGTTGTAGGACAACAACCTTTTGGGGGTTCAAGAGGATCTGGGACAAATGATAAAGCAGGATCTGTTCTAAATTTACTTAGGTGGGTTTCTCCAAGAACAATTAAAGAAACTTTTAATCCACCTACTAACTATAGATATCCTTTCTTAGAAGAATAGAGAAATTTATGCCTGAGCAGCAGGACCACCAAAATTAATTGGAACTCCCTTTCCTGGATCTAAGTCTTGAATTTCACCATGCTGATCTTCATACTTTGAAACATTATCATTCAAAGCTTTCATTAATCTTTTTGCATGTTGAGGAGTCAATATTATTCTAGATTTAACTTTTGCTTTTGGAACACCTGGCATCATTTGAATAAAATCTAAAACAAATTCAGAAGGAGAATGATTAATTATTGCTAAATTACTATAACTTCCTTGAGCAACTTCTTCAGAAAGCTCAATATTTAAACCATCCTTTTTCTTATTATCATCCATATTTTATTTTTCTTCTGTTAGATTTTCAAGCACTTTAATTTCATCAGAAATTTCATCAGATTCATTTAATTGATCCATCTCAAATTGTGATCCAACAACAACATCTTCACCATTAACTAAACCAGTTCCAGCTGGAATCTTTTTACCAATGATAACGTTTTCCTTGAGTCCAATTAATGGATCTCTCTTAGCATTAATTGCTGCTTCGTTTAACACTTTAGTTGTTTGTTGGAAAGACGCTGCAGATATCCAGCTATCAACCTGTAATGATGCTCTTGTTATTCCTTGAAGAACAGGACTAGAAACAGCAGGAACAGCATCTCTAGATTCAATAATTACGCCATCTTTTCTCTTAATTCTAGAATTTTCTTCTCTCAGCTCTCTAACACTTACAATCTGACCAGCCTTAAATTCTGTAGAATCTCCTGGATTTGTAATAAACTGTTTTCCAAAGATATTGTCATTTTGTTCATTGAATTCAGTTTTACTAACAAGTTGCTTTTCTAAGAAATAAGTATCACCTGAATCAACAATTTCAACTTTTCTCATCATTTGTCTTACCAGTACTTCAAAATGTTTATCATTGATTTTTACTCCTTGTAATCTATATACATCTTGTATCTCATTAACGATATATTCTTGAACAGTAGTAACACCTTTTATTGCTAATATATCAGAAGGTGTAATAACTCCATCACATAAAGGAGATCCTGATTTAACAAAATCATTTTCTTGTACTAAAATATGTTTTGATAATTTTATCAGATATTTTTTTACTTCTCCACTTTTTGATGTTATTATAACTTCTCTGTTTCCTCTTTTAATTTTACCCAATGAAACTATCCCATCTATTTCTGTTACAACTGCAGGATTAGAAGGATTTCTTGCTTCAAACATCTCTGTAACTCTAGGTAATCCTCCAGTTATATCACCAGAAGAACCTGCTGATCTAGGAATCTTTGCAATAATTGTACCTGCATCAATTTTATCTTTATCATTAACAGAAATGTGCGCTCCAACAGGAACATTAAATACTTTCTCATCTTTTTTAGATAAAATTGTAATGGAAGGATTCAATTTTTTATTTCTGCTATCAATGATAACATTCTCCTTATGTCCGGTTTGTTCATCAGATTCAACTCTACTTGTTAATCCTTCTTCAATGTCATTAAATTGAACCTTACCTGAAATATCAGAAACAACTACAGCATTATATGGATCCCACTCACAAATAACATCTCCCTTTTTAACAGAACCAGATTTTTTTAGAATAATTGATCCATAAGGAATAATGTTAGTAGATAGAATGAATCCATTTTTATCATCAATTACTTTTGCTTCAGCAGTTCTACTTACAACAATTTCTAACTTTTCGCCATTAGAGTTTTTGTTGGTAACAGTTTTTAAATCTTCAATCTCAAGTTTACCATCTTTCTTAACAACAATACTTGAGTCAACTTCAGATCTTGATGCAGTTCCTCCTACGTGGAAAGTACGAAGTGTTAATTGTGTTCCTGGCTCTCCAACAGACTGAGCTGCAATAACACCAACTGCTTCTCCGACTTGGGCCATTCTGTCAGTTGCTAAAGATTTACCATAACACTTACTACAAACACCTCTTTTTGTTGCACAAGTTAGAGCAGATCTAATTTCAACGCTTTCAACACCTTGCTTTTCAATTTCTTTTGCAATTTGATATGTAATTAGCTTACCTGAAGCAACAAGAACATCATCGGAATCATGTTTATATACATCATGCAAAGAAACTCTTCCAATAATTCTATCACTTAAACTTTCAATAATATCATCATTATTTTTAAGTGCAGTTACTGTAATACCTCTTAATGTACCACAATCATCTTCTGTAATGATAACATCTTGAGCAACATCAACTAATCTTCTTGTTAAATAACCAGCATCTGCGGTTTTCAGAGCTGTATCTGCTAATCCTTTTCTTGCACCGTGAGTTGAAATAAAATATTCTAAAATTGATAAACCTTCTCTAAAGTTAGTAGTAATTGGATTTTCAATAATTGATTCACCATGGTCTCCAGATTTTTTTGGTTTAGCCATTAGTCCTCTCATACCAGATAACTGACGAATTTGTTCTTTCGATCCTCTAGCTCCAGAATCTAACATCATATACACTGAATTAAATCCTTGTTTATCAGAACTAATATTTCTCATCACAATGTCAGTTAGTCTAGCATTTGTAGTTGTCCAAACATCTATAACTTGGTTATATCTTTCATTATTTGTAATGAATCCCATTTGATAATTTGATCTAATTTCATCCACTTTCTTATTAGCTGATTCAATAAGATTTTCTTTTTCTTCTGGAACTAAAACATCTCCTAAATTAAAGGATAATCCACCTCTAAATGCCATTTCAAAACCAATGTTCTTGATTGCGTCTAAGAAATGAACAGTTTTTGCAACACCACACTTATTTAATACATCTCCAATTATATTTCTTAGAGCCTTCTTTGTTAGTAATTCATCAACAAAATCTATTTCTTCTGGAACATATTCATTGAATAATATTCTTCCAACAGTTGTTTCAATTATTTTATATTCATTATCTTTTCTGACTCTTACTTTTACAATTGCATGTAAATCACATTTACCTTCATTGTATGCTATTTTAACTTCTTCTAAAGAATAAAATGTTTTACCCTCTCCTTTAACTAATTCATCTTCGGTTGACTTTTTGTGCTTAGTCATATAGTAAAGACCTAAAACCATGTCTTGTGAAGGAACTGTTATTGGAGCACCATTTGCAGGATTCAAAATATTATGTGATGCAAGCATCAGAACCTGAGCCTCAAGAATAGCTGCTGAACCAAGTGGTAAGTGAACTGCCATTTGATCACCATCAAAATCTGCGTTAAATGCAGCACATGCAAGTGGATGTAATTGAATAGCTTTTCCTTCGATCATTTTTGGTTGAAAAGCCTGAATTCCTAATCTGTGTAGAGTTGGAGCCCTATTTAATAACACAGGATGGCCTTTCATTACATTTTCAAGAATATCCCAAACAACAGGCTCTCTACTATCAATGATTTTTTTAGCTGATTTAACTGTTTTAACGATACCTCTTTCAAGAAGTTTTCTTATGATAAATGGCTTATATAATTCTGCACACATATCTTTAGGAAGACCACATTCATGTAAATTTAGACTTGGTCCAACAACAATAACTGATCTAGCTGAATAATCAACTCTTTTACCTAAAAGATTTTGACGAAACCTACCTTGTTTACCTTTTAATGAATCAGACAATGATTTTAATGCACGTTTTCCATCAGTTTTTACTGCTGAAGCTTTTCTTGAGTTATCAAATAATGCATCTACTGATTCTTGCAACATTCTTTTCTCGTTTCTTAAAATAATGTCAGGAGCATTAATTTCCATTAATCGTTTTAGCCTATTATTTCTTATAATAACTCTTCTATATAAATCATTTAAATCAGATGTTGCAAACCTTCCACCATCTAGCGGAACAAGAGGTCTTAACTCAGGTGGAATTACAGGAATAACCTTTACAATCATCCATTCAGGATTATTTTCAGAATGTGTTTGAGCTTCCCGCATTGCTTCAACTACTTGTAGCCTTTTTAATGACTCTGCTTTTCTTTGTTGAGAAGTTTCATTAGCAGCGGTATGTCTTAAATTATAAGACAAATCATCTAAATCAAGATTAGCTAAAAGATCGTGAAGAGCTTCTGCACCCATTTTAGCAATAAATTTATTTGGATCTGAATCAGCTAAAAACTGATTTTCAGGAGATATTCTATCTAATATATTTAAATATTCCTCTTCAGTTAGAAAATCTAAATATTTAATTTCTTCACCTTCATCGTTCAAAATTGTTTCTCCCCCAACATTAATAACCACATATCTTTCATAATAAATTATCATGTCTAATTTTTTCGATGGTAATCCAAGAAGATATCCAATTTTGTTAGGCAAAGTTTTAAAATACCAAATATGAGCAACAGGAACAACTAAGCTAATATGACCAACACGCTCTCTTCTTACTTTTTTCTCAGTAACTTCAACACCACATCTATCACATATTATACCTCTGTACCTAATTCTTTTGTATTTTCCACAATGACATTCAAAGTCTTTAGTTGGACCAAAAACTCTTTCACAAAATAAACCTCCACTTTCTGGTTTATAAGTTCTGTAATTTATAGTTTCAGGTTTTACAACCTCACCAGAAGATTTTTCAAGCATATCTTCAGGTGAAGAAAGGCTAATTTTTATTCTGTTGATGTCTTTTGTCTGTTTATTATTTCTTGAGTTTCTCATATTTTTATTCAAATGAAATTTTTAAACCTAATCCGTTTAGTTCATGTAATAGTACATTAAATGATTCTGGAATACCTGCAGATGGCAATTCTTTTCCTTTAACAATACTTTCGAATGCTTGAGCTCTTCCGATAACATCATCAGATTTTAAAGTAAGCATTTCTTGCAAGATATTTGATGCCCCATAACCTTCAAGAGCCCATACCTCCATTTCTCCTAATCTTTGTCCTCCAAATTGAGCCTTACCTCCTAATGGCTGTTGAGTAATCAAAGAATAAGGACCAATTGATCTTGCATGCATTTTATCATCAATTAAATGGCCTAATTTTAGCATATAAATTATTCCGACTGTTGCAGCTTGTTCAAATTTTTCTCCTGTTCCACCATCATATAGGAAAGTTTGACCTAACCTTGGTAAACCTGCTTCATCTGTCTCACTGTTTATTTGGTCAATATTTGCACCATCAAAAACTGGAGTAAAGTATTTTTTGCCTAGTTCTTTACCAGCCCATCCTAAAATAGTCTCATAAATTTGTCCTAAGTTCATTCTTGATGGTACCCCTAATGGATTTAGAATAATATCAACAGGTGTTCCATCAGCTAAAAAAGGCATATCTTCATCTCTAACGACTCTAGAAACAATACCTTTATTTCCGTGTCTACCAGCTAACTTATCTCCAACTTTAACTTTTCTCTTTTGAGCAATTTGTACTTTGGCTAATTGTAAAACTCCTGTTGGAAGTTCATCACCAACTGTAATCGCAAATCTTTTTCTTCTATAATCACCAAATATTTCATTATACTTTCTAAGGTAATTTGATATAATTTTATTTACAAGGAAATTATTTTGTTCGCTAGCTGTCCATTGGTTTGGGTCAACCATTGTAAAGTCAATACCTAAAATTATTTTCTTAGTGAACTTTGTACTTTTCTTGATGATCTCCTCACCCAAAATATTTTTTACTCCTTTTGAAGCTTTACCTCCAATTACATTATAAAGTTTTGTTGCTAAAATATTCTTAAGAGAATCTGCATCTTTACTAAATTGTAAATCAATCTCTTCCAAATCAATTTTATCTTGGCTTTTAGCTCTTCTATCTTTTATAGTTTTATTAAAAAGTGATTTACCAATAACAACTCCTTGATCAGCAGGCTTTGTTTTTAAAGATGCATCCTTAACATCTCCTGCCTTTTCACCAAAAATTGCTCTTAATAGCTTTTCTTCAGGAGTAGGGTCAGATTCACCTTTAGGTGTAATTTTTCCAATTAAAATATCTCCTGTTTTAGTATAGGTACCAATTCTTATCATTCCATTTTCATCCAAATCTTTTGTTGCATTCTCACTTATGTTTGGTATATCAGCAGTCAATTCTTCGGCACCTCTTTTTGTTTCTCTTACATTTACAACAAATTCAGATATATGAAGCGAAGTAAATAAATCTTCTCTAACAACTCTTTCAGATAAAATAATAGCATCCTCAAAGTTATATCCTTTCCAAGGCATGAATGCAACCATTAAATTTCTTCCAATAGCTAACTCTCCATTTTGTGTAGCATAACCTTCACAAAGAACTTGACCCTTTTTAACTTTATCACCAACTCTTACAATTGGCTGATTGTTAATACAAGTTCTTTGATTAGTTTTTTGAAATTTAGTTAAAAAATAATCTTTAGTATCTTCATCAAAACTGACTAGCTTCTCATCAGATGATTGGCTATACTTTATAGTTATCTTATCTGAATCTACATATGTTACTTCACCCTCTCCTTCAGCATTAATCATTGTTCTTGAATCTTTTGCAACATGAGGTTCAAGTCCTGTACCAACTATAGGAGCATCTGTTCTCATAAGAGGAACAGCTTGACGCATCATGTTTGAACCCATGAGGGCTCTATTTGCATCATCATGCTCAAGAAATGGAATAAGTGAAGCAGCAATAGAAGCAATTTGATTAGGAGCAACATCCATCATTGTTACTTTTTCAGGATCAGCAACTAAATAATCATGTTCTTGTCTAGATTTAATTCTATTATTCTCAAATGAACCATCTTTACTAACAGGAGCATTTGCTTGAGCAATAACGTGCCCCTCTTCTTGTTCAGCAGTTAAATAAGTTGCTTTATTTTTAAAGTCAACTTTTCCATTATCTGCTAAACGATATGGTGTTTCTATAAAACCTAAGTCATTTACCTTAGCAAAAACACAAAGAGATGAAATAAGACCAATATTTGGTCCTTCAGGTGTTTCAATTGGACATAATCTTCCGTAATGAGTATAGTGAACATCTCTAACCTCGAATCCAGCTCTTTCTCTTGTAAGACCACCCGGACCTAAAGCAGAAACTCTTCTTTTATGAGTAACCTCGGCAAGTGGATTTGTTTGATCCATAAACTGAGATAACTGACTTGTTCCAAAAAATGAATTTATAACTGCTGAAAGTGTTTTAGCATTTATAAGATCAATTGGAGTAAAAACTTCATTATCCCTAACATTCATTCTTTCTCTAATCGTTCTTGCCATTCTACTCAGTCCAACAGCAAATTGATTTGAAAGTTGTTCTCCAACTGTTCTCACCCTTCTATTACTTAAATGATCAATATCATCAACATCTACTTTTGAGTTAACCAGATTAATTAAATTACTAATAATTGAAACAATATCTTCATTTGTAAGAACATGTTTTTCTAAATCTACATTTAGGCCTAATCTTCGATTTATTCTAAATCTACCTACATGCCCTAAGCTGTATCTTTGATCTGAGAAAAATAATTTATCAATTATTCCTCTTGCTGTATCATCATCAGGAGCTTCTGCACTTCTTAAAGTTCTGTATATGTGTCTTACAGCTTCCACCTCTGAATTTGATGGATCTTTTTGTAAAGTATTATGGATTAGGGAATGATCACCAGCTTTTTCTCCTTCTTTGTGAAGAAGAATTGTTTCAGTTCCTGAATTTATAATCTCTTCAATATGTTTTGTTTCTAAAATGATATCTCTTTCAAGAATTACCTCATTTCTTTCAATAGGAACCAGTTCTCCAGTATCCTCATCAACAAAATCATCTACCCAAGATTTAAGTACTCTAGCAGCTAAACTTCTCCCAACTACTCTTTTTAATCCACTTTTTGTTACCTTGACTTCATCTGCCAAATTGAATATTTCTAATATATCTCTATCACTTTCATATCCAATAGCTCTTAATAATGTAGTTACAGGTAATTTTTTCTTTCTATCAATGTATGCATATTACATTATTAATGTCTGTTGTAAACTCTATCCATGAACCTTTGAATGGAATAACTCTTGCAGAGTATAATTTTGTTCCATTAGAATGAAAACTTTGACCAAAAAACACACCAGGAGATCTGTGTAATTGAGAAACAACAACTCTTTCAGCGCCATTAATAACAAATGTACCCTTTGGGGTCATAAATGGAATATTACCAAAATAAACATCTTGTATTATTGTTTCAAAATCTTCATGATCTGGATCGGTACAATATAATTTTAGCTTTACTTTCAACGGAACCTTAAAAGTTAATCCTCTATCAATGCATTCCTCAATCGAATACCTTGGAGGATCTACTAAATAATCAATAAATTCTAAAACAAAATTATTTCTTGAATCTGTTATTGGAAATAATTCTGTAAAAGTTTTATAAAGTCCTTCATTTCTTCTTTCTTCTAGAGTTGTTCCAGTTTGAAAAAAAGACTGAAAACTTTTTAATTGAATATCTAAAAAATCTGGATATTCGACCTTGTTATCTATTGATGCGAAGTTTATTCTTGGTGAAATTTTATTTACAGTCAAAGCAAAAAGTTTTTTAGTTAAAAATAATTTTAAACAAAAGCAAAAAATGGTCTAAGTCTCATCAACCAATGTTGACGAGATTTAAACCTTAAATTAAAATAAGAACTTATGCAAGTTCAACAACAGCACCAGCCTCTTCAAGAGATTTTTTTATCCCTTCAGCCTCATCTTTTGCAACGCCTTCCTTAACAGCTTTTGGTGCACTGTCAACGATATATTTGCATCTTTTAGGCCTAAACCTGTTAATTCCTTAACAGCTTTAACAACTTTTAATTTTGAAGCTCCTGCTTCCTTTAAAATTACATCGAATTCGGATTTTTCTTCTCCAGCATCTCCACCACCACCGGCTGCTGCTGGTCCTGCTGCTACAGCTACTGCCGCTGCTGCTGGTTCAATTCCATATTCTTCTTTTAAAATATTAGCTAATTCAGTTACATCCTTAACTGAAAGGTTAACTAAATCTTCTGCGAATTTTTTTAAATCTGCCATTTTTTTATTTATTTATTAATTATTTATTTATTGTTGGAAGCATTATTTTTTATTCTTGTCTTTCAGAAAGCGCTTTCACAATTCCTGATAGTTTATTACTACTAGATTGTAATGATGAAATTACATTCTTTGCTGGAGATTGTAACAAAGTAATAATATCTCCAATTAACTCATTCTTAGATTTAAGCTGAGCTAAAAGAGATAAATTAGTATCTCCAATATAAAATTCTTCTTCTATATGTGCAGCCTTTAAAACTGGCTTATCGGATTTTTTTCTAAATGTCTTGATAACGCTTGCAGGTGCTTTTGCCTCTTCAGCAAACATTATAGAAGTATTTCCTTTTAAAACATCATCTAGCTGAGAAAAATCGACATCATTTTTGTCAAACGCCTTCTTTAAAAGTGTATTTTTCACAACTTGCAAGCTAACATTCTGTTTGTAACACAATCTTCTTAAACTACTACTTTCTTCAGCAGTAAGACCTGAAATGTCAGCCAAATAGAAATTTTTATTTTCTTCTAGCATGTTATTTAAAACATCTATTAATTCATTCTTCTCTTGCTTATTCATAATCTAAAATATAATTAAATGATATTGTTTGTATCTATAGATAAACCTACACCCATTGTACTTGAAAGAGTAATACTTTTTAGATATGTACCTTTTGAAGCAGTTGGCTTAAGTTTATTGATTGTTTGAATTAATTGACTAGCATTTTCTGAAATCTTGTTTGCATCAAATGAAACTTTACCGATAGCTGCATGTATAATTCCTGTTTTATCAACCTTGAAATCAATCTTTCCCTTCTTTACATCACCAACAGCTTTACCAATATCCATAGTTACTGTTCCAGATTTTGGGTTTGGCATTAATCCTCTTGGTCCTAAAACTTTTCCTAAAGCACCTAGTTTACCCATAACAGCTGGCATAGTGATTATAACATCTACATCTGTCCACCCACCCTTGATCTTATCAATGTATTCATCTAAACCTACATAATCTGCTCCTGCTTTTTTAGCTTCCTCTTCCTTATCAGCAGTTACTATTGCAAGCACCTTTAAATCTTTTCCTGTTCCATGAGGTAGAGAAGCAACGCCTCTAACCATCTGATTTGCTTGTTTAGGATCAACACCTAATCTTACCGCTAAATCAACTGATTCATCAAACTTTACTTTTGAGAGGTCTTTTACTAATGAAGAAGCCTCCTCTAAAGTATATAATCTGTTTAAATCAACATTTGACAAAACCTCCTTCCTATTTTTACTAATTTTTGACATTTGTTTCAAATATTTTAATTTTTAGGCATAGATCCTTTAACTCTAATACCCATACTTCTTGCTGTTCCAGCTACCATACTCATTGCAGATTCTATTTTAAAAGCATTTAAATCTGCCATCTTATCTTCAGCAATAGCCTTTATTTGATCCCATGTAACTGTTGCAATTTTTTCTCTATTTGGCTCACTTGAACCTGATTTCTTTTTTGCAGCTTCTAATAATTGAGATGCGGCAGGTGCTGTCTTGATAATAAATTCAAAAGATTTATCAGCATAAACTGTGATAACAACAGGAACTATTTTACCCTGTTTTTCTTGAGTTCTTGCATTAAATTGCTTACAAAACTCCATAATATTTACTCCTTTTGCACCAAGTGCAGGACCAACAGGAGGAGCTGGATTAGCAGCGCCACCTCTAATTTGTAATTTTATTATTCCTGATATTTCTTTAGCCATAGTCTATATTTTTTTCTACCTGCATAAAATTCAACTCTAATGGTGTTTTTCTACCAAATATTTTTACCATTAATTTTAATTTCTTTTTCTGTTCATCAATTCCTTCAATCTCAGCATGAAATGAATTGAAAGGTCCATCAATAACTTTTACGCTTTCACCTATAATAAATGGAATATTAACATGCTCATCACTTAATGCCATTTCGTCAACTCTTCCAAGTATTTTATTTATTTCATTTTGTCGCATTGGAACTGGAACACCTCCTTTAGTAGCTCCCAAAAATCCAAGGACATTTGTTATGTTTTTCAAAACATGAGGAACTTCACCAATTAAGTTCGCTTCAACTAGAACATAACCTGGAAAAAAGTTTCTTTCTTTACTTATTTTTTTTCCGTTTCTAATCTGATAAACTTTTTCGGTAGGAACAAGAATTTTAGAAACATGATCCCTCATATTTAACCTATCAATTTCTTTTTCTATAAAGGAAACTGTTTTCTTCTCTTTACCACCCATGACTCTCAAAACATACCAATGTTTATCAGATGATGATTTGGTTTTTTTTTGTTTCTTCAACATTAACTACTGCTTCAGTATTATCTACTGCTTCAGTATTATCTACTGCTTCAGTATTATCTACTGCTTCAGTATTGTTATTATTTTTAAATTCCTCTAACATCATATCTTATCTATCCAAAAAAACTATAAAAAATCTTCATTACATTACTGAAGATTGAGTCCATAAAATAAATAATAAGGGCAATTATAATTGTTGCAATTGCAACTACTATAGAACTGCTTTGAAGCTCTGACCATGTAGGCCACGATACCTTATCAACAAGTTCATTGTATGATTCCCTAATGTATCCGCCGATTTTTGACATTTTTATCTTATTGTTTTTTTAGTGTCGCACGGGTGGAGAGACTCGAACTCCCAGCCAATGGTTTTGGAGACCACTACTCTACCAATTGAGCTACACCCGTTTAAACAACAAAAGAAGATTTTAAAATCTTCTTTTGTTTTAAAAACTTAATTAATTACAATATTTTAGTAATCTGTCCAGCTCCTACAGTTCTACCTCCTTCTCTAATTGCAAATCTTAAACCTTCACTCATTGCAACAGGGCTAATTAACTCAACAGTAATAGTTAAGTTATCTCCAGGCATAACCATTTCAGTACCTGATGGTAAAATAATCTCACCAGTAACGTCAGTTGTTCTAACATAGAACTGAGGACGATATTTATTATGGAAAGGAGTGTGACGACCACCTTCTTCTTTCTTTAGAATATAAACCTCAGCTTCGAACTTATCATGTGGCTTAACAGATCCTGGCTTACAAATAACCATTCCTCTTTTGATATCGGTTTTTTCGATACCTCTTAAAAGAATACCAACGTTATCACCAGCCTCACCTCTATCTAGTATTTTTCTAAACATTTCTACACCAGTTACAGTTGATGCTAACTTTTCAGCTCCCATTCCAATGATATCAACAGCGTCTCCAGTATTAGCTACTCCTGTTTCAATTCTTCCAGTTGCAACAGTTCCTCTACCAGTAATTGTGAATACATCTTCTATAGGCATTAAGAATGGCTTTTCGTTATCTCTAGTTGGTTCAGGAATCCATGAATCAACAGCAGCCATTAAATCATCAACCTTTGTTACCCACTCAGCTTCACCGTTAAGTGCACCAAGAGCAGAACCAGTTACGATCGGAGTATTATCGCCATCATAGTCATAGAAAGATA